>Ga0209617_10000019_pt1 | contig 51587 bp, 55 predicted proteins | sample LakEriepJuly2011_2_FD_187459 | JGI IMG/M metagenome (GOLD analysis project Ga0209617, IMG submission 187459) | Freshwater microbial communities from dead zone in Lake Erie, Canada - CCB epilimnion July 2011 (SPAdes) (version 2) | ecosystem: Environmental > Aquatic > Freshwater > Lentic >...
CTCATGTGTTGATGGGCCGGTAATGGATGGATCTTTTGTGCAGTGGGACAAAGTTGGTAAAGCTCTATGACGGCTTTAGATTTCTCAACGGTTCTAGGAAACGCTTGGTTTCCAGCACCGACTTTTACGGCAAGTGGTTGTGCGAGTTCAGGGCGTGAGTTATCACAGTTTTTTGACATCAGCACAATGGGTGGAGTGGTAACAAAGTCAGTAATGCTTAAGGCTCGAAATGGTCGAGCAACTCCGCGCATGGCTGAAACTCCGAGTGGCATGCTCAATTCCATCGGTTTACAGGGTCCAGGTATTGATGCCTTCCTTGCCAAAGACGTTCCATTTCTTGTTGGACAAAAGGCACGAATCATCATCTCTATTGCAGGTGAAACAGTTGAAGAGTATTCAACTTTGGCCCGTAAATTGCGTTCGGTTTCAGGCATTAGCGCCATTGAAGTCAATATCTCTTGTCCTAACGTAGAAAACAGGGGATTGGTCTTTGCGTGTGATCCTGAGGCATCCAGACGAGTTATTGATGGAGTGCGCAGAACTATTGGCGGAGAGCTACCGATAATTGCCAAATTGTCACCTGATGTAACCGATCTTGTTTCCATTGCTCGCGGTGTTGTTGATGCCGGAGCTGATGGTTTGGCTTTGATTAATACAGTTTTAGGAATGGTTATCAATCTAGAGACCATGCGTCCACACCTGGGTGGTAAGACGGGCGGTTTATCAGGCCCAGCGATTAAGCCAATTGCAGTAAGAGCGGTGTATCAAGTTCACGCCGAAATGCCACAGGTTCCGATTCTTGGGATGGGTGGAGTTTCAAGTGGGCGTGATGCTCTTGAAATGATTGCTGCCGGTGCTAGCGGTGTCTCAATTGGAACGGCTAGTTTTGGAAATCCAACTGCAATAATGTCGATTCAAAATGAACTCAAAGATCTCTTGATAGCAAAGGGATTCACTTCATTACGCCAAGCAATTGGCTATGCACACAGACCAGAGAACGAGTAGGAAATGAATAAGCCAGCTCCGATTGTTCTTGCCGTCGATACCAATGATTTAGATATCGCCAAGCAATGGGTCAATGCAACTGATGGAGTCATCTCAGTTGTTAAGTTGGGCTTAGAGTTTTATACAACTTTAGGAAATGATGGCATTAGAGCGATTGCAGATAGCTGTTCGACTGATATTTTCCTTGATTTAAAGCTTCACGATATTCCCCACACTGTAGCCGGGGCTGCTCGTGCTGTTTCAATGTTGCGTCCTAAGTTTTTGACTGTGCATGCAGCAGGAGGAAGTGCGATGGTTCAGGCAGCTGCAGATGCAATGCCTGCCACTCACATTACTGGTGTGACAATTTTGACTTCACTATCTGAGAAGGATGTTGCAGATATCGGATTTAGATCTCACGCCCTTGATTCTGCAGTCGGCTTGGCAAAAATTGCCGTGGCCGGAGGAGCAAGGGCAATAGTCTGTTCACCGCTTGAAATCTTGGCCATCCGTGAAAATCTTGGCAATGACATAACCATCATCACACCTGGTGTGAGGCCGGCCGATTCTGCGGGCGGTGATGACCAAGCGAGAACTATGACACCGCGCGAAGCAATCGATCGTGGAGCAAATCTCGTTGTTATAGGACGTCCAATCACACAAAGTTTCGCAGATGGAGCCCAAGCTATGCGTGAGCGAGCTATGGAGCTGGCTGAGCAGATTCTCAATTAACTTCACATGCAGTTAGGGTTGGTGTATGGGAGCACCTCCAGTATTAACACCACAGCAGCGCGCTGATGCATTAGCAAAGGCTGCAGCTTCCAGAAAACGGCGCGCAGAGGTTAAGTCAAAGATTAAATCGGGCGACTTCACAATCAATACGGTTTTAGAACTAGCGCAAAGCGATGATGCGGTAGCGAAGATGCGAGTGCGAGAATTATTGGAAGCACTCTCAGGCGTTGGAAAAGTGCGAGCGCAGGGCCTTATGGAGCGATTAAATATCTCCCCAACCCGTAGAATTGCAGGACTCGGTCGCCATCAAATTAAGGAACTGCGTAGCGAATTTATGAAAACAACACATGCAGTCCGGCCCGGTAAGTTAATCGTTCTCTCCGGCCCAGGGGGCGTAGGTAAGAGCACAATCGCAGCTCTGCTTCGTAAATCTGGAGATTTCTGGGTGAGCGTTTCAGCAACTACGAGAGAACCTCGAAACAATGAACTCAATGGCATTGACTATTTTTTTATCTCTAATGATGAGTTTGATCGCAAAATCAAAGAGGATGAGTTTTTAGAGTGGGCAGAATTTGCTGGAAATCGTTATGGCACACCAAGTATTGAAGTGCAGGATGCACTTTTACGTGGTGAAAATGTTTTACTGGAGATTGAAATAGATGGGGCAAGGCAAGTGAAGGCGCATCTGCCACAAGCAATTCTTGTTTTCCTAGAGCCACCATCATGGGAAGAGTTAGTAGCTCGTCTTGAAGGGCGAGGAACCGATGATCCTGAAAGAAGGGCTCATAGGTTGCAATTGGCCCAAGAAGAGCTTGCAGCAGCCCCATTTTTCGATCATGTCATCGTAAATGACGCCGTCGAGCGGGTCGTTGCACAACTGGTAGCATTGGCCTCTTGAGTCCGCAGACGGATTCTCACAGCACACTAGATCTGAGCGGGGTATAAACATGGATGGCATTACAAATCCACCTATCGATGAACTTCTAGATAAGAGCGGTTCTAAGTACAGTTTAGTTTTGTATGCAGCTAAGCGCGCCCGTCAGATCAACGCTTACTATTCACAACTTGGTGAAGGTCTTCTTGAATACGTGGGACCACTAGTTGAGACACATGTTCATGAGAAGCCACTATCAATCGCACTTCGCGAGATCAATGAGGGCTTGCTCACGATTGAAAATCTAGAACCAACCGCTTAAGTACTAGGTCTATGAGCGCCACTAATCGCGAGGTTATCCTCGGTATCGGTGGTGGGATTGCTGCCTATAAATCAGCTGACTTACTGCGACGTCTTCAAGATAATGGTTTCTCTGTAACTGTCGTTCCGACCCCTAATTCGCTCAACTTTGTTGGCGCAGCAACGTGGCAAGCTCTTTCTGGCCGACCGGTAACAACACAGGTGTGGGAAGACGTAGATCAAGTCCGACATATCTCTTTAGCAAAACTCGCAGATTTCTTTATCATTGCACCAGCAACGGCAGATTTGATTGCGCGTTTAGCAATGGGTCGAGCCGATGATCTTCTTACCAATCTTGTGTTAGCTAGCGCAGTTCCAAAGTTAGTAGTTCCAGCAATGCATCCATCCATGTGGCTAGATCCAGCAACAGTTGCAAATGTCGCGACTCTGCGCTCTCGTGGCTTTATCGTCATGGAACCTGAAGTCGGACGCCTTACAGGATCTGATTCTGGTCAAGGACGATTCCCGCAGACGCAGGCAATCGTTGATCAATTCTTTGTCCTCAGTGGCTTCAAACGTGATCTTGTTGGCAAGAAAGTATTGGTAACAGCTGGCGGAACACGTGAGGCCATTGATCCAGTGCGCTTTATAGGAAATAGATCTTCTGGCAAGCAAGGTATTGCTGTTGCCAAAGCAGCGGTTGCACGTGGAGCCACTGTTCATTTGATAGCGGCCAATGTTGTTATGGCTGAGTGTGATGGCGTTGTAACAACCCATGTTGAAAGCGCGCAGCAAATGCTTGTCGAGTTAGAGAAGAGCTTTACTGACAGTGACATTTTGGTAATGAGCGCTGCAGTGGCCGATGCGAAACCTAAAAATAGTTCTGTCCAAAAGATTGATAAGAGTGATTTCACATCTATTGAACTGCAAGTTAACCCTGATTTATTGGCCACATTATCTGCAAAGAAGGCTAATCAAGTGATGGTTGGGTTTGCTGCTCAAACCAGCGAATTGATTGCATCTGCAAAGTCCAAACTCATCTCTAAGGGCTTGGATTTGATCTATGTTAATGACGTCACAGGGGGAGCTATCTTTGGTCAGGACGAGACCGAGGGTACGATTATCCTTCGTAATGGCGATTTAATCCCTATAGCCCGTCAATCTAAAGACACGCTTGCCCATCATCTACTCGATTACGCTCTTGAGCAGTTAGGTTAGGACAATGTCACAGCGTCTATTTACATCAGAGTCAGTAACTGAAGGCCATCCAGACAAGATTGCAGATGCGATCTCGGATGCCGTTTTGGATTCATTGCTCTCACAAGATAAAAAGTCCCGCGTAGCGGTTGAAACACTCATCACAACTGGCCAGGTCCACGTTGCAGGTGAAGTTACAACTGATGGTTATGCCGATGTTATGGGAATTGTTCGAGATACTGTTTTAAATATTGGCTATGACTCATCCGATAAAGGATTTGATGGAAATAGTTGCGGAGTTTCAATCTCTATCGGGCAACAGTCACAAGATATTGCGCAAGGCGTCAATGATGCATACGAGCATCGCGTTGGTGCACAGGTAGATCCACTCGATCTACAGGGTGCTGGAGATCAAGGCCTCATGTTTGGCTATGCCTGCGATGACACAAAAGAGTTGATGCCACTTCCTATTTGGTTGGCACACGCATTAGCTCAACAGCTAACAAAGGTGCGCAAATCTGGTCTTTTGCCATACCTTCGCCCAGATGGAAAGACTCAAGTCACTATTGAATATGACGGAGATCGAGCAGTTGCACTTAATACTGTGGTTATCTCAAGCCAGCATGCAGAAGAAGTAGATGTTGCTAAGAAGCTAACGCCAGAAATCATTGAGCATGTAATTGACCCAATCTTGGCAACAATTGATTTGCCTCGTAAAGATCTGCGCACATTAATCAATCCAACAGGTCGCTTTGTTATTGGCGGACCTATGGGGGATGCGGGTTTAACTGGGCGAAAGATTATTGTTGATACATACGGTGGAATGGCGCGCCACGGTGGCGGAGCTTTTAGTGGAAAAGATCCATCTAAGGTGGATCGTTCTGCAGCCTATGCAATGCGATGGGTGGCAAAGAATGTTGTTGCAGCAGGGTTGGCTAGACGCTGCGAGGTTCAGGTTGCTTATGCAATCGGTAAAGCCCAACCTGTTGGAGTATTCGTTGAGACTTTTGGAACAGAGACAGTTCCAGTGGCTAAGATTCAAAGCGCCGTAACTACTGTCTTTGATCTACGTCCAGCAGCCATCATTCGCGATTTGGATCTTTTGCGTCCGATCTATTCACTCACAAGTGCATATGGACACTTCGGCCGCGAGCTTCCTGAGTTTGCTTGGGAACGCACTAATCGCGTTTCAGAGCTACAAAACGCAATTAAGTAATCACTGTGGCAACGCCACGGCTCTTTAGACTCAAGTCGCAGGTGGCACCTGCTGCTAGTGGTCCTGTTGCAACAGAGTTACCGTTTGCGCGAATCTGGGTTGATACAGGTGTATTTCATCTAGATACACCCTATGACTATGAAGTTCCAGAAAAGTTATCCGAGATAGTTAAAACTGGCATACGTGTACAAGTGCCCTTTGGAAGCCGTGAAGTTGAGGGCTTGGTAATCGAGCGTATTGCTGCGCCAAGTGTTGCGAATACATTGAAATCTATAACCAAAGTTCTTTCACCACATCCAGTTGCTACAACTAAATCCTTAGAGCTTATAGCTCAATGCGCTTCGCGTTGGGCGACTAATCCTTGGGATGTAGTACGAAGTGCGATACCTGCACGTGTTGCAGCCGTTGACAAGGCTTTTATCTCAAGTCAACCAAATCCACCTCGATTCAATAACCAAGCTGATTCATCTTTTAGAGCATTTGAGCCTCATGAATCTCCATATGCCCAAGTTGCTCTCATTGCACGTGAGGCAAGCAGAAAGGGGACAGTATTAGTCGTTGCTCCTGATGAGCGTGACGTCCTTGCGATTATTACGCAGTTGCATGGGATGACTTCACCGGTTTTGCGCATTGATAGTGGTGTTTCGCGTAATGAGAGATATCAGAACTTCTTAAGTGCGATGGAGGCAACCAATCAGATTGTAATTGGTTCAAGAAATGCAGTATTTACACCTCTGGCACCAGGTTCAATGATTATTGTTTTCAAGGAGTCATCACCAGATTTCTATGAAGTGCGATCACCTGCCTGGAATGCTCGAGATGTTTCTCTGATGCGTAGGTCAATCGACTCTGTCCGAGTTGTTCTGACCGGTTATGTTCCTTCATTAGATGTTGCGGCACTCATTGACACAAAAAGAATCAACTATTTCAACTCCAGTGCAAAGGTATCGGTCAAGGCATTTACGCCAGTTGATTCCTCACTTCTTCCGGGGCGGATTTTTTCCGATATTCGCTCAAATATTTCTCAAGGGCCAGTCCTGTTCCTCTTGCCTCGCAAGGGTTACGCCAACGGGATTCTGTGTGCGCATTGTAAAAATGTCGCAGTATGTGCATGCGGTGGACGATTACATCTAACGAGTAAGAATGCTGATCCGGCTTGTCGAATTTGCGGTACATCCACCAAGGATTGGCAGTGTAGTTTTTGCAACAGAGATAAGAAGTTTGTTGTATCCCGCGGAATTGAACGCGCTCAAGAGGAGATAGCAAGAGCTTTTCCTAATACTCCTATCGTTCTTTCTTTCGGTGATGTCATCAAGGATCGCGTTGAAGCTAAGCCGTGCATCGTGTTAGCAACTCCGGGCGCGATACCTCAAGTTAGTGGGGGATATAGCGCAGTGGTGGTGCTTGAAGGACTGTCATATTTTAACCATGATGATTTGAGAGCTAGTGAACGAGCAAATGAACTTTTCTTTGAAGTATCAGGCGCTGTAAAAAAAGGGGGAGTTGTGCTGCTTGCAATTGATGATTCTCACCCGATTGTCTCCAGTTTGATTCGCTGGAACCCCTCAACTATTTTGAAGCGCGAACTAGCACAGCGCGCTGAGATTTCTTTCCCACCATCAGTAAATAGTGCTGTGATGATTCTGCCTACTACTCAGGCAAGCCCATTAGTTACTGGAATAAAACGCGCAATAGCCGATGCTCGTTTAGCCAGTGATACACGGGTATTGGGGCCAACTAAAATTGATAACGAATCAAGTAAAGTCGTGATTCTCTCCTCCTCGGATTCAAGGGGGGCTTTAACCACTTTCTTGCATGAGTTGATGCGCCGCAGAAGTATTGCTAAAAAATCAGATTCAAGCCTTCGAATCGATCCATATTCACTTTAGTATTTTTGATAGACTTAAGCCATGTCGATTCAAGAGATTCGTTTATTCGGTGATCCGGTGCTACTAACACCGGCCTCACCTGTGGTCGACTTTGATAAAGAGTTGCGCAAATTGGTCGCTGATCTAACTGACACAATGCTGGAAGCTCCTGGAGCTGGTCTTGCTGCGCCACAAATTGGGGTTCCTTTACGAGTTTTTACATGGCACGTTGATGATGTTCTTGGCCATTTAATAAATCCAACCCTCACATTAGGCGAGGAGATTCAAGACGGAGAAGAAGGTTGTCTCTCTTTTCCAGAGCTGCGATATGACGCAAAGCGGGCGATGAATGCGGTGGCAAAGGGCTTCAATATGTTTGGTGAACCTGTTGTCATTGAAGGAACAGAGTTTCTAGCACGCGCCCTACAGCACGAGACAGATCACTTAGATGGAATTCTGTTCATTGATCGTTTGTCTCCAGAGGATCGCAAATTGGCTATGCGTGAGATTCGCGAGTCCGAATGGTTCAATGCGCAGAGCGAAAGCGGCAATACTCCAAACATTAAAACTTCACCCCATTCGCTTTTCGGGCGGAATACTTAATGCGTTTAGGGGTAGCCGCTACTCCCGAGGTCGCATTGCCCACCCTTGATTGGTTACACACCAGTGGTCACACTTTGGTTCGAGTCATTAGCCAACCCGATAAACCCTCTGGTCGCGGACAGGAAATGCACTCCTCACCTGTGAGTCGATGGGCAAAAACGAACTCCATCGAGTTGATTAATCCTGTGGCAGTTGCCGAAATAGATAAGGCTTTGTTGGATTTGGATCTATTAATCACCATTGGATATGGTCGCATTCTTCCGGAGCAGACCCTGTCGATTCCAAAGCATGGGTGTATTAATCTCCACTTCTCACTTTTGCCACAATATCGTGGCGCAGCTCCAGTCCAAAGAGCGATAGAAGCAGGAGAAAAAGAAAGCGGAGTTACCGTATTCGCACTTGATCCTGGCATGGATACAGGTCCCGTCTACACATCAATCACTGTTCCAATCGATCCAACAATGCGTAGTTATGAATTACTTGAAAAACTATCAGTAATTGGAGTTACTGCAGTTGAGGATGCATTGATAGCGATTGAGAGTGGGGTAGCTCCAGTTCCACAAACAGGACAAGCTTCGATGGCTGCAAAGATAACCCGACAAGAGGCGGCTTTGGATTGGAATGCATCTTCCATAACACTTCACAATAAGATTCGTGCCTTTTATCCACAACCACAGGCATGGACTTATTTTCGCGGACAGTCTCTGAAAATATCTTTAGCCAAAATTGCAAGCTCTAGTATCAAATTAAAACCAGGTGAGTTAAGAGTTGTGGGAAATGAGTGTCTGATTGGAACTGGTGATGCTTGCCTTGTGTTGGAAAAATTAACTCCCGCAGGCAAAAAAGAAATGTCAGCGTTGGATTGGTCTCGTGGCGCCCGCTTTGAGAGCTCGGAACGCTGTGGTTGAGGCCAGACGCAATACATTCAAAGCACCCAAGCCAGATGCTGTTCGATTACTTGCTTTTGATCTGATCACTGAAGTCAACCGAAATGAGGGTTATTCAAACCTTCTGTTGCCGACAGCACTAAACGCTTCCTCATTAGAGGATCGAGATCGCAACTTAGTTACTGAGCTTGTTTATGGAACATTACGTATGCAGGGAAAACATGACTGGATTCTTGCCCAAATTTCAGATAGACCATGGAATGAAGTTGATCCAGGAATCGTCGATGTCGCCCGAATGGGTGTTCACCAGATCCACGAACTACGAATTCCAGATCATGCTTCAGTTTCTGCAACTGTTGAAGTTGCGCGCAAACGTCTAGGGGAGTCTAAGGCCAGCTTCGTGAACGCTCTATTGCGCTCTGTTACTCGTAAATCCAATGATGAATGGTTTGCCCCACTTGCTGAGATAACAGACAAAGTTGAAAATCTTTCCATCCAATACTCGCATCCACACTGGATAATTTCAGCCTATTTTGATTTGTTGAAGGATTGGGATTCGGTAGAAGCCGAACTTGCGACCAACAATGTTCCGGCGCTTCCGACGTTAGTTTCTTGGCCTGGTTATTCGACTCAGGCAGAGCTAGTTGAACTAGGCGCAGAAGCAACAATCTATTCAACATTGGGCGCACGGTTGAAGGGTAATCCTGGAAATCTAGATGTGATTAAGCATCGTCTTGCCGGTGTGCAGGATGAGGGATCTCAATTAGTTGCAACTGTTTTTGCGGCTGCAGCTTCGGGTAGTTCTTGGTTGGATTTATGTGCAGGCCCTGGAGGTAAAGCAGCACTTCTTTCTAGTATCGCCAAAGAGCGTGGAATAGATTTCACTGCCAATGAATTCTCAGAGCCTCGCGCAGAATTGGTCAGAAAGGTTGTTCATGGAGCAACAGTTTGGTGCGGTGATGGTCGCGAAGTCGCAAACCACGGAGAAAGATTTGATGCAGTAATTGTCGATGCACCTTGCACTGGATTAGGTGCTCTGCGCCGCCGTCCTGAGGTTAGATGGCGCAGAACCTTAAGTGATCTACGCGAACTTACTTCTTTGCAGAGAGAGCTGATTGATGGGGCAGTTGCTGTGATGAATCCTGGAGCTATTTTGGGCTATGCAACTTGTTCGCCCCACTTAGCCGAAACAACGGTGCAGGTCCTAGATATCTTGAAGAAGTATCCGGAGTTGGAGCAGTTGGAGATCAGCGAATTTTTGCCAGCGAACTTGCACGATGCCACCAGAGGCAAAGCGATGTCTCTGTGGACCCATAAGCACGGCACAGATGCGATGTTTCTTGCTTTGCTACGAAAGAAGTAACCTAATGCCAGTTAGGCTAGAGATATGACCCGTGAAATTCGGATAACGCCAAGTATTCTCAATGCTGATTTCGACCATCTAGATCAAGAGATTGCAAGGATTGCAGATGTTTCAGATCTTATACACCTTGATGTTATGGATAATATCTTCGTTCCTAACTTCACTTTTGACTTTGAAAGTGCAAGTGCGATCATAAAGGGTTGTCCGATAGGCGTAGACGCACATCTCATGGTCGCGAACGTTGATGAGATCGGTCCACAGTATGCTCAAGCTGGATGTGCAAGCGTGACGATTCATGCGGAAGCCAGTGAAAATATTGCTAAGACTTTGCGCGCTATTCGTAGTGAGGGATCTCGTTCTGGTTTGGCCATTAAGCCAAATACATTGATAGATGAGTACGAGCAATTCAGCGATCTCGTAGATATGTTCCTGATTATGACCGTTGAGCCGGGTTTTGGTGGTCAGAAATTTATGAGTCAGATGATGGATAAGGTGCGAGCGACTCGTAAAATCATTGGTGATCGCCCGATTTGGCTCCAAGTTGATGGTGGCATATCGCTAGAAACTATAGAAATAGCGGTCGAAGCCGGTGCTGACACTTTTGTTGCTGGAAGCGCAGTTTTTAAATCCGAAGATCCAGCACACATGGTTACTGCGCTACGTGTTCTTGCTCAGAACGTGAGTAAGTAGTCACTTGTTGGGCAGTGAAAAATAGGCAACGGTGGGCCAAAGCTCTCTAGTAAACTATGGATATGAAAACCTTTGAATCCCTATGGGCTGAGTTGAGTGAAAAAGCCCTTTTGCGCCCAGATGGTTCAGGAACGGTTGCTGCACTAGATGCCGGAGTTCATGAAATCGGTAAGAAGATTTTGGAAGAAGCTGGTGAAGTTTGGTTAGCTGCTGAGCACGAGAGTAATGAGGCATTAGCTGAAGAGATTAGTCAGTTGATTTACCACGTGCAAACATTGATGCTAGCGCGCGGTCTAAGCCTTGACGATGTCTATACCTACCTATAAGTGAATTGAGAGCAAACATGTTGCGCATAGCAGTTCCAAATAAAGGTTCACTTGCAGAAGAATCTATTGCTATTTTAAAAGAAGCGGGATATCGACAGCGCACAGATAGTCGGGACTTGATTCTAATCGATAACGATAACAGCGTAGAGTTCTACTACTTGCGCCCACGTGATATTGCAATTTATGTTGGTTCGGGGGAGTTAGAAGCTGGAATTACTGGCCGTGATCTTTTAATAGATTCAGCTGCTAGTGCACAGGAACTTCTATCACTTAATTTTGGAGCGTCAACATTTAGATTCGCAGCACCTGCAGATCGCGAGTGGAAGGTATCTGATATTGCTGGAAAGCGTGTTGCAACGGCCTATCCAGGTCTAGTAACCCATCACTTAGCGCAGATGAATATCAAAGCTGACGTGGTTCGGTTAGATGGAGCGGTAGAGAGCAGTGTTCGCTTAGGCGTAGCCGATCTGATTGCTGATGTCGTCAGTACTGGTAACACACTACGTCAAGCCGGACTAAAGATTTTTGGTGAAGCTATTCTGACAAGTGAGGCTGTTGTTATTTCAAGGCGAGATTCAGCGATTCCTGCAGAGTTAGAGATACTAATCCGACGTCTGCAAGGTGTCGTTACAGCTCGCATGTATGTTCTGTTGGACTATGACATTCCAAAGACGTTAGTTGACAAGGCGTGCGCTATTACACCGGGCTTAGAGTCACCAACAATTTCACCATTGCAAAATGCTGATTGGGTGGCTGTGCGCGCCATGGTTAAGCGCAAAGAGACTAATGATGTTATGGATGAGCTATGGGCTATTGGCGCACGTGGAATCTTGGTTACCGATATCCACGCTTGTCGCCTTTAGTTGATTATTGAACGGTTATCTCTGCGCCATTGTTTAATGCAATCGGAGAAAGCGCCTGACTGAGAGTCTCCTTCGTAGCCCCAGAGAGCACGAACTCTATGACTGTTAAAGGACTGGAAGCCAAGCGAGTCACACGTTCAATATTGGCTCCGCTCTGACTAACCGATGCAGCCAGCTCAAAAATGGCCTTTGGATTTAGTTTCTTCGAGGAGATTTGTACGCGAAGAAGATTTGATTTGGTTGACAAAGCTGACTTGTCTTCGTGTGAAAAGAGAGTTGCAATATCAACATCCAAAGTAATTGCACAGCTTTCTAAGTCAGCGGCTATTGCGCTCTCATGTGCGGGGTTCAGCGCGATTAAAACGGTAAGAATGAGTCGATCCTTAACAACTACCTGTTCAATGTCCACAACTGTAATAGCAAAGGGTGAAAGGACCTCAAAGAGGGATGCTGCAATCCCAGGCTTGTCCACGCCACTGAGAAGGATAAGACCGGTGTATAGCTCGTCATCTGCGCTAGTACTCATGATGAGCCCAAGATTATCTTAAAATCACATCGCGTAATCGCCATTATTTCGAAGTTTCAACCTCTTTAACCAGTATCTTTTTGCTCTATGACCACATCACCTGTACTCGAGTTGAGCGATGTCTCAGTACGTCGTGGTGAGAAGATCATTCTTGGACCGTTAAATTTTCAAATAGCCCAGGGAGAGCGTTGGGTCATTCTTGGCCCCAATGGTGCTGGTAAGTCAACTCTCCTGCAGATTTTGGCAACAAAGATTTTCCCAACACATGGAACTGTCAGTGTTTTAGGTAAGCAAATAGGAAGAGTTGATCTCTCTGAATTGCGCACACGCATTGGAATTTGCGGTGCACCTATCGCAGAAGATATTCCAGGGGATGAGAAAGTGAAGGACGTTGTATTGACGGCAGCTTATGCAATTTTAGGCAGATGGAATGAAGATTACGATTTGTGGGATGAATCAAGAGCGATTGCTTTACTTACTACTTTTGGTGTGCGCGAACTGGGAGACCGTCTCTATGGATCACTCAGTGAGGGTGAAAAGAAGCGCACACAGATTGCACGAGCGCTGATGGCAGATCCCGAGCTTCTACTTCTTGATGAACCGGCTGGAGGATTAGATGTAGGCGGTCGCGAAGATCTTCTTCGTCGCTTTGCCAATTTTGCAGCCGACCCAACAGCGCCAGCAACGATATTGGTCACTCACCACATCGAAGAGATCCCCATGGGAACAACACACGCCTTACTGCTCAAAGATGGTCAAATAGCTGTTTCTGGTCCCGTCGATGCGGTAATTACATCTGAACATATTTCTGCGATATTTAATGAAAAAATCTCTGTTTCGCAAGATTCTGGTCGTTTCTTCGCGCGTTCGTATCAATAGCTATGGCTCTATTTGACCAACTGCACCCTGATTGGCAAAAAACTCTGGCCGAGCTTCGCCCCCTCGTAACCACAATTGATTCACTCATCAATAAAAATGATGTCACTCCAGCTTATGAAAGTATTTTTGCGGCGTATCAACTGCCACCAAGTGAAATTAAGGTCGCAATATTTGGGCAAGACCCATATCCGACACCTGGACATGCCCAAGGTTTAGCATTTTCAGTAGCACCTGAGACTCAACCACTGCCTGCGTCATTGAGAAATATTTTCAAGGAGTTAGAGAGTGATTGTGGTGTGAAAGCTGCCAGCAACGGAGATTTGCATCGTTGGGCTAATCAAGGGGTTTTTCTTCTCAATCAGATTCTCACCACGAAGCCCAAAGAATCACTTGCCCATGAAGATTTTGGGTGGCAGGAGTTCACACAAGCCACGGCGAGAGTAGTTGGAGAATCTGGAGCTATTGGAATTTTCTGGGGCGCAAAGGCGCAACAGTTTTCTCAATATTTTGATCCCGCTCTTTCAATATTTTCGCCCCATCCAAGTCCGTTGTCGGCTTATCGAGGGTTCTTTGGTTCTTCTCCATTTTCAAAAGCCAATGCAATGTTACGCGCACAGGGTAAAAGCGATATTTCTTGGTAGAAATACTAAGGCCCCGCAGATTTCTCTACGGGGCCTTAGGTTCAAACTCAGTGCAGGTTTAGCCAATCCAAGAGTTAATTGGTGAGGATAGGAAATAAACCATGAATAGACCTGAAACAAGACGGAGCAGTGGGTGCACCTCTTTGCCTCGTCCCTGAACTAGCCGGATTACGACGTGAGTTACAAATCCAGCGCCAATTCCCACTGAGATGTTGTAGGAAAACGGCATCAAGATGATTGTCAAGAATGCTGGGATACCAATTCCAAGATCATCCCAATCAATATTCTTAACCTGACTCATCATTAAGAATCCAACCACAAGAAGTGCTGGGGTAGCAGCTTCGTAAGGAATTATTGCGACAAGTGGTGCTAGGAATGTTGTGAGTAGGAATGCGATTCCAGTAACGATTGATGCAAGACCAGTGCGTGCACCTTCACCAACACCGGTTGCTGATTCGATATAGCTTGTGTTTGAAGAAACACCAGCGGCACCTCCGGCAGCTGCAGCAATAGAATCCACGATAAGGATCTTGTTTGCGCCTTCAACGTTTCCATCCCGATCAACAAGTCCAGCTTGGTTACCGATAGCGGTCATCGTTCCCATCGTGTCGAAGAAATCGGCTAGAAGTAATGTAAAGACAAGTAGTAAGGCAGCTAGAAAACCAGTTTTCGGATTGGTGAATGCGCCGAAAATATCGTTGAAACCAAGACCGAGAGTGTCGAATCGTGGAGAGTCGGTGAGATTGAGATTACCGCTGGCATCTTTAGGCAAGGTTGGATTATTCAATGCCCATCCGCGAGAGTTAGATTCAATTGGGCTCATGAAGCTGTTTCCAACTTTGAATTGCGCCTCAACCAAGATGGCTAGAAGTGTTGACGTTACGATTCCAATGAGAATGGAACCTTTGATCTTCTTTACCATGAGAATTATTGTGAGGAAGAGGCCGAAACCGAAAACTACGATTGGCCATCCGACGAGTTGACCACCATCACCGAGTTCAAGAGGAACGGCTGATGGCTTTGAATTTGTGCTACCCCAGACAACATTCGGAGTTCTACGCACGAAGCCGGCATCGACTAGACCGATTAATGCGATAAAGAGGCCGATACCTACTGAGATGGCAACTTTAAGAGATGTTGGTATCGCCTTAAAGACTGCAATGCGAAAACCAGTGAGAACTAGTATGAGAATCAAGATTCCCTCGATTAACACCAATCCCATTGCCTGTTCCCAGGTTGAATTTTTAGCAATCGAAACCGCTACGAAAGTGTTTAGTCCCAATCCAGTAGCTAGCGCTAGAGGGAAATTAGCGACTGCACCCATAAGCATTGTAAGAATTCCCGCTACAAGTGCGGTACCTGCAGCAACAATGATGATGGCATTAGTTCTATCGCCGCCGCCAATGAATTGACCGGCTCCATCTGTTGTCGCAAGGATCAACGGGTTAAGAGCAACGATGTAGGCCATCGTGAAGAAGGTTACGAGTCCGCCTCGAACCTCTTGGCCAATTGATGAGCCTCGTTCTGAGATTTTAAAATAGGAATCCAGCATGAATAGCGCCTTTCTAATTTTGTTAACGGGGGTGTTTGCGACCCCGTGCGCAGAACACGGCCAACGCACGCCGAGGGAATACTTTTAGGTTAGTAGTTACTTGCGCGTAATCCTTGATACGACACCGAGGGAAATGGCTATGGATTGGCCGATTAAGGCTGCAAATAGGAGCGTGCCGAGCCCAACAGTGCCGCCGAGTAGCCAGCCCAGGGTAAATACGGTGCTTTCAATTGCCAATCTGACTCTGCCAACTCGAATTCCAGTTTTGAAGTGAATTCCCGTCATCAAACCATCTCGGGGTCCGGGTCCGAGGCCGCAGGTGATGTAGAGAGCTGATGCAGCTCCAACCATGGCGATGCCTAACAATGTGTAGAGAATGCCAATGACATAGTTCTCTTGCAATGGAATGTATGTCACGCCAATCTCAATAGCCAAAGCAATGATGACTATGTTGGAAATAGTTCCAAAACCTGGTTTTTCACGGAGTGGGATCCAACCTAAAAGCACGAGCGCACTAATACCAAACGTAGACCATCCCAATGTAATATCTAAATTTCTAGAAACCCCCTGAGCTAACACAGACCACGGTCCGTTACCTATATTGCTCTGAATAACGAAAGCATCACCAAGACCGAATATAAAAAGTCCTACCCACAAAATCAATACACGAGTGAAGCCGAGATCCCACTTAGATTGTGCCGTCCAAGGTGTTACTGGAACTGTGCGATGTGGACGAAGAAACTCCATGAATGGATTGGAAGACACCATAAGAGTCTAGTGCAACCGCATATGTCATATCAGGCTATTCTTAAACAATGTTTCCAGGTATTGGCACGCTCATTAATGTTGTAGCAATCATTGGGGGAGCAGGGCTCGGTATTTTTGTCGGACATAGGTTGAGTTCAAAGACTAGAACTTTGTTAACAGATGTTTTGGGACTAGCAACTCTTCTAGGTGCAGCTTCAGCGTTAATACCCCTGTGGTCATCACGTTACATCGATTCATTACCGACTGGTTGGCCTTTATTAGTCGTCCTAGGTTCTCTTATTTTTGGAGGATTAATTGGTTCTGCACTCGGCTTAGAAGATCGCTTAGATAATTTGGGAGAGGGCTTACGAAAGAAGTTTAAGGCTTCGAAGGAGAGTTCATTTGTTGAAGGATTCGTTACGGCATCTCTTTTGTTTGCTATAGGACCGCTCGCTATTTTGGGAAGTATTAGCGATGGAATGTCTCAAGGAATTGATCAACTTTTACTCAAAAGTACTCTCGACTTTTTCGCCGCTATGGCATTTGCATCATCCCTTGGTTGGGGAGTAGCAGTTGCTGCAATTCCTGTCGCTTTGTATCAAGGTTTCTGGACAGTTATCGGTCTAGGCCTTGGCGAGATTCTGGCCGACTACCAAGTTGACGCAATGACCATCGTCGGCGGAGTTCTGCTCATCGGAATTGGATTACGTCTACTAAACACTAAGCATGTGGCCGTTGGCAATTTACTTCCAGCCTTAGCAATTGCTCCGCTACTTGCGATGCTTGTTAACTCTTTTATTTAGAACGTGCCTTCATTACGCTCCCTGATTTGATTATTGATTAAATGGTAGCGGTTGCGAAGACACATGACCGGCGCGAGATGCGCGCGCTGTAACTTGGCGCATATGGTGCCTGCGACAGAGAACTTCATAACCGACTTCACTTGCAGGTGACACATCTCCAACTACCACTTGTTCACCCTCAATAACCATAACTCCGCCGACAGTTCTAGCATTGTGAGTTGCACGAGATCCACACCAGCACAGCGCCTCCACCTGCAAGGTATTAACTCGATCTGCTAACTCGACTAGGCGTGCAGAACCAGGGAAAAGCATTGTTCGAAAATCACTTAAAATTCCAAATGCATAAACATCAATTCCAAGACCGTCAACGATACGAGCAAGCTGCTCGATCTGCTTGGATTCATAAAACTGGGCCTCATCACAGATGATGTAATCGATGCGATCTCCAGCCGAGAGTGCATCCACCACGAACTTGTGTATATCTAACTCTGGTATAACTTCTATCGCTGGACTAGATAAACCTAAACGAGAGGAAATGATTCCACTACCAGCTCGATCTTTATTAGTGAAAATCAGACCTGTCCTGCCACGACTTTGATGATTATGGGCGGTCTGTAGGGCGAGGGTGGATTTTCCGCTATCCATCGTCCCGCAGTAGTAGATTAGTTCGGCCATGGACTGCATCTTGCCACAGAGTTAGGCAAAGAGCCCCTTTGCAATAAGGGCTTGTTCAAATTTAGGAAGCAGTTTGAGTGACATCTCCACACTTATGTGAGATGCATCGCGGTAGGCAACGCTCCCGTCAAGAATAGCTGGACAGTACGAAGAGCATAACCACGGCGTTGGATTGATTACCTCAAAACCTGGAATAACAGAAACACGAGATCTTTCCGAGGTGTCACACACCTTGGAGTTGCGAGAAGCTAAGCAGTTAGGAATATCGCGCAAAGGACGGGGAGTATCGCTGATATAAATTAAATGCTTAGTTGTACCCCTCAGTTTGTTGAGCAGTTTTCTTTGGCCCTCTCTCCACCAGGCAGTGCGGCTTACTTTTTCGTTTTCTGGTGTGTAATAGTGGAAGTTTCCAGTAATTACTGCCATAGGTTTAATTTCGGCAATTCTCTCGATAGAGTTTTTACGCCATTGTGAACAGTCCGCTTGTCTAAAAGCGCCTTGATTTCGGCGCTTAGCCTCTACCGCAGGGCATGCAGACTTCGTAAGAGAAATGAGTTTAAAGCCACGCTGATTGGCTAGTTTTTCAAGGGTTGGAAACCATTGGGCAGCGTGCGAATCGCCATAAAGAACGATCGTTTGAGAGGAGCTTTTATCTCCGTAAGTGCAAGCTCCCGATTTGGTTTCGCCATAGTTAACATGGCAGCTATCTCCATACACTGCTGGTTTTGCTATGACCTTGACTAAGTCGAATTGATAGGAAGGCTCGCCCTTCGTTGTGATGATTGAGGAGGAAGTAAATGCGATTAATACTCCAGCTACAAGTGAGACAGCAGTTGTAATTGAGGCACCTTTATAAATAGTTCTTGGAGAAAGTTTTTTGTGTCTTAAAGGCTCTTCTACATATTTGCTTGTGAAGTGAGCAAGAACAATCGTGAGCAAAATGCATAAAAAGCGTTCATACAAATACAAAGGTCTTCCAAGTGCGCTGCTAGGCAGCACGAGCGCTGGCCAATGCCAAAGATATAGCGGGTATGAAATAGCACCCAACCACTGACTTAGGCGCGAATTGGAAAGATCATTAAAAAGTGGGGGCCAGTATTTAATGGAAGCAATCAGTAAAACTGTGGCTATAACTGGAATCATTGCGTTCTTGCCTGGGAAGGCTGTGTTCTCGTTGAAATTAAGAGATGCGAAAGCGATCCCAAAGAAACCCAACCAAGGAAGGATTCTAATCTTCTTCTTCGTTTCTGGGATGAAAAGAAGGAGTGCTCCAAAACCTAACTCCCATGCTCGTGTTGGGAGTGAGTAGAAGGCCCAGATTGGCGCAACTTGTGTGAGATAAATAGAGAAAAGTAGAGAAGCTAGGGTTGTAACCGCGATGCCAATGAAGATCATCTTCTTGCCATAACGCGCAAGAAAGAGAATGAAAATTGGCCATATGAGATAGAACTGCTCCTCAACGGCTAGTGACCAGTAGTGAATAAATGGTGAAGGCGTTGCATTCAAGTTCTGATAATCGTTTTGCCACCAGGCAAAGAGATAGTTAGAGATGTAAGTCGCCGCAGCAAAGAGATCCCTACCCAGTGCATCTCTCGTGATGGGGGGAAAGAGAATCCAGGCAAATATGGCTGTGACGAGTAGTACAAACACTGATGTTGGCAAAAGACGTTTGATACGACGTTGATAGAAGCTTCTTAGATCAAGAGTCCCAGTCTTTTCAATCTCTCGCAGAATGAGGCCAGTTATTAGATAGCCCGAGATGACATAGAAGATGTCCACACCAATGAATCCACCAGGCATAAGGCGTGCGTGAAAAATAGTAACTAAAATCGCTGCAAGCGCGCGTAGGCCCTGTATCTGAGTAATGCGCATTGTTAAGAAACTACCAGCGAATGAACTGGAATCTGCGGATATTTCTTAGCCAATCGAGAACGACCTTCTAACGCTTGAATCTCTAAGAGGGCCAAGATTTGATAAACGCTACCGCCGGCACGGTTAACGAGTTGAATTGCTGCATCAAGTGTTCCACCAGTTGCCAAAACATCATCAATTAAAAGAACTTCACCCGCAAAAGGGATTGCATCAACGTGAATTTCTAATACATCACTTCCATATTCAAGCCCATAGCTTTGCGAAAAAACAGTGTGGGGGAGTTTGCCAGCTTTTCGAATTGGGACAAATCCAGTTTTCATTTTATTCGCTAGAGCAGATGCGAATATGAAACCTCTTGCCTCGATGCCTGCTATAGAAGTAGTGGAGCGTGCAAATTGTGAAAAGTGATCAGTGACAGTGGCAAATGCCTGGCCGTTTGCAAGAAGCGGAGTGATGTCTTGAAAGAGGATTCCAGGTTTTGGATAATCAGGGATTGCTCTGATGAGTGAGATAGCCTCATCAATGTTCATGTGCTTATCCTAACGAATGTGTCCGAGAGGGGACTTGAACCCCTAATCCCTTACGGGAACTAACACCTCAAGCTAGCGCGTCTGCCAATTCCGCCACCCGGACTAAGTGCTGGGCAAGGATAGCAATTTGGTGCGAGAATGGCGAAATGACTACATCATCACGCACTGAACTTGAAAATGAAGCTATCCGTATTTGCCAGGAGTTAATCAAGATTCCTTCAGTCAACTATGGAGATGGAAAGGGCGATGAGAAGGCAGTCGCAGCACATGTGATGAAGTTGCTGACCGAAGTTGGAATTCAAGCGACGATGTATGAAGCAGCTCCTGGTCGCTGCAATGTCATTGCACGTATTAAAGGAACCGATGCATCACGACCTGGTTTAGTTCTTCATGGTCATATAGATGTTGTTCCCGCCAATGCTGCTGATTGGTCCGTAGATCCCTTCAGCGGGGAAATTCGCGATGGAATGATCTGGGGCCGCGGGGCAGTAGATATGAAAAACATGGATGCGATGATTTTGGCGACTGTGCGAGATTGGGCTAGAACTGGGTACAAGCCAAAGCGCGACATTGTTTTAGCTTTCTTTGCTGATGAAGAAGCAGGAAGCATTTACGGGTCGCATTGGATGGTTGATAAGCACCCAGAAGTTTTTGCTGGATGTACTGAAGCAGTCTCAGAAGTTGGTGGGTTCTCAGTAACAGTTGCCGGCGGAAAGCGTCTTTATCTCATTGAAACTGCCGAAAAGGGTATTCACTGGATGCGCCTCACAGCCCATGGTCGCGCAGGACATGGTTCAGTTACTAATAATGAAAATGCACTCACTCGCCTAAGTGAAGCGGTCGCAAAGATTGGTAATCACCAATGGCCACAGCGCTATAGCGCAACTGTCAAAGCTTTTTTCAAAAAGGTAGCAGCAGAAACTGGTAAGGAATACAACGAGAAGGACTTAACGCCACTTCTCAGTGAACTTGGTTTTGCTGCGCGCATGGTTGGTGCCACCCTACAAAACACTGCTAACCCAACGATGCTTGAAGCCGGCTATAAGGCAAATGTAATTCCAGGATCAGCTAGCGCAGTCGTTGATGGACGCTTTATTCCGGGTTTTGAAGATGAGTTGAATGAAACTATCAAGTCTCTCATTGGGCCAGATATCACTATCGAAACTATCACCACCGATAAAGCCTTAGAAGTTCCCTTTGAGGGAGATCTCGTAGATGCGATGTGTGCAGCGATTATGGTTGAAGATCCAGATGGAGTCCCAGTTCCATACGTCATGAGTGGTGGAACTGATAACAAAGCCTTAGCAGAGCTAGGAATTATTGGTTATGGGTTCTCACCACTCAAACTCGATGCTGATTTTGACTTTATGGCGCTCTTCCACGGAGTTGATGAGCGTGTGCCTATTGAGGGGCTTACGTTCGGCGTACGAGTACTGAAGGATTTCTTAGAGCACGCTTAGAGACTGACGTCGTCTAAAGCATTGCGCACGATATCAGGAAGGGAAATCTCTTCACTTTTTAGAACACCGCGTAGTTGAGCACCAGTTCTAGCGCCGATTATTGTGCTGGTAACACCTGGTGCATCTCTAACCCATGCGAGGGAAATTTCTAGAGGTGAAAAACCTAAGCCAGTGGCTGCCACACATACTGATTCAACGATGCTGTTACTCCTGGCATCCAAATAAAGAGCTATATCTTTTGCAAAATGTGGAGCAGCTCCACGCGAATCACTAGGTATTCCGTTGCGGTATTTACCCGTAAGAACACCTCTTCCAAGGGGAGCCCACGCTAAAAAGCCCACACCACACGCTTGTGCACTATCTAAGATCTCAATTTCAGCGTCACGATTTAGTAGTGAGTATTCACTTTGAATAGTTGTGATTGGCGCCTTAGCCGAGTTGCTAATTTGCTTTGTTGCCGATTGAGCAAGTTGCCACCCAGTGAAATTTGAAACACCAACATAGCGAGCACGACCAGTGCTATAGGCATAATCGAGAGCTGAGAGCGTGTCATCGATAGGTGCAATCGGATCCCAGGAATGCACCTGCCAGATATCTACAAAATCAGTTCCGAGTCTTGCTAAAGAACGATCTAACTCGGCGATGAGTGCGTGACGCGAATTATCAACTGTTCGCACACCGTCAGGAAATGTAAGACCGGCCTTAGTAGCTATGACAACTTCGTCGCGTTGGAAGAGAGTTCCGATAAGTCCACCTATAACGCGCTCACTATCGCCATCACCATAAGTAGCTGCCGTGTCAATGAAATTTCCGCCAGCGTCGATAAAAGCGCGGCATTGGTCAGCAGCTTCATGTTCGTCGGTATCGCGGCCCCACGTCATCGTTCCCAGCGCTAATCGCGAGAGCATGAGTCCGCTATTTCCCGCTTTTCGCATCTGCATGGAGAGACCCTAGCAAGTCATGAGAGTAAAACCTGCGATAGCCTTTGCGTTATGCAGATAGTTTTGATTAGGCATGCCCATTCTCAAGCAAATGCTCGCGGGGTCTTATCCGGGCGTCTTCCTAATATCTCTCTTTCAGAAAAGGGAATCAAGCAATCTGAAGAACTTGCTGTCAGGTTAGGTACTTTCCCCATATCTGCAATCCGAATGAGTCCCATGCAAAGGTGCCATGAAACCATCACGCCTTGGCTAAAATCTCTTCCGCAGGCAAGTCAGAATCTGCTCGTTAAGGATGAGAATCTCACTGAAGTCGATTACGGCAGTTGGAGTGGAAAAAAACTATCTGTTCTCTCAAGGCACAAGTTGTGGAAAACCGTCCAAGCTCATCCCTCTGCGATGTATTTTCCCGAAGGTGAAGGCTTAGCTCATATGCAGCAAAGGGCTATGAAAGCCGTTCATGAGTCTGTGAATTCAAAGCGAAGTGGCGCCGCAGTATTGGTAAGCCATGGTGATGTCATCAAGGCAATCGTTGCTAGCGCTCTTGGAATGCACCTGGATGATTTCCAGAGAATTGTGATTGATCCGGCTTCGGTAACGATTTTGGATTATTCACATGGACAAGCACGGTTAACGCTTATGAATGATTCTCGTTCACGTCTGCACGATGTTCTGTCGGGTCCCAAGCGAAGTAAAAACCTACTTGGCGGTGGCGCCGGAAAATGAACTACGAGTTCAAAAGCGTCGATCGCTTCATTTGTGGAACTGTGGGCGAACCGGGAGAACGTGAGTTTTATCTCCAGGTTCGCGCCGGTTCAGTCCTAGTAAGCGCAGCTCTTGAAAAAACTCAAGCTTCAACGCTTGCAGAACGATTAGCGATTTTATGTAAGCAAGTGAGCAAGGAAGATGTGACCCTAGTAGTTGATCGCATTGAGCGCGATGATGCACCGCTTGAATCACCCGTGGACAAGGATTTTGTCATCGGTGCTATCTCGATTGCCTGGAATGATGATGTAAAGAAAGTAAGTCTTGAGCTTTTCTCAATCAAGGAAGTAGAAGTCGAAGATGAGGTTGCCGATTTAACTTTAAATTTAACCTTGGGACAAGCTAGGGCATTTATCACGCGAACTACTGCAGTAGTCAATGCAGGCCGAATCCCTTGTCCATTTTGTGCAATTCCGATAGATCCACGCGGTCACTTATGTCCTAGGGCAAATGGCTACAGACGATAAGCGCCAGATTCTAACCTTAGGTCAGATGTCAGTTACTGGTCGATTAGTTGACGCATCCAATGCAACGCTTTTTGCAACTGTGGAACTTGATGGTGAAGAACTCGGATGCATCTACAAACCTGTTGCGGGGGAGCGTCCGTTATGGGATTTTGCGGACGGAACTTTGGCAGATCGTGAATATGCGGCGTTTCGTGTAAGTGAGTTTCTTGGACTTGATCTCGTTCCATTAACGATTTTGCGAGAAGGTCCATACGGTGTCGGGATGGTTCAGCAGTGGATCGACATCGACGAGTCTATTGATTTGGCAGGCTATTTTTCGCAGGACCTACCTCAGCTGCGTTCCATGGCTTTCTTTGACGCAATAATCAATAACACTGATCGCAAGATTGGTCATCTACTCCCTGATCAAAACGGTCATCTCTATGGTTGCGATCATGGTGTTACTTTTCACGAAGAGGACAAATTGCGAACAGTCTTGTGGCAATGGGCAGGTGATGAACTGAGCAGCGCTGAAGTGAAATCACTTGAAATCCTAAGAGATGGCCTTGGCAAAAAATTAGATTTAGCACAGCACTTAACCGAAGTTGAGATTCAAGCCCTACTTGCTCGCACCAGCAGGCTTCTTGAAAACGGTGTCATGCCCTTGCCTAACCCTGAGTGGCCCGCCATTCCTTGGCCTGCCTTCTAGTGCGAAGTTACTAGAATATTGCTATGAAATCCTGGGCGTCAGTTGTAATTCCAGAACTAAAGGACTCATTCAATTTCCCTCCGATTTCACTCACAAATTCAAAGACGTTGAAGAATCAGGTCGTAGCCAAGAAAGATGTTTATCGTATGTATGTGTGCGGGATTACTCCATATGATGCAACACATCTAGGTCATGCAGCTACCTACCTTACTTTTGATCTCATCAACCGCTATTTGCGCGCTAGTGGTTCAGAAGTTCTCTACGTTCAAAACATCACAGATATCGACGACCCATTACTCGAGCGAGCAACTCGGGATGACTTGAATTGGGAAGATTTAGCCACGTCTCAGATTGATCTCTTCAGAGGCGATATGGTTAATTTGCGAGTTATTCCACCCACTCACTACATCGGGGCAGTGGAAGCAATAAATCTAGTAAGTGAGGCAGTCACAGCCCTGCAAGCCTGCGGGTCTATCTATTCAATTGAGCAGGATCTTTTCTTTAAGAATTATTCATCATCTGATTTTGGTTCACTCTCACATCTTGATAAAGAAACGATGAAAGAAGTCTTTTCTCAACGCGGCGGAAATCCAACTTTGGCCGGAAAAATCGATCCACTGGATTGTTTAGTGTGGATGGCAAAGCGTGAAGGTGAGCCTGGATGGCCCTCGGTTCATGGAGTTGGCCGACCAGGTTGGCACATCGAGTGCACAGCTATCGCCTTGAAATATCTTGCTCCAGTTGAATCTGATGAGACATGTATTGATATTCAAGGTGGTGGCAGCGATCTAATCTTCCCTCACCATGAAATGTGTGCTGCACAAGCGCATGTTTTGACAGGTAAAGAGCTAGCAGCAACTTATGTTCATGCAGCGATGATTGGTCTTGAAGGCGAAAAGATGAGCAAGAGCAAGGGCAATCTGGTCTTTGTATCAAAACTTATCAAATCTGGAACAGACCCAATGGTTATTCGCTTTGCTTTGATGTCACAGCACTACCGTTTGGATCGCATGTGGACCGATGAATTACTTGCAGATGCGAGTGCGAGAGTCGCGAAAATTCGTCAAGCAATGGCTTCTTCTAACTCTGCACCAACGACGCCATTAATTGAGAAACTTATTGTGGCTTTGAGCAATGATTTGGACACACCAAAAGTTCTAGCTGAACTTGATAAGTGGGCGTTAGAGACTCTTCAAGGAGCCAGTGGCGGGGATTCCAAGGAGGTAAGCGCAGCGCTAGATGCGCTGCTTGGCTTAGCGCTTTAGTCTTTGGTTCGACGTCGTAGATAACGTTCAAACTCTTTTGCAATCGAATCGCCAGAAACATCTGGAAGTTCAGCGGCATCTTTGGAATCCTCTAGCGCCTTTACATACTCGGCAACATCACTATCTTCTTTAGCCATCTCTGTTACATCTTTTTCCCATTCATCAGCAGCCTCGGCAAGATCTGCAGGTGGAATGGATATATCTAAGAAGTCCTCAATAGCATTGACAAGTGAGAGAGTCGCCTTGGGCGAAGGTGAGTTGGATGCGTAGTGGGGGATAGCTGCCCAAAGGGAAACTGCATCTATTCCACGTCGCATGCAACCATCACCAATGATTCCGATAATTCCAGTTGGTCCTTCATAACTAGATACCTCAACACCAAGGCGTGTTGCTAAATCTGGATGGGCACTACTTCCACTGACTGTGATTGGACGTGAATGTGGAACATCGGCCAACATAGATCCTAAGGTGATGACTAAAGAGACTTCGAGATCATCTGCTAAATCTAGAAGTTCACGTGTGAAACTTTTCCAACGCATTGATGGTTCTGTGCCTTTAACAATGACTAGATCATGATCAAATTCAGGCAAAGCAACTCCAAAGATTTCAGTTGTTGGCCAGGTGATATTGCGTATCTGAGAATCATCAACATAGATATGTGGGCGATTTACTTGAAAATCATAAAACTCTTCAGATTCAATATCAGCAATTAGCTCTGGGACAACATCATTAGGTTCATTTTGCCAAGCAGAAAGCAGATGCTCAACAGCACCAGTTGCAGCCTCGCCAGCATCGTTCCATCCAGAAAAGGCCATCACCATTATTGGATTACGAAGGGCTGGGATGTGATGTATCTCCATAGGACTAAACCTTAGGGTAATCTTGCAGAGTTCGGCTAGATATAAATCACGAAGGAGACGGGTGAGAAGTTTTTTTGATGCAGTCTTCTTTGATATGGATGGTTTGTTGGTTGATTCTGAACCTGAATGGCTCAAATCTGAGAGTGAAATTACCGCTGCATACGGATATCAATGGACATCCCAAGATCAGGTAGCTTGCTTGGGAGGACCTCTGTCTCGCGTTGGTCAATACATGCACGACAAGTGCAAACAGGTGGAAACACCTGGGTTTTTCACGAGCAAACTTGTGCAAGTGCAGTCAGAGAGGATGCGCTCTCACACCCCATTTATGCCAGGAGCATATGAGCTAGTTAAAGATTTGCAGAAACATGGCGTAAAGACTGGATTGGTTTCTGCTAGTCCGCGAATCATCGTTGACGCCGTTTTAGACAATGTTGGAGCTGAACTCTTTCCTTTTTCCATTTCTAGCGATGACGTTGAACGCACTAAACCACACCCAGATGCCTATCTAAAAGCGGCGCAGTTAACGAATAGTTCTATTGAAAACTGCCTTGTTTTTGAAGATTCATTAACTGGTGTTGGCGCTGCCACGAGTAGTGGAGCATGGTTAGTAGCTGTGCCGCATTTAGTTCAAGTGGATGAGTCTGCACGTGTGCGTGTGATTCGATCTCTAGAACAGCTCAATTTCACGAAACTCCAGGAACTCTTCAAGGACTTCTCAATCACAATTTAGCTGTTGTGTGCAGGACAAATTGTTTTGAAATAGCACCAATCACACAGACGACTTGGTTTCGGTGGCCAATAATCCTTTTCAATCGAGGCGAAAATATCGCTAGCAACCCGTTTTAATACTTTCTCAGTTGCCGCTAAATCACTCAATGTTGGGGTGCTCTTAACTACTTTTCCATCGCCCAGGTAAATGAGTTGCAGCAGTCGTGGCAGGACGTTGTGCGTCTTGAAATAGAGAAGGGCATAAACGCGAAGTTGGAAGAGAGCCTTCTCTTCCCACCCTGGTTTGGGTGCTTTTCCAGTCTTGTAGTCAACAATGCGGACTTCACCAGTTGGTGCAACATCTAGGCGATCTACATAACCATGCAGATAAATCTGCTCTGAAAAATCGTTCTCAAGGTGTAGTTCGCGATGCGTTGCTTCAAAGCTCTGTGGGTCTTCAAGAGTGAAGTAGGTGCGCAAGAGAGATTCTGCGCGATCTAACCACTCCTTTTCATTGGTAACCATCTCCATAAGCTCTGGCTTTTCGGCCATCTGTGCCTGCCAACGAGAGGGCAAAAGTTCAATTGCACTCTTGGGTGTTCTATCGGTGGGAGCATTTTCAAATAGGTCGTGGAGAACTGTGTGGACTAAAGTTCCGCGCTCTGCATCCAGCGAAGGTGGTTGCGGAAGTTCATCGATGACACGGTATTTGTAGAGTTGAGGGCAGTTCTCAAACTCGCTTACCCGGCTAGGGGATAGGCGCAGTGGTTGGTTACTCACGTACGGCAACATACTCGCACTTGCTTGGTTTATTTGACCTAAGATGCTCTCGTGTCTAATCAAGGTTTCTTTGCTGCCGGTGATCGTGTTCAACTCACCGATCCCAAAGGAAAGCTCTACAGCTTCACGATAGTTCCCGGTAAGGAGTGGCACACCCACAAAGGCTGGATTACCCATGATGATCTCATTGGAATGCCTGAAGGTTCAGTTGTGAGCACAACTGCAGGCCTGAAGTTCACAGCCTTTAAACCTCTCTTGGCTGACTATGTCTTAACAATGCCACGCGGTGCAACGATTGTTTATCCAAAAGATGCTGCGATGATTGTTGGATTAGCTGATATTTATCCAGGTGCGCGAGTACTTGAAGCCGGTGTTGGAAGCGGTGCCTTAACAATTTCACTATTGAGAGCTGTTGGGGAGAGAGGCTACGTGCACTCAGTTGAACGCCGCGCAGATTTTGCTGAGAATGCTCGTTCCAATGTGGATGCCTATTTTGCGAGTGCACCAAGCAACTGGAAGTTAGATGTTGGTGACTTGCAGGATCAAAACTTTGAGAGTGAATTTGATCGAGTTATTTTGGACATGTTGGCACCGTGGGAATGCGTTGATATTGCTGCCCGTGCTTTGCGCCCAGGTGGTGTTTTCATGTCATATGTTGCCACGACCACACAACTATCAGCCACAGCTGAAGCAATCAAGGAGGATGGCCGATTCACTGAGCCCGAGAGCAGTGAAACACTTGTTCGAGGATGGCATCATGAAGGTTTAGCTGTTCGTCCCCAGCAGAGAATGATCGGGCACACAGGATTCTTGATTCAAAGTCGTCGTATGGCACCTGGCGTTGAAGTGTTAGCTCGTCGTCGCAGGCCATCAAAGGGTGCATACGGTGTCGCGGAAGAGTGAGCGTTTAGTAAATCTAACAATCGCCCTGCTTGCTACGAAGAGGTACCTGACTAAAACAGAGATTTTCAACTCAGTTGATGGATATGAGGGGACTGCCGAAACAAAAGAGAGAATGTTTGAACGAGATAAGGATGATCTGCGTTCACTCGGGATTGAAATTGAAGTAGGCAGTTTTGATCCATTGTTTAACGATGAGGCCGGCTACAAAATCAAACAAGAAAAGTATCAGTTTGAGCTAGGTGATATCTCATCTACGGAAGTTTCACTTCTGTCATTGGCCGCCGAAGCGTGGCAAGAGGCATCATTTGGTGATGTAGCGCAAAGTGCACTCTTGAAGCTTCGCTCTGTTGGCATCCCCAGTGATGATTTAGCCATTCCTGCAACTGTTCATAAGCTCAATGATGGCGGACAGGATTTATCTCTGATTACAAAAGCGATAGCGCAGAGTCAGTCTCTAGCTTTTGCTTATCTGGATTCAGCATTAGGCATCAAAATGAGAATCATTGTTCCCATTGCCCTATCAACTCGTAATGGTTTTTGGTACCTCTCTGGTGTGGACCAAGAGATTCAAGAGATACGAACTTTCCGAATTGATCGAATAAATGGTGCAATTACAGCAAGTGCGGGACCAAGTAATTTTCAAACACCGACTGGTTTTGATTCGAATGAAGCTCTTTCAGAGTCGCCACTACCTGAATTCGCCTTAATTGATGTTCGCGTAGGCAAAGCCTCGAGCCTTCGTGCTTTAGCAATCTTTACGCAGTCATTGGGTGAGTGGGATCGAATTAAAATTCCGATTTTGAATCTAGATTCACTTTCGTCAATTGTTTTATGGCATGGCCCTGATGCCTTCGTTCAGGAACCAATAGAGTTGAAAGATATGGTCGTTGAGCATCTTGAAGCCTTGGTGAAAAATCATGGTTAAAAAGTTATCAGCACCGCTTGAGCGCACAGCTCGACTTCTTGATCTCGTTCCTTACATCAGTTCTCATCAGGGCATCTCTCTAAAGGATCTAGCAAAGGTCTTTAAAGTTGATCAAGGGCAGATGACCAGTGACCTAACGACCCTATGGATGTGTGGTCTACCTGGCTATACACCTTTAGAACTCATGGATCTTAATTTTGAATCTGGTTTTGTAACTATTCATAATGCCGAAACTTTATCGAAGCCGCGCTCAATCTCCTTTGATGAGGGGGTCGCGCTTGTTCTTGGTTTAGATTTGCTGCGCTCAGCGATTTCGCCTGAGAGAACTGATCTCTTGGAAAGAATCGATCGCTTGTCGCAACGCCTAGCTGGACTGATAAACCTACCTTCGGCATTGTCTGCCACCTCGCAGGTCAATCAAGAAGTTTCGGCGGCGATTTCGCAGGCCTTGAAATTTAGAAGTGGCCTCCAGATCACCTACCACTCTTTATATCGTGATGAAATTACTAGTCGAATTATTCTCCCAATCGAAATAGTTGAAAGCCAAGGCCATTTTTATCTTAGCTCCTACTGTTACAGCGCAGCTGATTTTCGGCAGTTCCGATTAGATCGAATTCAAGGTGCAACGGTTCAAATCGTTCAAAAAGAGGTTCCAGCAAACTCTTATCAGCAATCAAGTTATACCTGCACGATCAAGGTACTAACTCCCACCCGCGCGATAGCTGAACGCTTCAAACAAAGTGGGCTTACGGTTAACACTGAGTTTGATTTTCACACTTACTCACTCCAGTGGATGGAGAGATCCATCATGGCCTCTGGGGGAGCGGTGTGCTTGCAGTCACCCCCTGATATTAGAAAATCCATAGCAGTAATGGCTCAAACGATGCTGGATTGTTACAAAGCACGCTGAAATCGCCTACCCATTCAAAGGGATCTGATGTAACCTAGACCTAAATATTAGCCAAGGAGTTAACGTTATGAATTTGGGTCCAAGAGAGATCGTCATCCTTCTGATTGTTGTACTTGTTTTATTCGGCGCGAAGCGCTTGCCGGATTCAGCCCGCTCACTTGGTCGCTCTATGCGCATTTTCAAGAGCGAAATGAAGGAAATGAAAGCCGACGACACCGTGATCGAAGAAGACGGCAAAACCGAGAAGTAGACACATGGCATCTGTTAATCAAGCACGGATGCCCCTTCTAGACCACTTACGCGAATTACGAAGACGAGTACTTCGTTCCGCGATTGCAGTATTGGTTGCATTTACTGGAGGGTGGTATTTCTACGATTCAATTATTGTCACCCTAGCTAAACCAGTGTGCGATTTAAAAGCCGCACAGCAATCAGGTGCAGCTAGCTGTGGTGCACTCTATATCAGCGGTGTTCTTGGTCCACTCGATTTACAAATTAAAGTTGCATTACTGACAGGCATCATCGTCTCGGCACCATTTTGGCTCTACCAACTGTGGGCATTTATAGCCCCTGCGCTCCATAGAAAAGAAAAACGAACGAGTGTTCTCTTCGTTGCTTCGGCCACCCCATTCTTTGCGATGGGTGCCACTCTTGGTTATTTCATCCTTCCTGTCGCAATAAAAGCTCTCTTTGGATTTACTCCTAATTCAATTAGTAACTTAGTTAGGTTTGATGATTATTTGGATTTCGTTCTCAGACTTATTCTTTTTGTAGGACTTGCTTTCGAACTACCAATTTTTCTTCTTACATTTAATTTAATCGGATTTCTACGCGGAAAAACGATTTTAAAACCATGGCGAATTTGGATTTTCACGATCTTCTTCTTTGTCGCAGCACTCTCACCCACAGCAGATCCTCTAAGCATGGTCCTCTTATCTGGACCTTTGATTTCTTTCTACTTTATGGCTGGGTTACTAGCGATATTGGTCGATCGGCGACGAGATAAGAAAGCGGCTTCCGTTGAAACGGGAAGTTCTGGGATTGCAGCACCGACATCCATTAAGGAATAGCCGATAGGGTCTTCCTATGTGGGCTTTAGTGATCAACCCTGTAGCAGGTCAGGGTAAAGGGGCCACAGTTGGAACTCATGTGGCAGGTTATCTCAATAGCCGTGGAATCAAGTATGAAATCATTATCGGCCGCAATGGCATAGACCAGGCAGATTTGCTTCAAAGATTCCTTGATCGCAATCCAGATTGCAGTGGTGTCATTGCAGTGGGCGGAGATGGGCTACTACATCTCGTTCTACAGAAAATTACTCCAGCACAAGTGCCATTAGCTTTGATTCCTGCGGGTACAGGAAATGATTTTGTTCGCACCTTGGGCTGGTCACTCGATGATGTTGATGCGATTCTTCAAGCAACCTTGTCCACGAAGCCGCGCTCGGTTGATCTAGGTTTAGTAGATGGTGAATGGTTCGGAGCGATCTTGTCTACCGGCTTTGACTCCATCGTCAATGAAAAGGCAAACGCGATGTCTTGGCCAAAAGGTCCTATGAAGTACAACGTGGCAATCGCAATAGAGCTTCCACGATTTAAGCCACACCACTACGAGATAACCCTAGATGATCGAACCATCTCTACTCAGGCGATGCTCATTGCAGTTTCAAATGGACGCTCCTATGGCGGTGGGATGTTGGTTTGTCCGCACGCAGAGATCACCGATGGTTATTTTGATGTCATGGTCCTGCACCCCGTCTCAAAGTTTGAGTTTATCAAGGTATTTCCAAGGGTTTTTAAAGGAACCCACATCACACATCCTGCAGTTGAAATTGTGCGCAGTAGGAGTGTAAAAATCACTGCTGATGCCGTTGCATATGCCGATGGCGAACGCATAGGTCAGCTTCCGGTTAATGCTCAATGTATTCCAGGTGCTCTTTTGACGTGGTTGCCATGACTACCCCAGCAGAGAAGTTCGCCGCCGCTAAAGTGCGCAATCAATACAAGGAAACAACTGCTTTTGTTCAAAGCTTTGACTTTGAGTTTGATCCCTTCCAGGTCGCTGCTTGTCACGCCGTTGAAGAGGGGAGTGGTGTTCTAGTTGCTGCCCCAACTGGTGCTGGAAAGACTGTCGTTGGAGAATTCGCCGCCCATTTAGCTCTCAAACAAGGTAAAAAGTGTTTTTACACCACACCAATCAAGGCTCTTTCAAATCAGAAGTACTCGGAGTTTGTTGCCATGTTCGGCGAAGACCGAGTCGGTTTACTTACAGGTGACACGAGCATTAATGGTGAGGCAGACGTATTGGTTATGACTACAGAGGTCTTGCGCAACATGCTCTATGCCGGCTCCAACACGTTAACCAATTTGGGTTATGTCGTTATGGATGAGGTTCACTATTTGGCAGATAAGTTCCGTGGCGCAGTTTGGGAAGAAGTTCTAATCCACCTGATGGAAAGCGTTCAAGTGATTTCTCTTTCAGCAACAGTTTCCAATGCTGAAGAGTTCGGTGAGTGGTTGGGTGAAGTGCGAGGCAATACGCAAGTAATCGTCAGTGAAATCCGTCCCATTCCTCTTTATCAACATGTTCTCATCGGTAATCGACTTCTAGATCTTTTTGATAAGCCAGGACAGGTTAATCCTGAAATCTTGCAACGTGAACGCGAAGCAGTTCGAAGGGCTGCGATTAGTAGGCATCGTCGAGGACGATTCAATGAGGCCCAAGATCGACTATCTCGCGCCGACATTATTGAAAAACTAGCTCATCAGAACCTGTTGCCGGCAATTACCTTTATTTTTTCTAGAATTGGTTGTGATGCCGCTGTTAAACAGTGTCTGCATGCTGGCCTTCGCCTCACTTCAACGCAAGAGCGCGAAGAAATCCGAGCAACGGCTCTCAGATACACGCAAAACATTGCTGAAGAAGACCTACAAGTTTTGGGTTTTGATGACTGGCTCACTGCGCTAGAACGTGGAATTGCAGCACATCATGCGGGACTTTTGCCAAGCTTTAAATCTGCAGTGGAGGAGTTGTTCCAAAAAGGTCTTATCAAGGCGGTCTTTGCCACAGAGACTCTTGCACTCGGAATCAACATGCCAGCCAGAACAGTTGTTTTAGAAAAACTGATTAAGTACAACGGTGAATCCCACGTTCCAATTACTCCAGGGGAGTACACGCAGCTCACTGGACGTGCAGGTCGACGTGGAATTGATATTGAAGGTAACGCAGTTATCCAGTGGTCTCCAACAGTTGATTCGGCCTCCGCTGCCGGCCTAGCTTCAACGCGTACATATCCTCTGCGTTCATCTTTTGCACCGACCTACAACATGTCAATCAACCTCATTTCGCGATTTGGTCGTGAAAGAGCGCGACGTTCTCTCGAATCCTCTTTTGCACAGTTCCAGGCAGATCGCGCTGTAGTTGGTTTGTCCAGACAGATTGCTAAAAATGAATCTGCGATCGAAGAACTGCTCTCGCAAGCGGTTTGCCATCTTGGAGATTTTCTTGAATATGCAGGTATTCGCCGGGAGATCAAGGAAGTTGAAATGCTTCTCTCTAAGCGAGATCACAAGAAGACCTTTGATAATAGACAACGCGCCCGTTTAGAGGGTGATCTAACAGATTTGCGCAAAGGCCTGCGCAATCACAGCTGTCATTCTTGCGCACAGCGCGAAGATCATTCGCGATTTGCAGAAAAAGCAGGAAGACTCAATCGCGAAAATGATGGGCTGCGCACACGAGTGCAAAGTCGCACACATGTTATTGCAAAGACTTTTGACCAGATCTGCCAAGTATTGACTCATCTGGGCTATATCGAAGGAGAGAAGCCAACTACCCAGGGAAAGATTCTCACTAAGATTTATGCTGAATCGGACCTACTTCTAACAGAGGCTATCCGCCGCGGAGTCTTGGATGAACTCAATGCTCCCGAATTACTTTCGGTTGTCTCCACCATGATTTTTGAGTCACGCAATGCAGACAACGTTGCTCCAAAGATGCCAAGCCCACGTGTCTCCAGCGCCCTTGCAGATGTCATCTCAATCTGGGCAGAGCTGGAAGACCTTGAAACCGAATACGGAGTTAAAACGCAGCGCCAACCAGATGCTGGTTTCTGTTGGGTTTCATATCGCTGGGCTAATGGAAACTCCTTACAAAACGTTATTAAGGGAACAGATATGTCAGTTGGCGATTTCGTGCGCTCTACTAAACAACTCTCTGATCTTCTCAATCAAATAGCTGCTGCAAGTGAAAAACTACGACCAGTATGCAAGGATGCCGTTAAGCGCATCGACAGGGGAGTGGTTGCATTCCTTATGGGAGATCTATGACATTAATGCTCCTAGATAGCGCATCTCTTTGGTATCGCGCCTACTACGGAATGCCGGACACTCTCACAGCACCTGATGGAACACCGGTTAATGCAATTCGTGGTTATGTTGATATGACTGCAAGGTTGTTATCTGTCTATAAACCTAATCGCTTAGTTGCATGTCTTGATGGGGACTGGCGTCCAAGTTGGAGAGTAGAGATTTTTCCAGATTACAAGGCCAATAGATTAGAAGAAGAGGGCGATGAGGAAGAAGAGCCAGAAACTCTCACACCTCAAATTCCTATCCTTCTAGATTTGCTCGATCTCTTTGGAATTCCGGTTGTTGGGGTCGATGATTATGAAGCCGATGATGTCATCGCTACCTATGCCGAGATTGAAAAGGGCCCTATCCGTATCGTTACTGGAGATAGAGATCTTTTCCAAATGGTTGACGATAAACGCGATATCAAGGTTGTTTACTTAGCAAAGGGTATCTCGCAACATGATTTAGTTGACTATGCATACGTTTCAAACAAGTATTCAATTCCGGGAGATCGTTATGCCCTTTTCGCAATGTTTCGTGGAGATCCCTCCGATGGCTTGCCAGGGGTTCGAGGTATTGGTGAGAAGGGAGCTGCGGTAATTGCTAACGCCTTTGCCAACGTTGAAGAGGCTCTGGCTGGAGCACACGCAGCGCATGATTCTCTGTCACCGGCTTTGGCTAAGAAGATTATCGCCGGCGCTGATTATCTCAAGATAGCTCCAACGGTTGTTCAAGTAGCTCGCAATGTACCCTTACCACAAGTTGATTTAGCGATGCCTAAAGCCCCCAAGGATTTATCGGAGATTTATCAATTCAAGGAACGCTACGGATTAGGCGCCAGCGTTGATCGTTTGATCAGTGCATTAGGGTGGTAAATCTTCTGCTATCCGCCCTGAGCGGATTACTTCTCAGCGCAGCGTTTGAACCTATTGCACTGTGGTGGTTAGCACCCATTGCACTTGCCTTGGCGATGTATGCACTTGCCAATAGTGAGCGCAGATATTTAAGTGTCCTAACCTTTGCACTTACATTCAATCTCGTCTTGCTGCATTGGACCAGTACTTATGTCGGTTCATTGCCATGGATCATCTTGGCAACTGGTTTAACTCTGTTTTATCTACCGTTGATAGCAGTTAAACGTCTGGGTATCTCATATTTTCCTCTGATTTTTATTGTTTTGGAGGAGATACGCAATCATTTTCCTTTTCAAGGCTTTGGTTGGGCAAGGATTGCTTACTCTCAAGCCGATGCTCCTTATGCAAAGATTGCAGCTCATGGGGGAGCGGTGGCACTTTCAGCCATCACCGTATTAATTGGTCTTTCAATTTACCGCTTGTCACAAAAAAGAATACAGATGTTAATGCTCTTGCCTATCGCCTTGATATTAATTCCAATAAATATGGAAACAACAGATATAACAAAAGCCTTACTTATTCAAGGAAATGTTCCAAAGTTGGGTTTAGATTTCAACTCAAGAGCTCAAGAAGTTTTCGATAATCATGTCAAAGAAACTAAAGTTGCTTTGCAAAATAATGAGAAAGTCGATTTTATCCTTTGGCCTGAAAATGCCGTTGATGTTGATCCATTTAGGAATACCGAGATTTTTGAAACCTTAAATGCTTTCACAACTCCATTAATAGTCGGAGCTATTGTCAATAGAGATAAGGAAATTCTTAATACATCTATATTTTGGACAAAAGAGCAACAAAATGTCTATGTAAAACAACATCTGACACCCTTTGGTGAATACATCCCATTGCGCTCACTAGCCTCGAAAATCTCACCATTAGTTGGTGATGTGCGTGATTTTAGCCCTGGAGATGAGTCGACAATTTTCACCATCGGAGCTGCAAAGATCGCGCCAATAATCTGCTTTGAATTACTTGATGATCAGATTCTGCAGGATGGTGCAAAATCATCGAATCTTTTTGCTGTGCAAACAAATAGTGCGACCTTTGGAGATTCTGCAGAAAGTGCCCAACAACTGCAAATAACGCGGATTCGAGCTATTGAACACTCTCGAAATATTCTTTCAGTCTCGACAACTGGATACTCCGCAGTTATTGATTACAACGGTGAAGTTAAGCAAAAGACTGCAATGGGAACGGCCGAGCACCTTTATGCAGAAGTTGATCTGATTTCGAGCACATCGCCACGGGATAGATATGGGGATTGGGCCTTAGTAATCACGCTTATTTGGCTTCTTTTAGTTGCCCGTGGTGGGTATATATACCGCCGATAAGTAATATTATGTAAAGTTAGGCGAACTCAGATATTGGTGGACAGGAGCAAATCAGGTTCCTATCCCCGTGGGCGCCATCGATGCGGCCCACTGTCGGCCAGTACTTGCCCTGCATTCCAATGATTTCACCGCTTACCAGGCCATTTCGCGCCGAAGGAGTTCCACCCACTTCACGTGAGTATGAACGCTCCCAATTGGTCGATAAAACATTCTCAATGGTGTGTGGCGCATGACGCAAAGCCGACTCCTCCACCGAAATCTTGCCTTCCATAATCTCGGTGATCTCACCATGAATTGCAGTCATAGCCGCTATAAAGCGATCAATTTCGGCTATATCTTCACTCTCAGTTGGCTCAATCATGAAAGTTCCAGCTACTGGAAAACTCATTGTTGGCGCGTGGAATCCATAGTCCATTAGACGCTTTGCAATGTCATCAACTGTTACACCACTTACCTTGGTGATCTCGCGCAAATCCAAAATACATTCGTGTCCCACACGTCCATGTTCACCCGTATAGAGAACGGGGAACATTGGGTTCAACTTTGCTGCCATGTAGTTAGCGGACAAAATCGCTATAGATGTTGCAAGGGTTAGCCCTTCCCCACCCATCATGCGTATATAGGCCCATGAAATAGGCAAAATACTTGCAGAACCAAAAGGCGCAGCACTAATTGGTCCGGGACCAGTTGCGGGCCCTGCTAATACATCCATTGGATGGTTAGGTAAAAATGGGGCTAAATGCGCACGAGAAATAACAGGTCCAACACCTGGTCCCCCACCACCATGCGGAATACAAAATGTTTTATGTAAATTCAAGTGAGAAACATCTGCACCGAATTTTCCAGGTTGAGCCAGACCAACTAAAGCATTTAAATTTGCACCATCAACATAAACCTGGCCACCGGCATCATGCACAAGACCACAAAGCTGCGTAATTGCCGACTCGAAAACTCCGTGAGTAGATGGATAGGTCACCATAATTGCAGCTAAAACCGCTGAATATTCGGCTATTTTCACCTTTAAATCATCAATACTGACATTACCATTCTCATCACATTCAACTACAACTACCTGCATTCCAGCCATCACGGCACTTGCTGCATTGGTGCCATGAGCAGAAGATGGAATTAAACAAATAGTTCGACCCTGATCTCCACGAGAATCATGGTAGTTACGAATAGCTAGTAAACCAGCGAACTCCCCCTGGCTTCCGGCATTTGGTTGCAATGACACTGCGTCATAGCCGGTGATCTTAATGAGCCAATCTGAAAGCTGTGCAATAAGTTCTCTAGAACCAGCATTTTGCTTAGCTGGTGCAAAAGGATGCAGAGAAGAAAACTCAGGCCATGTAACTGCTTCCATCTCTGTGGTGGCATTGAGCTTCATTGTGCAAGAACCCAGTGGAATCATGGTGCGATCAAGTGCTAAATCTCGATCCGAGAGTGTGCGCAGGTAGCGAAGCATGGATGTTTCAGAGCGCATAGTGTTAAAAATTGGGTGACGCAGATACGTAGATGAGCGAGTGGCAAAAGTAGGGATCGATGTTCCAGCAACTCCAACTGCCCCACTTCCAAAGATCTCACAGAGATCTGCAAGCATCTTGGCATCGGTTGTTTCATCCAGTGAAACACCAACATGAGTGGCATCAACTCTCTTCAGGTTAATTTTCTTTCCTTCTGCCTTTTTGTGCAGTTCGGATGCATCCTTAACCTCAACAAGCAATGTGTCGAAATAGTTTGTATGGACAACTCTATGCCCGGAGGCTGTGACTGACTTTGCTAACTCTTGTGTCTGTCGATTTACTCGAGATGCAATTATCTTTAAACCTGCCGGGCCGTGCCACATTGCATAAAATGCACTCATGACAGCTAAAAGAACCTGCGCTGTACAAATATTGCTTGTGGCTTTGTCCCGGCGGATATGTTGCTCACGAGTTTGTAGAGCTAAGCGGAAGGCTGGATTTCCGTGAGCATCAACACTTTGCCCGATTAAACGTCCTGGCAGTGAGCGCTCTAGACCTTCTCGAACTGACATGAATCCAGCATGCGGTCCACCAAAGCCCATAGGAACTCCAAAGCGCTGAGCAGAGCCAACTGCAATGTCTGCGCCCCACTCCCCTGGTGGGGTTAATAGCGTCAGCGCCAAAAGGTCCGTGGCAGCGATAAGTAAACCTTCTCTTGAATGCACCCATGTTGCAAGCTGGCTGTAATCAATGATTTCACCATCTGTATTTGGATACTGCACCAGTGCTCCAAAGACTTGCGCGTTGGAAGGTGTCTTAGCTAGATCAACAATTTCAACCTTTATCCCTTGCGGCTTAGCACGTGTTTGCACCACCGCAATTGTTTGTGGGTGGACGTTGATATCGATAAGAAATACGGCATCATCACTACCCTTATAAACCCGGCGGGCTAGCGTCATAGCCTCAGCTGCTGCGGTTCCCTCATCCAACATTGATGCGTTCGCGATTGATAGCGCAGTTAAATCACAGACCGCTGTTTGGAAAGCAAACAAAGCCTCTAATCTACCTTGAGAGATCTCTGGTTGGTAAGGCGTGTATGCGGTATACCAGGCTGGGTTTTCTAAAACGTTTCTCATAATTACCGGCGGCGTAATTGTTCCGTAATAGCCGGTGCCAATCGCGTTGCGGTAGACATCGTTCTTATCGGCTAATGCGCGAAGCTCGGTGATCACATCTACTTCATTGAGGGCGGTAGGTAGTGTTTTACTTAGTTTCTTGGTGATTGCGATATTTTGTGGAACAACATCTGCAATGAAATCTTCCATTGATGAGTAACCCAGTTCCATCAACATAGTTTGTGCTTGATCCTCAGAAGGACCTATGTGTCGACGTGAAAACGCGTCGTAATCAACCATAGACAAACTTCCCCTACTCATACAAGCAGGCCATCAATGGCCTGTATGCATTAAGAATATGTCCTTTTATGCGCCTTTGCTCTTTCGACGTAGCGAGAGTTCATCGTTAGATTCAACACCCACGCTTTGACCACTGATTTCGCCCTGAAGGAGTGAAAGGGAACCCTCAACCTCATGCCAAACCTTTCCTACCGCGATGCCAAAAACACCCTGGCCGCCTGCTAGTAAGTCGATGATGTCATCCGGGCTTGCACACTCATAAATAGATGCTCCATCACTCATGAGCGTCATACTCTCAAGCTCAGTTACTCCCCTGCTGCGAAGGTGATCAACGGCTGTGCGAATATTTTGAAGAGATACGCCAGCATCGAGTAAGCGCTTAACAATTTTCAATACAAGAATGTCTCTAAACCCATAGAGTCTCTGAGTTCCTGAACCACTTGCAGTTCTAATGCTTGGTTCAACTAAACCTGTGCGCGCCCAATAATCTAACTGGCGGTATGTAATACCGGCCGCAGAGCATGCTGTAGCTCCACGGTAGCCAATTTCTAGTTCCTGGGAAGTCACGGGGAAACTCGTTTCTCTTGGGGAGTGATGTAAATCTAGGGTAGGCAGTGGCCATGTTCAACGACCGACACGGTCGAAACCTCTAGTAGAGATTGAGGGTTTGGGCCCCTAACCCGCGAAATCCTCAGGGTTGATCTGGTCGAGAAACTCCCTAAAGCGCTCCACTTCCTGGTTCTGATCCCCTGGCGCTCCCTCGGCCGGAATCTCTATCCCAATCTCAGCGAGCAGCTCTGAGCTGGCCAAAATGTTAGCCGTAGTCCTAAGCGCCAGCGCGATGGCATCCGAAGGTCTAGCAGAGATTGTGTGTGTTACTTCTGCACTATCTCTGACAATGAGATTGGCATAGAAAACGCCCTCATCGATGTGAGTCACATGCACCGCCGTCAGAGTCGCATTGAGTTCTTCGACAATGTTTTGAGTTAAGTCGTGAGTCAGTGGTCTAGGTGGTTGCACACCTTGCTGGGCAAAAGCGATAGCTGTTGCCTCAACTGCGCCCACCCAAATCGGTAGGAAGCGTGAACCATCAATCTCCTTAAGAAGAACGATGGGCTGGTTGGAAGGCATCTCGACTCTGACGCCGATGACCTCCATGGAAATCATCATGTGTTATGGACGAAGGCGATGAAGTCCGCCGCGAACAAGGGCGGCATGAAGACGAATTGAAAGCGAAGCAATCTCTTTTTGAACCTCTTCAGCACGGGCCTTGGAATCAGCGCTCTTCTGACGAGTCAGCGGTGTTATGACTTGTTCAATCAAGCCGATTTCACGATCTGCTGCAGATTTAAAAGAACGCAGATGGCGCGCTTCAATTCCAAAGCCAGCCATCTCTGTTACGGCTTTAGCGATTGCTAATGCATCCCCGTCATAGTGACGACCACGAATGGTGATCAGACCATAACCCTCTAATTCAACGAGCTGGTCTTCCTTGAGTCCTGAGTTTTTCAATAACTCTTCTCGAGACAGACGCATCTCTGATACTTCACCAAATGTGCTTGGTGCCATTTCACCATCAATAGTTGCAAGACCAAGTGTTGGACGGGGAGCTGGTACTGAACCGGTTGCTGCAGGTACAAGGCCGCGATCAATTGCATCCAAATTATCTTTAATGACTTTGAGAGGTAAGTACTGATCTCGCTGAGCTAGTAGAACATAGCGCAGGCGCTCTAAGTCCGACGTAGTGAATTTTCGGTATCCAGATGGTGTTCGCTGCGGCTCAATCAAACCTTCAGATTCTAAGAAGCGAATCTTAGAGATTGTTATATCTGTAAAATCTGGTCGAAGCCTATTGAGAACTTCACCAATACTCAGATATGCGCGAGCTGGAACTGCCATTGTGATTCTCCCCTAATTATTTTCTGCCAGAAACAAATAGCAGATGGAACTTGCCTATTTGAATCTGATCTCCGGAATGTAAATTATGTTCTGTTACTGAAGAGTTGTTGACGTAGGTGCCGTTCAGTGAGCCGCTGTCTTTTAGTGAAAACCCTGAAGAGGTACTTTCAATCTTTGCGTGAGATCTTGAGACAGTTACATCATCTAGGAAGACATCACTAGAAGAAGAGCGGCCAAGGCTTGCACCTTGTGATGTAATCAAAAACCTTGAACCAAGATTTGATCCACGATTGATAATTAACATTGCTTTATCTTGTGACTGTGCAATTTCTTCGATAATGCTGCGATCTGAGGCGGCAACAGTGGCTAGAAACTCATCGAGTGCTCCAACTGGGGAATCACTGGCCGTGCGCAGACCGAGGTGCAAAGTGGTGGTGAATTCGCTGGGCGTTTGTTCTGCCTTCACTTCTCTCTCCTCCTTCACCGTCAACCTGAGGCTGACACTAAAGGGGTGAGAGGTTTTGGTCAAGCCGTGATTTGGGCGTAACCGGCAGCATCCATCAGGTCAGTAGGCGTACCTGAGACCTCAACCTTTACCAACCAGCCAGCACCATAGGGATCGCTGTTAACAAGCTCTGGGGTTTGAGAAAGTGCAGCGTTTATTTCACTAACTACACCACTGATCGCGGCAAAAATCTCGGAAACTGACTTTGTCGATTCAATTTCTCCACAAACTTTTCCGGCAGTTAGCGTTTCGCCAACTTTAGGCAGTTGAACATAGACGATGTCGCCGAGTGCCGCTTGTGCAAAGTCAGTAATTCCCATTGTGTAGAGAGTTCCAGCGCAGGTTACCCACTCATGCTCTTTTGTGTACTGCAAACCTTCAGGAATTAATGACACGTGGTCCTCTCATTCGCGAAAAGCCTTCGCGTCCATAACTTATACCTGTTGAAATGTAGAGGGCAATCCCCCAGATGGCAAAACTCCACCCCAATACAAAGGCAATTGTTCCGAGATTTGTATCACTTTTTGCCAAGAGTAGAAATGGGAAGGCATACATGAGGTTAAAGGTCGCAGCTTTGCCCAAATACGTCACTGTGAATGGAGCTAAGCCCTTTGACTTCATCATAAGAGTGATCACACCAAGGTAAAGATCACGAGCAATCAGCAGAAGGATTATCCAACCTGGAACTATGTCGCGAATCAAAAAGACAATCAAGATTGTGAATATATAGAGGCGATCAATTGCAGGATCTGCCAACTCACCAAAGCGTGAAGTTTGATTCCACGCCCTGGCTAACTTGCCATCAAAGTAATCGGTCGCTCCTCCGATAGCTAGGACGAGAATAGCCCAGCCATCTGCTTCTAAAGAGAGGGTGAGATATACAAAGATAGGAATACCAAGAAAGCGCAGAAAGGTTAAAGCGTTTGGAACTGATATCAATGATGAATTCATTTTTTACTCGCGCTCTTTAACCCTGATTGCCACCTGCACTGGGGTGCCCGGAAATGAGAACTCCTCACGCAAACGGCGTTCAATAAAGCGACGATATGAGGCCTCTATCCAGCCATTGGAAAAGACGACAAATTTTGGTGGGGCGATTCCAGCCTGGGTGGCGTAGTAGACCTTTGGTTGCTTGCCGCCACGAACTGGTGGCGGTGTTGCACCGATAAGGGCTCCCAGGAATGAATTGAGCTTGGCTGTGGGAACACGCTTTTCCCAACTATCAAGGGCGGTGCGAAGGGCAGGTGCCAGGCGATCTCGGTGCCATCCAGTTTTGGCGGCAACGTTGACTCGCTGGGCCCATTCCACTTGGTCCAAATGTCTATCGATCTCTCGATCCAACTGGTCCCGTCGATCTTCATCAACCAAATCCCATTTATTCATCACAATGACCATGGCTTTTCCAGCCTCTTCTACCATCGTGATAACTCGTAAATCCTGTTCAGTGATTGGCTCTGATGCATCCAAAACAACAACTGCAACCTCACAGCGTTCTAGCGCTGTCTGCGTGCGAAGAGATGCATAGTAATCAGTACCCGATGCTTGGTTAGCACGCTTTTTTAATCCTGCTGTGTCGATAAATCTCCAGATCGATCCACCGAATTCAATTAACTCATCTACTGGATCCCTAGTCGTTCCAGCAACATCATCAACAATTGATCTGTTCTCGCCAGCTAGGGCATTTAGTAATGAGGACTTACCAACATTTGGTCGACCGATCAGTGCAACTTTTCGATAACCATCTTGAGTTTGCGCTCCCCCAACTTCAGGAAGTTCAGCGACGATGTGATCGAGCAAATCTCCAGATCCACGGCCATGCAAAGCAGAAACAAAATATGGTTCACCAAGTCCTAAAGACCAAAGACCATGTGCTTCGGATTCTTCTCGTTCGCCGTCTACTTTATTTCCAATCAAAATAAGTGGCTTCTTGGCCTTGCGCAAATGCTGTACCAAAATATCATCTTCATCTAATGCACCAACTTGTGCATCAACAACAAAGGCCAACACATCAGCTTCCTGCATTGCTATTTCAGCGCCGGCACTTACTTGCACCGAGATGCCGTCAGGTTTTGCTTCCCAACCGCCAGTGTCCATAATGATGAAACGACGCCCACCCCATTCGCATTCATACTGAACACGATCGCGTGTAACACCAGGTGTGTCTTCAACGATTGCTTCGCGGCGCCCAAGGAAACGGTTAATCAAAGTTGATTTACCAACGTTTGGACGTCCCAGAATCGCAACGATTGGTAATCCTAGAAGAGATCGTTGTCGAAGTAATTCCCAGATTCGCTCAACGGTTTCATCTAAGTCGAGATTTGTGGAGTCCACTTCTACGGCATCAAAGGCCATAGAAAGTGGGGAAACTGTGCGGGTAGAGTCAACAGAATCGCGATTTTCTAGCGAGCTCTTAACGTCAACGCTTTTGTCATCAGTTTCATTCTCACGGCGGTATGCACGAGCATCCAAATCGGCAGTTAAATAGATTTTAAGGGCAGCATCTGGAACTACTACTGTTCCGATGTCTCGTCCCTCTACAACAATTCCCCGTGGTGCCTGCGAAATAATCTTGCGTTGTATTCCGAGAAGCTCTTCGCGAATCTGTGGCATTGCACTAATGCGACTTACATTTTCAGTTACAGAATTTCCACGGATTGCGTGTGTAATTTGTGTGTCACCTGCAAATACATCTGGAGCATTAGGATCAGAAACAAATCTAATTGGCGCACTTTTTAGTGCTTTGAGAATGTCAGCAGCCTCAATGCATTCATTTTCTAAAGCGACCCACGTAACTGCGCGATAAAGTGCGCCCGTATCTAAATAATTCCAACCAGCACGAATTGCGACTGCTTTAGATGTGCTTGATTTACCTGCGCCACTTGGGCCATCAATTGCTACGACTATGCCCATGTGAAGAGCCTACTTCTATTTACGGATCGGATGAACGTTCCACCCGATCGACGAGAGATGATTTGATAACTTGACTGCATCATCTGCAGAAAGTGCCAAAGTGATTAATGCATTGAGTTGTCCTGGTGAATGCTCAATTGCTAAATCTTCAACGTTTACAAACATTGCAGCACATTCATTAAATATAGCGCCTAGTTGACCTGGCTTATCGTCAATAACGATTGGAACGTAAGTGTATTCACGCGCTTTTCCACCGTGTTTGCCTGGAATTAAATTTCTACCATCACGTCCCTTGCGCATAATGGCTGAAATCTTTTCTTGATCATCAACTGCATCAATCATTGCGCCGAGATCGTTGTGCAAAGTGGTGAGCAATCCTTTGATTTCCTTTGAATTAGAACTAATAATTTCTTTCCATAGATTTTCATCTGATGCCGCAATGCGAGTGGTGTCGCGAAGACCAGCTCCTGCTAAATCAAGCCATTCAGGGGCAACGCCATGAAGGGACCCGGCAAGAAGAGTGGCTGCAATCTGCGGTAGATGCGACACCCGAGCCACAGCGGCATCGTGTGAAGCGGCATCTAGCTCAACCCAGGTCGCTCCAAGGAGTTGGATCAAAGATTTAACTAACGAAACGGCCGCTGGCTCAGTTTGAGAATCCGGTGTGATGATCCAGCTTCTGGAAAGGAAGAGATCTGCGCGGGCAGACTCTGCTCCCCCAACTTCTCGCCCAGCCATTGGGTGGGTTCCAACAAATTGCCTCAAAGGAAGCGTCGATGCCTTAACCATTTCTAGAGGTTCAACCTTTACACTACAAACATCCATAAACGTTGACTTGGGGTTTAGTGCATACTGCTCATTTATGACCTGAGATAGGGCTCTCAGGGGCGTTGCCAGAATAATTAGCTCTGGGTCAGAAATAGAGATTGCCCCCGTTAAATCCTGAGCTAGGCCCTGATTTCGGCTATCCACGTCGACCATCTCTACAGGGATGTTTTTGGCAGCTAAGGCCAATCCAATAGAGGTGCCTATTAAGCCAGCCCCCACAATTCGAACTGAGCGCACCATTACTGAGCTATATCTCGGCGTAGGGCTACTGCCCCGTGTAGATAGATATGAGAGATCTCTTCATGGCTCTTCACGCTCTCCACATGCAGCATCGCCCGGATAACCATTGATAAGGCCCCAGGTACGTCTACTTCTACCGAACCAATCAGCGGAACCGAGGCAAAGCCAATCTCGCGACACGCTGCCGCTGGAAAGGCGGCCGTTAAATCTGGTGTCGATGTGAAAAAGACAGAGACGACATCACTAGGCGTCAGTGAATTGGCATCCAAAATCGCCTGGATCAGCTCTTTAACCCCGGTGGCGATAGCTTCTGGGGTATTTGCGCTCAGTTGAGTGGCGCCACGTATAGCTCTGATCGACATGGGATAAGGGTACCTTTCTCGGTCACTATTTCGCTTGATTTTGATTACTTCTAAGGCCGTTTAAGTATTTATCGATAAATGCCTTTTATGATATTTACCTCAATAACTCCGTGCTTCTCTCTCCTTCCCGCCAGGATGCGAAATATCGATTTATCGGTATCTTGAGCCCTTCGTGTGCTTGGAGAAAATCGACAAATATATATTTGCCGTACCAATTATTAATATATAGATTTATCTGTATTTAATAAATAATAGATTTATAGTAAAGCCGCTAAAGCTTTAAAACGTTTCGTAGATTTGTTAGCTCTCCCTCATTCAGGTTTCTCCAACGCCCTTCAGGGGTGTCGCCCAATGAGATCGGGCCGAAGTGGGTGCGGATCAATCGCAGCACCTGGACATCAACGGCCTCCATAAGGCGGCGAATAATGTGGTAGCGACCCTCATGAATTGAGACTTCCAGCCACGTTGGGGAGAGCTCTTTATAGGTCAAAACTCGACCCATTCCATCCTCTAATTCGATGCCTTTAAGGAGAATTTTGTCGATTCCAGCAGGCAGTTTTCCCTCGTGTTCGATGATGTAGGTCTTCTCTAGACCAAAAGAAGGGTGCGTTGCGCGAAAAGTGAGGTCCCCATCATTGGTCAAAAGGATCAATCCCTCTGAGTCTTTATCCAATCGGCCGACGTGAAAAAGGCGCTCTTTTCGAAGATCAATGAAGTCACTTAAAGACGGCCGGCCATCTGGGTCATACATGGTGGACAAAACTCCCTTAGGTTTATGAAGAACCAAATAAGACTTAGACAAAGAGCGAGTAATTGTCTCACCATCTACCATGACTTTAACTAATTCAGGGTCAAATTTGGAACCCATCTCGCGGATCGTTAATCCATCTACGGAAACTCGGCCAGATTCAATGAGCTCATCTGCCCCACGGCGGCTTGTAATACCCGCATCAGCAATTATCTTATTAAGGCGCATCTGGCCCATGGCTATCCTCCCGACAGTCAGGGGGTAAGGATAGCGCGGAAGTTAGTCGGTTAGCGAATCAAGGATTTCGTCTAGGCCATCCAAGTTAGGTAAATACGGGGCCAAGGCTGGCAGATCTTCAAGGGAGTTTAGCCCTAGACGCTCAAGGAAGTAGCTGGTGGTCTTGTAGAGGATCGCGCCACTCTCGTGCTCAATCCCCGACTCCTCCACCAAGCCTCTAGTGACCAAGGTCTTCATAACGGCTTCGACGTTAACCCCGCGGATAGCTGAAACTCTGGCACGCGAGACAGGTTGGCGATAGGCAATGACTGAAAGGGTCTCAAGAGCGGCTTGGGTCAAACGATTTTGCTGACCATCTAGAACGAACTTCTCCACGGCGCTGTGGTAATCAGGGTTGCTATAGAAGCGCCATCCCCCGTTGATTTTGCGAAGGGAAAAGCCGCGCTCATCATAGGAAGTAACCAGGTGAGCCAGGGCTGCCTCGACTTCTTCGACCGTTTTCTCGAGAACCTGCGCCAATATGACCTCTGAGACAGGCTCATCGACGACCATCAAGATCGCTTCGATAGAACGCTCAACTTCTACATTAGACATTAGTACTACCTTCTGTCGGCTCGTCATCCTCTAAAACTATGGGTATATCAAATTCATCGGTAACTTCTACCTCACCTGACTCAGAACCAGTCCAAGAAATCTGCAGCTCTCCCATGGCGATCACCTGGTCAAAGCGCAAAACCCCCTGTCGATAGAGATCGAGCAGGGCCAGAAATCTGGCCACAATTACCATGGTGTTTTGCGCATCAGAGACGAGATTTCTAAAGCTCAGAGACTTAGACCTGCGCAAAGCCTCAACTACAACTCGAGACTCTTCAGCAACACTAACCAAAGCCAGATGTAGATGCTCGACACTGACAACAGGTGAAACCTTGGGCGTGAGGACCCGCTCTGCAATGGCTGCAAAGCGCTGTGGACCAACGCCGATAAGCACCTCTGGGAGCAACGCGCTTAAGGTTGGATCGAGGGCGACAACGCGAGGAAAGAACTTATCGGCCGTTGTGATGCGCTCGCTAAAAGTCGCTGCGATCTCCTTGAACGCCCGGTACTGGAGCAAACGTGCAAAGAGAATATCGCGTGCCTCTAGCAAGGCTAGATCCTCTTCATCATCTACTTCACCACTTGGCAATAGCCTTGCCGCTTTCAAATCTAACAAGGTCGCAGCCACAACAAGGAATTCGGTGGCTTGATCTAATCGCCAACCCTCTCCTGAGGCCTCCAGAGCCCTAATAAAGGCTATGAATTCATCGGTTACCAAGCTCAGAGATATCTCAGTGATATCCATCTTGTGGCGAGAAATAAGCTGAAGGAGCAGGTCAAAAGGGCCATCGAAGTTATCGAGGTGGACAGAGAAAGCGCCAGCTACGGCGTTGACATCCTTTGATTCCTCCAACGATAAATCCATGGCGCCACCCTACTTCACAGTTGCTCCAGTTCTAGGTAGCGCGTAGGCTCGCGCTCAATTCAAGGAAAAGAGGTTTGACGCTTGAACGCTAAATCGACAAAGCAAGAAGATGTAGCAACTACTGCAACTCTTCTTGGCAAACGCGCGGCAAGTATCCCCACGCCTGCTCCAATTACTGAGCATGGGAATGCAAAAGTTGTAGCGATCTTTAACCAAAAAGGTGGAGTCGGTAAAACCACAACAACAATCAATCTTGGTGCTTCCCTTGCCGAGATGGGTCGTCGCGTTCTGCTCGTTGATTTTGATCCTCAAGGTGGTCTCTCACTTGGGCTAGGTGTTAATGCCCATTCACTTCCATTAGAACAAACTGTTTATTACGCCCTCATGACGCCAACAGCAAATGTTGATTCAATCGTTTTGAAATCTGCCGTGCCAGGCCTTGATTTCTTACCCGCTAACCGCGACCTTGGAACAGCTGAAACCACATTGGGTGCTGAAATTGGCGGTCAGCAATATCTCAAGCGCGCCTTAGGTTCACTTCGTGATTACTACGATGTTATTTTAATCGACTGCCAGCCAACTATGGGTCAGTTAACGATCAACGCACTTGTTGCAGCTGATGAAGTAATCGTTCCACTGCAATGTGAATACTTCGCACTCCATGGATTTATTGAACTCAAAGGCAACTTGGATAAGGTTAAGAGTTTCCTGAATCCAAATCTTCGCCTTATTGGTATTTTGGCAACAATGTATGACAAGAAGACTTCTCATAATCGCCAAGTTCTAGAGCGCATTCTGGAGCAGTTTCCACGAGATGTATTTGAAACAATCATTGCCAAAACTATTCGTTTCCCTGAAACAACTGTTGTTGGTGAACCAATTACTACCTATGCAACTAGCTCAGGTGGCGCAGCGTCATATCGCCGTCTAGCAAGAGAACTTATTGCCCGAGGAGGCGCACGATGACACGCAGAGCAAACCTTCCAGGTGCCGATGAACTATTTCGTTCAACTACCCCAGCACTCAGTGCAGTCCCTGCACAAAGTGAAACACCAGCACCACTAGTTCCACCTGCCATTGCAACTCCTAAAGCACCGTCTAGTAAAAAGGGCGTTCGCACAATTGCACGTCGTCGTGTGACAACTGTTGATCGCTCCCCATCTGGCCGTGAGCGCCATGATGAAAAAATCACTGTCTATCTTTCTCCAGATGAACTCTTTGAATTGGATCAGGCGCGTTTGCAACTTCGTGGTGATCTTGGTTTAGCAGTGGATCGTGGTCGCATTGTGCGCGAATCAATTGCGGTGATCATTGCTGATCTTGAAGCTAAGGGTGATCAAAGTATCTTGGCCCGCCGTTTACGCGGACTCTAAAAACAACTAAGCGCGTGCGCGCGGATGAGCCAGTGAATAACTTTCTCTCACTTTATCGATAGTTATGAGCGTATATATCTGCGTTGTTGTCACTGATGCATGTCCCAACAGCTCTTGAACCACGCGGATATCAGCGCCACCATCTAGCAAATGGGTTGCATACGAATGTCTAAAAACATGGGGTGAAACATGGGCCTCAATTCCAGCATCTTTTGCTGCTCTAATCACCATGTTCCAGGCTGATTGGCGAGTTAAGCGCGCTCCCCTGGAGTTAAGAAAAAGCGCCGTATTAGCTTTGGAACTCTTTGCTGCAAGCATGGGGCGAATGCGCACGAGGTAATCAGTGATTGCCTTCGTTGCAAATGAACCTAATGGAACGATGCGCTCCTTAGAGCCCTTACCTCGCAACTTCAACGTAGTGATTTCACCATCACTGCTTGGGGCGCTGGCAATATCTGCAATATTGACTCCAACAAGCTCAGAGACACGTGCGCCACTGCTATAGAGCAGCTCAATCATGGCTTGATCGCGAAGAGTGATTGGTTCGCTTTCTCTATAGGCAGCAGCGATCAACGACATAATCTGATCGATTGTTAACGCCTTAGGCAAGCGTCGCTTTGATTGAGTGGGCGCCATTTCAAAAGTTGGGTTGGCGATGCCAAATTCGCTCATGGCGAATTTGAAAAAGGAACGAAGCGTTGAATTGATTCGACTGATGCTGGCAGGTGAAGCTTGAGCGGTTTTGAGTGAAACT
>Ga0209617_10000020_pt1 | contig 50677 bp, 37 predicted proteins | sample LakEriepJuly2011_2_FD_187459 | JGI IMG/M metagenome (GOLD analysis project Ga0209617, IMG submission 187459) | Freshwater microbial communities from dead zone in Lake Erie, Canada - CCB epilimnion July 2011 (SPAdes) (version 2) | ecosystem: Environmental > Aquatic > Freshwater > Lentic >...
GCGGGCTTCATGGATGGCCTCACGGGTTTCGACAGGTGCGGCTTCGGGGGAGGTGTGCGGGCTGGTATCGGGCATAGGGACCGGATCTTACTGGGCCGCCTGCGGGCAAGCTTGACAGCCTCCTGGCAGGCATCCTGGATTGGCCCCTTTGAAGGGCTAGAGGACCTGGTTGAGAAGCATGGAAGTCCGCTTGCCGTCGGCTCAGACATGTACGGGCGGCTTTCGGACGACCGCAGATGCAGCGGCAGAGGCCATTCGGCGCGGTGCCATGGCAGTCCACTCGCGCTGCATGGCCGTCGTTCATCGCACAAGGGTTGCCATGGGCTGATGGCAGTTGTTCGGCCCTCGCTCAACGACTTTCAGCACCCGCCCCAACCATGACATCACCCGCGGCGACTTGGGCGCCCGCAAGCCGGTGCTTGCTCTGTCGCTCAGCGGACGACCGGTTTGGCCTCGGGCAGGCATTCGCTGCGTCAAAGCCCCTTCAGTTTGCTGGAGTCCCTCCGAAATGAAGTGTGAACGTCCGACTCCGGGACTTGCGAAGGCTCGTTTTCGCGCTCTGTGTGCAGCAAGCTGCCCACGCTTCCCGCCAGCCATCCGAGGCAATGTGTGGCGGCGAAGGCTCAGCGCGCGCTGGACGCCCCCCCCCTCATCGACCAGATTTTCCCGATGCAACTGCTCACTCGCCTCAAGATTGGCCCGCGCCTCATCGTCGGATTCGCGGCGGTGCTGACACTCTCTGTCGCCGTTGGCAGCTTCTCCATCAGCCAGTTGGCCAAAGTCAACGGCAACACGACGGACTTGGCGACGAACTGGTTGGTGGCGGTGCGCGCACTGTGTGCGTACAGCATCGACCAGTCGATCATTCGACGCGCCGAGGCGAGGTTGGTCCTGTCTGACCAGCCCGAGGAGGTCAGCGCGCAGATCAAGCGCATCGACGAAGCGAAGCAACAGGCGGCCAAGGACTGGAAACGGTACATCGCGACCATCACCGAGCGCGATGAGCAAAAGCTGGCCAAGAACGTCGAGGCAGCCCAGGAGGCCTACTACGCCAGCTTGGCGACTGTGCTCGCGATCCCGCGCACCGACGCCGACTGGAAGGACAAGGCCCTGGCCATCTACAAGGGCGATTCCTCGAAAACGTTCAATGCAGCGCTGGTGGCGCTCGAGGCCGGCCTGGACTACCAGACCAAGGGCGGAGACATCGCCTATCGGCAATCGCAGGCGACGTATGACAGCGCGCGCATCGCGATCGTCGGCCTGCTCGCGGCGGCGGTCCTGGTGGGCGCATGGCTTGCCTGGCTGATCAGCCGATCGATCACGAGGCCTTTGGCGCGCGCGCTGGCTGTCGCCGAGACCGTTGCGAGCGGTGACCTGACGTCGGAGCCGGCCTCGGTGGCCGTCGATGAAACGGGCCAGTTGCTGCGTGCGCTCGGCAAGATGAACGCCAGCTTGGTCAGCATCGTCGCCAACGTGCGCAACAGCTCGGACTCCATTGCCACGGGCTCAAGCCAGATCGCTGTCGGCAACGCCGACCTGAGCCAACGCACCGAGGAACAGGCGAGCAACCTGGAGCAGACCGCAGCCTCGATGGAGGAGTTGACGGCAACGGTGAAGCAGAACGCCGACACGGCGCGCGCGGCAACGCAGATCGCCAGCAAGGCCTCGGACGCCGCTGCGGATGGCGGTCGCGTCGTCGATCAGGTGGTGTCGACGATGGAAGAAATCTCGCAGTCGTCGCGCAAGGTCGTCGACATCATTGGTGTCATCGATGCCATCGCCTTCCAGACGAACATCCTCGCCCTGAATGCAGCGGTGGAAGCAGCCCGTGCCGGCGAGCAAGGCCGGGGGTTCGCTGTCGTGGCTTCGGAGGTTCGCGCGCTGGCCCAGCGCTCCGCGCAGGCCGCCAAGGAAATCAAGTCGCTCATCGGCACCAGCGTCGAGAAGGTCGAGAGTGGGACCCAGTTGGTGGGCCGTGCCGGCAAGTCCATGGCCAACATCGTGAGCGAGGTTTCTCGCGTCAACGACCTCATCGGCGAGATCAGTGCTTCCAGCGCGGAACAAAGCACGGGCATCGGCCAGATCGGTGACGCGGTTCAGCAGCTCGACCAGGTGACCCAGCAGAACGCTGCGCTCGTCGAAGAAAGCGCAGCTGCGGCAGAGAGCTTGAAGGTGCAGGCCGCGCAACTGGCGCAGATGGTCGCGGTTTTCAAGTTGAACAATGACCGCGCGCCATCCATGGCCAGGTAAATGACATCAGGCCAGCACGAAGCGGTAGCCCACGCCGGCTTCGGTCAGCAGGTGTTTGGGCATCGAGGGTGAGGACTCCACCTTCTTGCGCAAGTTCGCCATGTGCACGCGCACGTAGTGGGTGTCCTCCCCGTGGCCGGGGCCCCAGACAGTCTTCAGCAACTGGCTGTGGGTGATGACGCGGTCTGGCTGGCTGGCCAGGCTGACCAGCAATTTGTACTCGATGGGCGTGAGGTGCAAGGCCTCGCCCGCGCGGCTCACGCTGCGCTTGATCAGGTCCACCTCGACGTCGCCAAAGCGGATCACGCTGTCGCCACTGGGCGTCTGGTGCAGGTGGCGGCGCAACTGGGCGCGCATGCGGGCCATGAGCTCGCCCGCACCAAAGGGCTTGACGAGGTAGTCGTCGGCGCCGGCGTCCAGCGCAGCGATCTTGTCGGCCTCGGCGCTGCGGGCCGAGAGCACCACCACCGGCACCTTGGACCAGGTGCGCAGCTCGCGGATCAGCGCCACGCCATCGCCATCGGGCAGGCCCAGGTCGAGCACGATGACGTCGGGTCGGCGCGTGCCCGCCTCGATCAGGCCGCGCTGGACACCATCGGCCTCGAACACCTCGTGGCCTTCGGACGCCAGCGTCAAGCGCACGAAGTGCCGGATGGTGGCGTCGTCTTCGATGATCAGGGTGCGGGGGTGCAGGTCACTCATGGTGTCGATCGGGTCGCTCAGGGGTTGGAATTCGCGTGGGTCTGCGTGCCGTCGTCCAGCGGCGGCTGGCCCATGGGCAGCACGATGGTGAAGCGTGCGCCGCCGTCGTCGCGCGTCTCGCCACGGATGCGCCCGCCATGGGCCTGCACGATGGCCCGGCAGATGGCCAGCCCCAGGCCCACACCGGGCAGGGCGCTTTCACGGGCGCCGCGCTCGAATTTCTCGAAGATGGCCTCTTCGCGCCCGGCGGGCAAGCCAGGACCGTGGTCGTCCACCGTCAGCACCACGACGCCACTGTGGCTGCGCGCCTGGAGGTCGATGGCGCTGCCCGTCGGGGTGTACTTGACGGCGTTTTCCAGCAGGTTCACCAGCACCCGCTCGATGAGCACCGCGTCCAGGTGCAACAGGGGCAAGTCCTCGGCCAGGGCCACGTTCACAGCGCGGCCTTCCAAGCCTGGCTGGCAGGCGGCCAGGGCGCTGCCCACCACCTCTTCCAGCGGCTGCCACTGCCGGTTGAGCTGCACGGCCCCGGCCTCCAGCCGGGCCATGTCCAGCAGGTTGTTGACCAGCGCGCCCATGCGCAGTGCGGACTGGCGCATGGCCTGTGCGATGTCGCGCTGCTGCGGCGAGGGCTCAGGCCGGGTCAGCTCCAGGGTGTCGGCCAGGCCGACCAAGCCGGCCAGCGGCGTGCGCAGGTCGTGGGAGATGGCCGACAGCAGGGAGTTGCGCAAGCGCTCGGACTCGATCTGCACCGTGCTGGCCTGCGCCACCTCGATGTAGTGGATGCGCTCCAGCGAGATGGCCAGCAGCGAGGCGCAGGTCTCCAGCAGGCGCTGCTGCGGCGTGCCCCAGGCCGCATCGGGCGGGGGCTCGACCACCAACACGCCACGGGTGCGCATGGGGGCCCGCAAGGGCAGCACCAGGCAGGGGCTGGCCGCCAAGGTGTCGGTGCCTCGGCCGGCCACGGCGCTCTTGCTGAAGGCCCATTGCGCCACGGCCATGTCGGTCTGTGCGGTGCCGCCAGCCATGGCGTGCAGGTGGCCCGCATCGTCGGCCACCAGCAAGGCGCCCTTGGCGCCGAACTCGGCTGTGAGGAATCGCTGCCCCACCTCGGCCACCTGCTCGGCCATCAGGGCAGAGGACAAGTCGCGTGACATCTCGTAGAGGCTGCGCACACGGTGCTCGCGGCGGGTGGCGGCCTCGGCCTGCACCTTGAGCACGGCGGTGAGCTGCCCGATGGTCAAGGCCACGGCCAGCATCACGGCGAAAGTGACCAGGTACTGGACGTCGCTGACGGCGAACGAAAACCGCGGCGAAACAAAGAAAAAATCGAACAAGCCCACGCCGACGAAGGCGGCCAGCACAGCGGGCCCGCGCCCGAACTTCAAGCCCACCCCCACCACCGTCAGCAGGAACAGCATGACGATGTTGGAGAGCTCCAGCACCTTGAGCAGCGGCGTTGACACCAGCGCCGTGACGGCGCAAGCCGCCACCGCCGCCACATGGCCTTGCCAAGCCCAAGGGCGGCGACCGTGCGCCAAGCCCTCGCTTGGCAGCTGCGTGGCGCGAACCGGCTCAGGCCCGGCCTGCCGCATGCCCAAGGGCAAGGACACCTGCAACACGTCCAGGTCGTCGGCCATCGCGGCAATGCGGTCTGACAAGGCTGCCTGCCAGGGCCAGCGCCTTTCGTGGCGCCCCATCACCAGGCGAGACAGGTTGTGCTCGCGGGCATAGCGCACCAGGGCCTGGGCGGCATTGGCGCCTGGCTGCACGGCGATCGTGGCGCCGAGCTGCTCCGCCAGCTTGAGCGAACGCTCTGTGCGTGCCTGGCGTTGCGGCGAAATCCGCTCTGCCACGGGTGACTCGATGTGCACCGCATGCCAGGACACGTCCAGCTGCGCGGCCAGGCGGGCACAGCTGCGCACCACCTTCTCAGCGCTGTCGCCATCGCCAATGCAGGCCAGCAGGGCTTCGCGGTTGGGCCACACGGGGCTGACAGCGGCGCGGCGGCGGTAGGCCAGCACCTCGCCATCGACGCGGTCGGCGGTGCGCCGCAAGGCCAGCTCCCGCAAGGCCAGCAGGTTGCCCTTGCGGAAGAAGCCTGCGGCTGCGCGCTCGGCTTGCTCGGGCACGTACACCTTGCCGGCCTTCAGGCGCCCCAGCAATTCGTCGGGCGGCAGGTCCACCACGACGACCTCGTCGGCCTCGTCAAACAGCTTGTCAGGCACCGTCTCCCAGACGCGGATGCCCGTGATGCCGCTGACGATGTCGTTGAGGCTCTCCAGGTGCTGCACGTTCATGGTGGACCACACGTCCACCCCGGCGTCCAGCAGCTCTTGCACGTCCTGCCATCGCTTGGGGTGGCGCGAGCCAGGCGCATTGCTGTGCGCCAGCTCGTCGAGCAGCACCAGAGGCTTGTCTTGTCCGGCCGCAAAGGCCAACGCCGCGTCGATGTCGAATTCCTGCAGCGTCTTGCCGCGGTGAGGCACGGCCTTGAGCGGCAGGCGCGGCAGCCCCTCGGCCATGCGCTCGGTGTCCTGGCGGCCGTGGGTCTCCACCAGGCCCACCACCATCGGCACGCCGCTGCCTTGCAGGGCACGGGCGGCGGCCAGCATGGCCCAGGTTTTGCCCACGCCGGCGGAGGCGCCAAAGAAGATCTTCAAGCGCCCCCGGCGCGCACGGGCCTCGTCTTGCTGCATTTGCTGGAGCAGGGCGTCGGGGTCGGGGCGCGCGCCCGGCGGGTTCAGGTGGACAGACGATGACATGGCCGTCAGTGTCGCGCCAAGCGCATCAAGATGGCATCAAAAATTGCCCTGGATGCCCCGAATGTCCCTGAGGCCTCGGACGCCCGGCAGCTGTGCAGCCCAGTGCCGGTACACGCGCACCGCCGACGCGCGCAGCCGGGGCAGTTCGGTGCCCATGCGCGCGAGGATGTCATCGGCCTGTTGCACCGACGGGCCCGCGACGCGGTCCAGTTCGGCTTGCCCCCGTTGGCACCACGCCTGGATGATCTCGGGCGTGACCTCGAAGTGGCACTGGAATGCCAGGTGCGGCCCGATGCGAAAGCCCTTGTTGAGGCAGTGCGTGCCAAACAAGGTGCGCTGCGCACCGGCCGGGATGCCAAAGGTCTCGTGGTGCCAGTTGAACGCCACGATGTCATGGCCTGCACCGAACAGGTCCTGGGCGTGGGGCGTCGCCTTGAGGCTGCGCCAGCCGATGTCAGGGCAGGCATGACGTCGCACCGGAGCGCCAAGGGCGCGGGCCATCAGTTGTGCGCCAAAGCAATGCCCCAGCACGGGGATGTTGCCAGCCATCGCATCGAGGACCAGGCTGCACTCATCGTGGATCCAGCGCAGCGGATCGTTGACGCTGTGTTCGCTGCCCAACAGTGCGATGCCGCTGAAGTCGGCAGCATCCCTGGGCACGGCGTCACCCTCGTCGGGCGAGAGGATGACCGTCGGCACGCCCAGGTCATGGAGGAAGTCGAGCAGGAAGCCTGGACGCTGGGTGGCGTCGTGCTGGAGCAAGGCAACGGGTCTCATCAGCTTCACACGGCAACGAAGGCCGTGTCTTGGTCTTGACGCTCACCAATTTAGGCCTCGGGGTGCCAAGGCGGCGTAGAGATCCAGCAAGCCGGCGTCAAGGCCGCATCAAGGCCGCACCCACGCCACATGCCCACCTGGCTCTTGATGCTTTCTTGATGTCACGGCGGCAAAACTTGGCCACGCCTTGATGCCGCGATTCCTACGATTTGCCACATGTTGAACAAGGAGATACGCGATGGACGTCCTGTATGTCGCCCTCGGTGCGGTGTTCTGGCTGCTGATGGTGGGGATGGCCCTGGGCTGTGCCCGCCTGAAGGGAGACGCTCCATGAGCTGGCTGTATGTGTTGTGCAGCGTCCTGGCGGTGGGCCTGTTGGCTTACCTGCTGGCCGCTTTGCTGAACCCGGAGGATTTCTCATGAGCACCCAAGCCTGGACTTTGCTGGCCGTGTTCAGCGCCATCCTGCTGGCGCTGTCTTACCCCCTGGGCCGCGCCATCGTCGCGGTGATGGAAGGCCGCGTGGCGTGGCTGCTGCGCGCGGAAGCCTGGCTGTGCCGCCTCTGCGGCGTGCGCACCGACACCGAGATGGGCTGGCGCCAATACGCCCTGGCCCTGCTGCTGTTCAATGCCTTGGGCGTCCTGGCGGTTTATGCCCTGCAGCGCCTGCAGCTGTGGCTGCCGCTCAATCCGCAAGGCATGGGCAATGTCTCACCTGATTCGGCCTTCAACACGGCCATCAGCTTCGTGAGCAACACCAACTGGCAGGGCTATGGTGGAGAAGCCACCATGAGCTACCTGACGCAGATGCTGGGCCTGGCCGTGCAGAACTTCCTGTCGGCGGCCACGGGCATCGTGGTGGTGGTGGCCCTCATCCGCGGCTTCGTGCGGCACAGCGCGCAAGGCATTGGCAACGCCTGGGTGGACCTGAGCCGCGCCACGCTGTGGATCTTGCTGCCCCTGTCCCTGGTGCTGGCCCTCTTCCTGGTGCAGCAAGGCACGGTGCAGAACTTCAGCCCTTACCTGGACGTGCACGCCCTGGAGGCCCCGCAAACCCTGGCCATGGGCCCGGTGGCTTCCCAAGAGGCCATCAAGATGCTGGGCACCAACGGCGGTGGCTTCTTCAATGCCAACTCGGCCCACCCCTTCGAGAACCCCACGGCCCTGAGCAACCTGGCACAGATGCTGGCGATCTTCCTGATCCCGGCCGCGCTGTGCTTCAGCTTCGGGCGCATGGTGGGTGACAGCCGCCAGGGCTGGAGCGTCATCGCCGTGATGTTCACGCTCTTCGTGGCCGGCGCCTGGGCCTCGGCAAGCTTCGAGCAGCAGGGCAATCCGCAGTTCGCAGCCCTGGGCGTGGACCAGACCCAGCGCGCGGAGCAGGCCGGCGGCAACATGGAGGGCAAGGAGGTGCGCTTTGGCATCGCCGCCTCCACGCTGTTCGCCACCGTCACCACCGCCGCATCGTGCGGTGCGGTCAACGCCATGCACGACGCCTTCACCCCCTTGGGTGGCATGGTGCCGCTGGTCAACATGCAGCTGGGCGAAGTGGTTTTCGGTGGAGTGGGTACAGGCCTCTACGGCATGCTGGTGTTCGCCATCCTGGCCGTTTTCATATCGGGCCTGATGATCGGCCGCACGCCGGAATACCTGGGCAAGAAGATCGAAGCCTTCGAGATGAAGATGGTCTCGCTGGCCATCCTCGTCACCCCGGTGCTGGTGCTGACCGGCACCGCCATCGCGGTGAGCACCGAGGCCGGTCGGGCGGGCATCGCCAACCCAGGCCCCCACGGCTTCTCGGAAATCCTCTATGCCTTGACCTCGGCGGCCAACAACAACGGCAGCGCCTTCGCAGGCCTGTCCGCCAACACGCCTTTCTACAACGTGCTGCTGGCCGTGGCCATGTGGTTCGGCCGCTTCGGCGTGATCGTGCCGGTGCTGGCCATCGCCGGTGGCCTGGCCGCCAAGAAGCGCCTGGCCGTCACCCCTGGAACCATGCCCACCCACGGGCCGCTGTTCGTGGGCCTGCTGCTGGGCACCGTGCTGCTGGTGGGCCTGCTGAACTACGTGCCCTCGCTGGCGCTGGGCCCGGTCGTCGAGCACCTGATGCTCTGGAAGTGAGACACCCCATGACACACACTGCTTTCCGTCTGTTCGATGCGGCGCTGATGCGGCCCGCGCTGCTGGACGCCTTCAAGAAGCTCGACCCGCGCGTGCAATGGCGCAACCCCGTGATGTTCGTCGTTTACGTCGGCAGCATCCTGACCACCGGGCTGAGCGCCCAGGCGCTGCTGGCCCAGGGCCACGGCGAGGGCGAGGCCTCCGCCGGTTTCGTGGTCGCCATCGCCTTGTGGCTGTGGTTCACCGTGCTGTTTGCCAACTTCGCCGAGGCCCTGGCCGAAGGCCGCAGCAAGGCCCAGGCCGCGTCGCTGCGCGACCTCAAGAAACAGACCTGGGCGAAGAAGCTGGAAGCGCCGCGCAGCGACGCCAAGTGGCACCCCATCGAGTCCACAACGCTGCGCAAGGGCGACTTGATCATGGTGCAGGCCGGTGACGTCGTGCCCGCCGACGGCGAGGTGGTCGAAGGCGTGGCCTCGGTGGATGAGAGCGCCATCACTGGCGAGTCGGCCCCGGTCATCCGCGAATCGGGCGGGGATTTCTCGGCCGTCACCGGCGGCACCCGGGTGCTGTCCGACTGGGTCATGGTGCGGGTGTCGGTGAACCCCGGCGAGACCTTCGTGGACCGCATGATCGCCATGGTCGAGAGCGCCAAGCGCCAGAAGACGCCCAACGAGATCGCGCTGACCATCCTGCTGGTCGCGCTGGCCATCGTCTTCCTGGTTGTGACGGTGACCTTGCTGCCCTTCTCGGCCTTCGGCGTGGCCGTCGCGCAGTCCGGCTCGCCGGTGTCGATCACCGTGCTGGTGGCCCTGCTGGTGTGCCTGATCCCGACAACGATCGCGGGCCTGCTGTCGGCCATCGGTGTGGCGGGCATGAGCCGGATGATGCAAGCCAACGTGATCGCGACCTCGGGCCGTGCCGTCGAGGCCGCCGGTGACGTCGATGTCTTGCTGATGGACAAGACCGGCACCATCACCCTGGGCAACCGCCAGGCCAGCGAGTTCATCCCCGCGCCGGGCGTGCGCAAAGCCGACCTGGCCGATGTGGCCCAACTCGCGTCGCTGGCCGATGAAACGCCTGAGGGCCGCAGCATCGTGGTGCTGGCCAAGCAGCAGTTCGACCTGCGCGGTCGCGACTTGCAGGCCCTGAACGCCAGCTTCGTGCACTTCTCGGCGCAGACGCGCATGAGTGGCGTGGACCTCGGCGAGCGTCAGATCCGCAAGGGCGCGGCCGAGGCCATCCGCCGGCACGTGGCAGAGCAGGGCGGGCACTTTCCCTCGGCCGTGGACGCCGCTGTCGAAGCGGTGTCGCACAAAGGCAGCACGCCCTTGGTGGTGGCCGACGGCGCCCGCGTGCTGGGCGTGGTCGAGCTCAAGGACATCGTCAAGGGCGGCATCAAGGAGCGCTTCGCCGAGCTGCGCCGCATGGGCATCAAGACGGTGATGATCACCGGCGACAACCGCCTGACCGCCGCGGCCATCGCGGCCGAAGCCGGGGTGGACGACTTCCTCGCCGAGGCCACGCCCGAGATGAAGCTCAGCCTGATCCGGCAGTACCAAGGCGAAGGCAAGCTGGTGGCCATGACGGGCGACGGCACCAACGACGCACCAGCGCTGGCCCAGGCCGATGTGGCTGTCGCCATGAACTCGGGCACACAGGCCGCCAAGGAGGCCAGCAACATGGTGGACCTCGACAGCAACCCGACCAAGCTGATCGAGGTGGTGGAGACCGGCAAGCAGATGCTGATGACGCGCGGCTCGCTGACCACCTTCAGCATCGCCAACGACGTGGCCAAGTACTTCGCCATCGTGCCGGCGGCCTTCGTCTCGACCTACCCGCAACTGTCGGCCCTCAATGTGATGGCGCTGACCAGCCCGACTTCGGCGGTGCTGTCGGCGGTGATCTTCAACGCGCTGATCATCGTCTTCCTCATCCCGCTGGCGCTGCAGGGCGTGCCCTACCGCGCGCTCGGCGCGGCCATGCTGCTGCGCCGCAATCTGTTGATCTACGGCCTGGGCGGCGTGCTCGTGCCCTTCGTCGGCATCAAGGTCATCGACGTGCTGCTCACCGCCATCGGCATGGTGTGACGCCACCTGCACACACGCAAAGGAGAACCCCATGAGCACCCTCATCCGCCCCGCACTCAGCCTCTTCGTGGCCCTCACGGTGGTCACCGGCCTGGCCTATCCGCTGGTCGTCACGGGCGTGGCCCGCGCGGTCTTCCCCGCACAAGCGGCCGGCAGCCTGGTGCAGCAAGGCGGACAGACCGTCGGCTCTCACCTGATCGGGCAGAGCTTTGCGCAGCCCCAGCACTTCTGGTCGCGTCCCTCGGCCACCGCCCCCATGCCCTACAACGCGGCCAACTCGGGTGGCGCCAACCAGGGCCCACTGAACCCTGCGCTGGTGGAGGCCGTGCAAGGTCGCATCGCGGCGCTGAAGGCGGCCGATCCTGGCAACACCCTGCCCATCCCGGTGGACCTGGTGACGACATCGGCCAGCGGCCTGGACCCGCACATCAGCGTCGCCGCCGCGCTCTACCAGGTCGGGCGCGTCGCCCGCGTGCGCCACCTCAGCGAAGGCGCCGTGCGCCAGGCGGTGCTGCGCCACACCGAGCAGCCACTGCTGGGCTTCCTGGGCGAAGCACGCGTGCATGTGCTGGCGCTCAACCTGGACCTGGACCGGGCGGCTGAGACCACAGCCACCGACCCTGACCTGACCATGGAAAGTCGATACAAGGAACCCTGAAGCCGACGCTCCAGCCATGCCAAAGCTGCTGTGTCCGCAAATGCGTCAACGGGCTCATGAGACCAAGTCGGCCGGCCAGGCGCCGGAGCGCCGGAATACCGTTCCACCAATGCCGCCCGCCATGCGCGGTGCATGCCGCACCAGTTCGAAAGGTCGAATCGGGCCGAGGAACCAGCGCTAATCTGTTAAACAGGCAGGCATATCCGTGGACAATTGCAGGGTCGCGACTGTGCGGGAATGGGGCTCGCGCGAGCATCGCCGAACACGCGCTCCGAACATGAGCGAAAAGGGCCAAGCCATGCCGCATCGACCACAGGAGACTTCGATGAACGTCCTCGAGCGAAACAACGTGAAGGTCGTGGGCGAACGCGGTCCTGTTCTGCTCTACGCACACGGGTTTGGATGCAGCCAGGAGATGTGGAGCCATGTCACATCGGCCTTTGCGTCCACACACCGACAAGTACTTTTCGACTACGTGGGCAGTGGCAGGTCCGATCGCACGGCCTTCGACCCGAGGCGATACGCCGACCTGAAGGGTTTCGCGCAAGACGTCATCGAAGTCTGCGACGCACTCGGGCTGAAAGATGGGGTGACGTTCGTTGGCCATTCTGTCAGCTGCAGCATTGGCATGCTCGCATCCATCGAGCGTCCGAACTTGTTCGACAGGCTCGTTCTGCTGGGCCCTTCGCCGTGCTTTCTGAACGATCCGCCTGCCTACCTGGGGGGCTTCGAGCGCGAAGACCTTGAAGGCCTGTTGACCCTGATGGATCAGAACCACATGGGATGGGCCCAATACCTCGGGCCGGTCGTTGCGGGCACATCCGGTGAAGGCGCTGTTGCGAGCACGCTGACCGACAGCTTCTGCTCGACGGATCCGGCCGTGGCGAGGGTGTTTGCGCGAGCGACCTTCTTCGCCGATAACCGGGCCGACTTGCCCATGGTGTCGTGTCCGACTTTGCTACTGCAACACCGCGAGGACAACCTCGCCCCCTTGGGTGTCGGCGAGTACCTCCATGCCCACTTGCGCGGCAGCACACTGCGTGTCTTGGACGTCGCCGGCCACTGCGCGCACCTGAGCAATCCGGCGCTGGTGATCGATGCCATGCGGGAATACCTTGCGTAAGCCGCCGGTGTTGGCCGATGCGGCACCTTCGGCCATCAACGTGCTAGACCAACTCCCCTGCGCCGTGCTCGTGACGGACGCTTTCGGGCGGCTGCTCGACGCCAACGCTGAACTGCTGAGCCTGGTGGGTGGATCCCGAGAAAGCCGCCTCGGCGACTCGATCGAAGAGCTTCTCCCGCCTGCCAGCCGCATCTTCCTGCAGACCCACCTGTGGCCGACCCTGCTGCGTGATGGGCAGATCCAGGAAGTTCACCTGCAGGTCATCGGCTCTGACAACGCGCGTGTACCTGTGCTGCTGAACTGCCGCCTGGGAGAGCACCTGCATGAGGCTGCGTATTTCTGGACCGTGTTCGTCGCGCGCGATCGCCACCGTTTCGAGGCCGAGCTCGTCGAGCAGCGCAATCTGGCCGAGAGCACGAGCCGGGCGCTCGACGATAGCCAGCGCTTCATCAAGGGGATCACCGACGCGACTCCTGGCATGGTGGCCTACTGGGACAAGGACCTGCGCTGCCGCTTTGCCAACAAGGGGTACCTGGAGTGGTTTGGTCGGGAGCCAGAAAAACTCATCGGCACCACGCTTCAGGAACTGCTCGGCGAGCGGCTCTTCGGGCTGAACGAGGGTTACGCCCGAGCTGCCTTGGCCGGCCGTGAACAGCAGTTCGAGCGCGAACTGACCAAACCTGACGGAAGCGTGGGCCACACCTTGGCGCACTATGTGCCGGATGTCGCCGAAGGCGAGGTTCGCGGCTTCTTCGTGAAGGTCAGTGACGTGACGGCGCTCAAGTCGGCGCAGTTGGCGCTTGAGGAAGCCCAACGTTTGGGTCAAACCGGCAGCTGGACCTGGCAGGCGGACGGGGACCGTGTCGGCTGGTCTGCGCAGATGTTTTCAATTCTCGGCGGCGATCCGAGAAGCGATCCGCCCACATTTGCCGAGCAGGCCCGCATTTACGACCCTGACTCCTACGCAGCGCTGGCCGAGCGGGTCACGCTCGCGCTGCAAACAGGCAAGCCTTACACGCTGGAGCTGAGCTACCAACGCCCGGACGGTCAACGCGGGTGGGTTGAGGCCCGCGGCGAGGCACTGCGCGAGCCCTCAGGGCACGTCAGTGGCCTGCGCGGCACCGTCCAGGAAATCACACAGAGGCGGGCGCAACAGCGGGCTCTCGAGTTGGCGCAGGACCGGCTGCGCGCGATGTACGAGACCACACCGGCCATGCTGCATTCGATCGATTCACAAGGTCGGCTGCTGCACGTCAGCGATGCGTGGCTGGCCCGCCTGGGCTATCGGCGCGAAGAAGTCATCGGGCGGTTTTCGTCGGAGTTTCTCACCGAAGAGTCGCGTCGGCGCGCCCGCGAAGAGGTCCTTCCGGCCTTCTTCAAAGAAGGCCGCTGTGACGATGTGAGCTACCAGATGGTCACCAGCCACGGCGAGATCATCGACGTGCTGCTGTCGGCCCTCCTTGAGCGCGACGAACTTGGTCAGCCGAGGCGCAGTCTCGCCGTGACCATGGATGTGACACCTCGTCGGGCTGCGGAACGGGAGTTGGCCAGGGAACACGAGCGCCTGCGCAACCTGATCGACGCCTCCAACGCTGGCACCTGGGAATGGAATGTCCAGACCGGTGAAGTGATCGTCAATCCGCGCTGGGCAGAGATCGTCGGATGGACGGTTGGCGAGTTGGGTGCGGTGACGAATCAGTTCCGCGCCGACATTGCGCACCCCGACGAACTGGAGGAGACACGCAGGCTGCTGCGCGAGCACTTCGCCGGGCGCAGCCAGGCCTACGTGGCGGAAGTGCGCTTGCGCCATCGCGACGGCCACTGGGTCTGGGCCGAGGATCGGGGGCGTCTCATCACCCGCACACCCGATGGTCGACCGGAATGGGTCTACGGCATCCACATCGACATCACGGAGCGCAAGCGCCGGGACGAGGCTGAGCTGAGACTGAGCGCAGAGCTGGCCCAGCAACACGAGCTGATGCGGGTCACCCTGCAGTCCATCGGCGATGCGGTGATCACCACCGACGCGGCCGGTGCGGTCAACTGGCTCAACCCCGTTGCCGAGCGGATGACGGGCTGGCTGGCCACCGAGGCCAAGGGGCTCCCTCTGAGCCAAGTGTTCCACATCGTCCATGAAGAGACGCGAGCTGTCACCGAGAACCCGGTGGCCACTTGCCTGGCGCAGGGCAAGATCGTCGGCCTGGCCAACCACACCTTGCTGATCTCCCGCGACGGCACCGAGTTCGGGATCGAAGACTCAGCGGCGCCGATCCGCAATGCGGCAGGCGACGTTCTGGGCGTCGTTCTGGTGTTCCACGACGTCAGTGAACAAAGGCGGTTGAGTGGCGAGATGACCTATCGCGCCACGCACGACGCGCTCACGGGTCTGGTCAATCGCGCGGAGTTCGAAACCCGTCTGCTGCGCACCTTGCGTCAGTCGCACGACAACGACAGCCATCACGCGCTGCTGTACATCGACCTGGACCAGTTCAAGCTGGTCAACGACGCTTGCGGTCACGCCATTGGTGATCAATTGCTGCAACAGGTCAGCAAGTTGCTGGCCGATGCCATCCGCGGTCGTGACACGCTCGCACGCCTGGGCGGTGATGAGTTCGCCATCATCCTCGAGCACTGCACATCGGATCAAGCCAACCGGGTCGCGCAGAAGATCTGTGATCGGATGGACGATTTCAGGTTTGTCCACGAGGACAGGCGCTTTCGGATCGGCACCAGCATCGGGCTGGTTCCTGTGGACAAGCGCTGGGCGAGCACGGCGGCAATTCAGCAGGCTGCCGACACCTCCTGCTATGCGGCCAAGGAAGCCGGGCGAAATCGGGTCCACGCATGGTTCGACACCGACGCAGCGATGCGGGCGCGGCACCACGAAGTCCAGTGGACTTCACGCATCGAACAGGCGCTGGATCAGGAAGGCTTCGTGTTGTTCGCTCAGCGCATCCAGGCTCTCAAGGAAGCGCCGAAAGGCATTCACGCAGAGGTCTTGCTGCGCATGCGCAACGAGGACGGGTCGCTGGCGCTGCCAGGCGCATTCCTTCCCGCCGCAGAGCGCTTCCACCTTGTGTCGCGCATTGACCGCTGGGTACTGCGACACGCGACCGACTGGCTTCGTGGCTTGCCCTCGGAGGGCCTCATCGAGAGCCTGAGCGTCAACTTGTCCGGCCATTCGGTCGGCGACAAGGCCTTCCACGCTTGGGCATTGGAACTGTTCAAGTCAGCCGGTGACTCGGTTTGTTCAAGGCTGTGCCTCGAGATCACGGAGACGGCCGCCGTCACCAATTTGGCCGACGCCGCCATCTTCATCGAGCAGGTGCGCGAGTCAGGCGTGAAAGTCGCACTCGACGACTTCGGCGCTGGTGCCTCTTCGTTTGGCTACCTCAAGACTTTGCCAGTGGACTATCTGAAGATCGACGGCCAGTTCATTCGCGATTTGTTGAGCGATCCCTTGGACGACGCGGCCGTGCGCTGTTTTGCCGACGTGGCCAGACTGATGGGCCTGAAGACGGTGGCGGAGTTCGTCGACAACCCCGAGGTGCTGGATCGCCTGAGGGTGATCGGTGTGGACTTTGCGCAGGGCTACCTGATCCATCGCCCCGGGCCGATTGACAGCCTGATCGACATCGAGAGCCGATCGACTGTGTGAGCTGCCGTCGGAGGGCTCAGCCCTGAGCCCCGAGACGAGGCTTACCCAAGGGGATGGCCGCCGCAACCTGCGCGGGAGTTCTGTCTAACTGCGTCGCAACCAACGCCACGCATCGTGCGGTGTCGGCGGGAAGACTCATGACGCGATGCGCCAACGCAGACAGGGCACAGATGGCGCGATAGCTGTCTGGTTTCGGCAGCACCAGGGTGGACTGGAACTGGACATGGTGCCGCACGCTGTGCGCGGCCGAAGGGCGCAAGCCCCAGGTCTCACACAGGGCTGCGCCCAGGATGTCGTGCGAAACGCCGAAGGCGTCTTGTTCGAGTGCGCAAAGCGCGCTGTCGTCCGTCGGCTCCGCTGCCTGCAGGGCGCAGTAGCGTGCGGGCGCGTGGCGAAACAGCAGTGCCTTGCCGCATTCCTCGAACAGACCGGCGGAGTGTGCAGCCCAGGCATCAAAGCCGAGGGCTTGACCCATGACACCCATCAACTCGGCCCGCGCTGCAGCCCTTTGCCACAGGAGGTCCAACTCCGGCGCTTTTGGAAATGCCGCCCGGAGCCCGTGCTGCAAGGCCAGGCCGCTGACCTCGCGCATGCCCAGGTAAGTGATGGCGTCGCGAACCGTCTGGACGCGACCCGACAGATTGAACAGCGAGGAGTTGACGGTTCTGAGCAGCGCTGATGCCAGCGACATGTCGGATTCGATCAACTCACCCAGCTCGTCCAGGTCGCACGTGGGTTGAGCCAGGAGCACGGCCATGCGCACCAGGGCAGCCCGGGGTGTCGGCAGTTCCATAGCCAGGGCAAGTTGTCCGTTCTTCATGGATTGAGTTGTCACGCCAAGCACCAGGCTGCAGTTGATTCAGCATCCTAGGCAAGAGCGGTCGGCAACGATCACGCGAATTGAGGTGGCGGCGCCCCGGTGTTCAGCGATGCCGTGGTCGCCACGCCCGCTGCGGTCAGCAACATGCACGGAGCTTGTCGTCAGGGTTATCCGAGGCGGCCGGTTGGCACCTCTTGAAAGCGCACGGTGAGGATCACGTTGCGCTGTCTGCGAGGCCCGCTCGCTCCGGCAGGGAGACAATCATGGCCGGAATCCCCCTTGAATCACCCCTGATCGACTCAACAGCCTGCCCCTTTTGCAGCTGGTGCCGTCAGACCACGCATGACCGACGCTTCCCACACCACCTTGCCGCAGTGGCCCCACGCTTACCCCGCCAGCGGCGCCAGCGCCACTTTGAAATGCCTCAACGAGGATTTCATGGTGACCGAACTGCCGCTGCAGCTGCCCTCCGGTGAGGGCGAACACATCTGGTTGGACATCGAAAAGAACGGCGCCAACACGGCGTTTGTTGCCCAGCAGCTGGCCGTGGCTGCCGGCGTGCAGGAACGTGATGTGGGCTACGCCGGCCTCAAGGACCGCTGGGCCATCACCCGTCAGTGGTTCAGCATCTATCTTCCCAAGGGTGAGACGCCCGACCTGACGCAGATTCAGCACCCGGAATTCAAGGTGCTGAGCCAAAGCCGCCACGTCAAAAAACTGCGCCCCGGTGACCTGCAGGGCAACCGATTCCGCATCGTGCTGCGTGACGTGGTCGGCAGCCGCGACGCCATCGAGGCCAACCTCCAGGCCGTGGCGTCACACGGTGTGCCCAACTACTTCGGCGCGCAGCGTTTTGGTTTCGACGGCGGCAACGTCGAGCAGGGGCGGGCCATGCTGGCGCGCGAGATCCGCGTGCGCAACCCTAAGAAAAAGGGCATCTACCTGTCGGCGGTGCGCTCTTTCGTTTTCAACGAAGTGCTGGCGCTGCGCATTCAGCAGGGGCTCTGGGGCCAGACGCTGCCCGGTGACGTGATGGACGAGGCGGGCCTGCCCACCGGGCCGCTCTGGGGGCGGGGCCGTTTGAGCACCACCGATCAAGCGCTGGCCCTGGAAAGCGGCGTGGCCGAACGTCACGCCACCTTGTGCGACGGCATGGAACACGCCGGCCTGGACCAGGAGCGCCGCGCTCTGGTGGCGCGTCCGGCGGACATGTCCTGGACATGGCAAAAAGACGATCACCAGGCAGATCAGCTGGTGCTTGCGTTCTCACTGCCCGCCGGGAACTACGCCACGTCCGTTCTGAACGAAATCCTCCGGACCGCGGAGCCTGAGCGCCACCCCGAACCCGATTTGCCGGACAATCCGGCTCCATGAGCAGCGAACACACCCCCACCAGCGGCACCGCAGCGGCCGCCGGCTCCGCCCCCAAGATCGGTTTTGTCTCCCTGGGGTGCCCCAAGGCCTTGACGGACTCCGAACTGATCCTGACCCAGCTCCGCGCTGAGGGCTACGAAACCAGCAAGACCTTCGCGGGCGCCGACCTGGTCATCGTCAACACTTGCGGCTTCATCGACGACGCCGTCAAGGAAAGCCTGGACACCATCGGCGAGGCCCTGGCTGAGAACGGCAAGGTCATCGTCACGGGGTGCCTGGGCGCCAAGGCTGGCACGGGTGAGGGCAGCAATCTGGTGAAGGACGTGCACCCCAGCGTGCTGGCCGTCACCGGCCCCCACGCCACGCAAGAGGTGATGGACGCGGTGCACCTGCACGTGCCCAAGCCGCACGACCCCTTCGTGGACCTGGTGCCCGAAGCCCGCTCTGAATTTCGAGGGGTGGCGGGCATCAAGCTCACGCCCAAGCATTTCGCCTACCTGAAGATTTCCGAGGGCTGCAACCACCGCTGCAGCTTCTGCATCATCCCCAGCATGCGCGGCGACCTGGTCTCGCGCCCGATCGGCGAGGTGCTCAACGAGGCCCGTGCGCTGTTCGAGTCGGGCGTGAAAGAGCTGCTCGTCATCAGCCAGGACACCAGCGCCTACGGCGTGGACGTCAAGTACGTCACGGGCTTCTGGGACGGCAAGCCGGTCAAGACCCGCATGCTCGACCTGGTCGCCCAGCTGGGCGAGTTGGCCAAGGCCCACGGCGCCTGGGTGCGCCTGCACTACGTGTACCCCTACCCGCACGTGGACGACGTCATCCCGCTGATGGCCGAAGGCCTGGTGCTGCCTTACCTGGACGTGCCTTTCCAGCACTCGCACCCCGACGTGCTCAAGCGCATGAAGCGACCGGCCAATGGCGAGAAGAACCTCGACCGCCTGCGCCGCTGGCGCGAGATTTGCCCCGAAATCGTGGTGCGCTCGACCTTCATCGCCGGCTTCCCCGGTGAAACCGAAGCCGAGTTCGAACACCTGCTCGATTTCCTGAAAGAAGCCGAGATCGACCGCGCCGGTTGCTTCGCTTACTCGCCCATCGAGGGCGCACCGGCCAACCTGCTCGAAGGTGCCTTGCCCGATGAGGTTCGCGAGGAACGCCGCGCCCGCTTCATGGCCGTGGCCGAGGCTGTGTCGATCGCCAAGCTGCAGCGCCGTGTGGGCGCCACCATGCAGGTGCTGGTGGACAGCGCCCCGGCCCTGGGCCGCAAGGGCGGTGTGGGCCGCACCTACGCCGATGCGCCCGAGATCGACGGCACCGTGCGCCTGCTGCCGCCCGAGAAGGCCAGCAAGACGCTCAAGGTGGGCGAGTTCACCCGCACCCGCATCGTGGCCGTGGAGGGCCATGACCTGATCGGCATGCCGATTTGAAGCGGGCAGGGCAGGGCATGACGTCTCAGGCCAAGCCGCGCAGCCTCGCTGAGGCCGCCACTGCGCTCATCCACCACCCCTACGAGGCCCCTGGCGGCTTCGCGGCGGTGCAACCGGGCGTGTTCAAGGCCTCCACCGTGATCTTCGAGAACACGGCCGCCCTGCACACCCGCGAGTGGAAGGACAAAACCGGCTACACCTACGGCCTGCACGGCACGCCCACCACCTTCACGCTGGAAGAGCGCCTGGCCACGCTGGAAGGCGGGCTGCAGGCCTTGCTCGTGCCTTCGGGCCTGGCGGCCATTGCCTTGGTGGGGCAGGCCTTGCTCAAGGCTGGTGACCACCTGCTGCTGCCCGACAACGTCTATGGCCCCAGCCGCGACTTCGCGCGCCATGAGCTGGCGTTGTGGGGCATCACCACGGGCTTCTACGACCCGATGGACGTGGCCTCGCTGGCCGCGGCCATGACGCCCGCCACGCGCCTGGTGTGGCTGGAAGCGGCGGGCTCGGTGACGCTGGAGTTCTCGGACTTGCCCGGCTTGCTAGGCGTGATCCGCCAGCACCCGCAGGTCGTGGCCGCGCTGGACAACACCTGGGGCGCGGGCCTGGCTTTCAACCCGTTTGAGCTGGCCGAGGGCGGTGGGGTGGACATCGCCATGCACGCGCTGACCAAGTACCCCTCGGGCGGTGCCGATGTGCTGATGGGCTCGCTGGTGACGCGCGACGAAGCGCTGCACCTGAAGCTCAAGCTGACGCACATGCGCTTGGGGCTGGGCGTGGGCCTCAACGACGTCGAGTTGGTGCTGCGCGGGCTGCCGACCATGGCCTTGCGATACGCCGCGCACGACGCCGCGACACGCCACATCGCGGCGTGGCTGCAACAGCGGCCCGAAGTCATGCAGGTGCTGCACCCGGCCTTGCCTGGCTCACCCGGACACGCCCACTGGCAGGCGAGCTGCTCGGGCGCCGCCGGTCTGGTGACGATGGTGTTCGATGGCGCGCGCTTCACATCGACACAGGTGGACGCCTTCGTGGACGCGCTGCGCCTGTTCAAGATCGGCTACTCCTGGGGTGGTCCGCTCAGCCTGGTCATGCCCTATGCCCTGCAAGGCATGCGGCGCTGTGGCCCCTTGGCAGGCCAGCCGGGCACCCTGGTGCGCCTGGCCATCGGCCTGGAAGACACGGGCGCCTTGATCGGCGACCTGAGCCAGGCTTTCGACGCGTTGGGCTGAGTTCCGGGCCGCTAGACTCCCTGCTGAACAAGCCCCACCCACAGGGGCTGCATCAGACCGACAGGCCAGAGGAAGCCGCCATGCGCACCAACCAGGGAACCCCCGTTCACGCCATCCACACCCGCTGCGATGCAGGAGGTCGGGGAGGTGTGGCCCGACGCCCACGGTGGCCGCGGCTGGCTGGCTTGCTGGCCGTGCTGTGCCTGAGTGCCGCCAGCGCCCAGGCGGTCAACGTGCTGCGGGCCAGCCCCCAAGGCGAAGTGCGCCAGTTGCGCCAGTTCAGCGTGACCTTCGACCAGGCCGCGGTGCCGCTGGGCGATGGCGCGGCGGCGGCGCCTTTCAAAGTGAGCTGCCAGGGCGATGTCCCTGCAGGCACCGGGCGCTGGGCGAACGAGCGCACCTGGACCTACAACTTCGAGGCCGACGTGGGCCCGGGCGTGCGCTGCGTGGCCGAGCCCATGCCAGGTTGGCGCGGCCAGCCCGTGCGCTTCCAGACCGGCGGCCCCGCGGTGCTGCGCAGCACGCCAGCGCGTGGCACGGTCCACGAGGATGCGACCTTCCTGCTGCGGCTCAATGGCCGCGTCGATGAGGCCTCGGTGCGCTCGCACGCGCGCTGCGAGGTCGAGGGCATCGGCGAGCGCATCCCCGTGCAGTTGCTGGTCGGCGCGGTGCGCGAGGCCGTGCTCAAGCAGCAGCACGTACCCCCGGCAGACGCCGAGCGCAGCTTGCTCCTGGCCTGCCAGCGCCCCTTGCCACCGGGCGTGCGCATGCGCCTGGTGTGGGGGCAGGGCATTGCCTCGCGGGGTGCGAATCCGGTGCTCACCCGGCAGGACCAGGTCTTCGACTTCACCGTGCGGGCGGCCTTCAACGCCGAGTTCAGCTGCGAGCGCGAGCGCGCCCAGAGGCCCTGCATGCCGCTGCGGCCCTTGCTGTTGAGCTTCTCGGCCGAGGTGCTGCGCAAGCTGGCCGAGCAGGTGCGCTTGAAGCCGGCCTCGGGCGATGCCATCGCGCCGTTCTTTGCACAGGACGACCGTGCCACCGAGGTCTCGCAACTGCGCTTCAAGGCGCCCTTGCCCGAAAGCACGGCTTTCACGGTGGTGCTGCCCAAGGGCCTGAAGGACGTCGATGGCCGCGAGCTGGCCAATGCCGGGTCTTTCCCCCTGAAAGTGGCCACGGCCGAGATGCCCCCATTGGCCAAGTTCGCCGCTGCGCCCTTTGGCGTGGTCGAACTGCTGGGCGAGCCCGGCCAGCCACCGCTCGTGCCCCTGACCGTGCGCCACGTCGAGCGGCAATTGCAGGTCAAGGGCAGCGGCGCGCTGGGGGTGAAGTCGCAGACGGTGTCGGCCGACCGCGGTGACCGCGAGATCCTGCAGTGGATGGCCAAGGTGCAGCGCCACCACGAGAGCTCTTTCAGCGCCCAGGAGCTCGGTCGCCCGAAGGCCGAGTGGCTGCAGTGGGTGACGGAGACCGACGACGAGGGGCAGCCCAAGCGCGTGCAGCGTGAGCGTCGCATCGGCTCGCGCGAGCTGTCCTTGCTCGATGGCGTGAAGGCGTCCCAGACCCTGAGCGTGCCATCTGCCGACGAGAAGGACCCGCGGCCCTTCGAGGTGGTGGGCATCCCGCTGAGCGGCCCGGGCTACCACGTGATCGAGGTCAAGTCGCCCCGGCTGGGGGCGGCCTTGCTGGCCCAGCCCGCGCCGATGTACGTGCGCACGGGCGTGCTGGTGAGCAACCTGTCGGTGCATGCCAAGCTGGGGCGCGACAACGCCTTGGTGTGGGTGACCTCGCTCGACAAGGGCCTGCCTGTGCGCGACGCCGAAGTGGGCGTCAGCGACTGCACCGGCAAGCGCTTGTGGTCGGGGCGCACCGACGCGCAGGGCTTGGCCCGCATCGACCAGCGCCTGGTGGTGCGGCGCGATGCGCAGTGCCTGATGGGCGAGGGGCTGTTCGTCACCGCTCGCCACGCCTTGGCCGATGGCCCGTTCAAGGGCCAAACCGACCTGGCCTTTGTGTTCACCGACTGGCAAAAGGGCATCGAGCCCTGGCGCTTCAACCACCCCACGCAGTCGCCGGGCGAGGACGGGGTGCCCGTGTCCGTGCGGGCCCACACGGTGCTGGACCGCAGCCTGCTGCGCGCCGGCGAAACCGTGTCCATGAAGCACTTGCTGCGTGCCGAAACCGCCCGTGGCCTGGGCGCCGTGCCGCGCGCGCAGTGGCCGGACAAGCTCATCGTCACCCACCTGGGCTCGGGCACGCAGTTCACGCAGGCGCTGACCTGGTCGGACCGCCAGCAGGCGCTGTCCACCTGGACGATCCCCAAAGACGCCCGCCTGGGCCAGTACGACATCAACCTGGAGGGGCCCAGCCCTGCCGGGCGGCGCATGTTGAGCAGCGGCAGCTTCCGCGTCGAGGCCTTCCGCGTGCCCCTGGTGGACGCGCGCCTGATGGCGCCCAAGGGCGTGCAGGTCGCGCCACGCGAAGTCGCCCTGGGGGTGCAGCTGCGCTACCTCTCAGGCGGCGGCATGGCCCAGTCGGGGGCCCGGCTGACGGCCGTGACGCGCGAGCGCACGCCCAGCTTCCCAGGCTATGAGGAGTACCGCTTCGAGGCGCCCGCTGTCCGAGGTGTCCAAGGTGAAGAAAGTTCTGACGGGTCTTCGGGCGATGGCGAGGCGCAGCCCTCCCGTTGGGCCGACCGCATGGTCGCCGACAAGCTGCCGGTGACAACCGACCGCGAAGGTGCCGCCACCGTGACCCTGCCGCCCTTGCCGGCGCTGCGCGTGCCCTCGGACCTGCAGGCCGAGCTCAGCTACACCGACCCGAATGGCGAGGTGCAGACCGTGGCGCGCACCGTGCCGCTGTGGCCGAGCGCCGTGGTGCTGGGCCTGCGCACGCCCAGCTGGGTGGGCAGTGGCCGAGGCGAGGCTGGCGCCATGCGCTTCCAGGTGGTCGCGCTCGACACGCAAGGCCGGCCCCTGGCCCAACAGAAGGTGTCCGTGCAGGCCCGCGTGGTGCAGACGCTCAGCCACCGCAAGCGCATCGTGGGTGGCTTCTATGCCTACGACAACCGCGAGGAGGTCACCGAGTTGGGCGAGGTCTGCGCTGGCAAGACGGACGCGCGCGGCCTGCTGCTGTGCGAGACACGCTTTGCGCAAGCCGGTGAGGTCGAGCTGGTGGCGCAGGCCCAGGACAGCCAATCGCGCCGCGCCCAGGCCGCCGCCAGCGTGTGGGTCACGCGCCAGGGCGAGGTCTGGTTCGGCCAGGACAACGACGACCGCATGGACGTGCTGCCCGAACAACGCAGCGTCGAGCCCGGCCAGACCGCGCGCCTGCAAGTGCGCATGCCCTTCCGTGAAGCCACGGCCTGGGTCACCATCGAGCGCGAAGGCATCATCGACACGCGGGTGATGTCGCTCAGCGGCAAAGACCCGGTCATCGAGCTGCCCATCCCCAAGGGCAGCAAGGGCCCGGATGGCGAGGTGCAGAGTTGGGCGCCCAACGTCTATGTCAGCGTGATGGCCGTGCGTGGCCGCCTGCGCGACGTGCCCTGGTACAGCTTGTTCACCTGGGGGTGGCGCGAGCCTTGGGCCTGGGCCAAGGCTTTTTGGTATGAGGGCCGCGCGTACCAGGCGCCCACGGCCTTGGTGGACCTCTCCCGACCGGCCTACAAGCTGGGCGTGGCAGCCCTCCAGGTGGGGGTGGCCGACCACGCCTTGAAGGTCGAGGTGCTGCCCGACCAGCCGCAGTACAGCGTCCGACAGACGGCCACGGCGCGCGTTCGCGTCACGCAGGGCGGCCAGCCCGTCCAGGGCGACATCGCCTTTGCGGCGGTGGACGAAGGCCTGCTGGCCTTGTCCGACAACACGTCTTGGCAAGTGCTGGAGGCCTTCTTCCAGCCTCGGCCTTGGGGCGTGGAGACCAGCACGGCGCAAAACGAGATCATCGGACGCAGGCACTTCGGTCGCAAGGCCGTGGCTGCGGGCGGCGGGGGCGGTCAGGGCGCCACGCGCGAGCTGCTCGACACCTTGCTGATCTGGAAAGGCAGCGTGCCGCTCGACGCGCGCGGCGAGGCCGTGGTCAAGGTGCCCATCAACGACGCCCTCACGCGCTTCAAGCTGGTGGCCGTGGCCACATCGGGCCTGTCGCGCTACGGCACGGGCAGTGCCAGCATCCGCGTCACACAGGACTTGCAGGCCTTGCCTGGCTTGCCGCCGCTGGTGCGCGAGGGCGATCGCTTCGAGGCCATCGCCACCCTGCGCAACACCACCCAGCGCGCGATGAAGGTCTCGGCCAGCCTGGCGGGGCAGGGCGCCTCCGCCGAAGCGGGCCTCGCCCCGGTGGCGCTGCAGCTGCCCGCGCAGCAGGTGGACATCCCGCCCGACAGCGCCCGCGAGTTGCGCTGGCCGGTGGACGTGCCCCAGGGCGTGGCCACGCTGCGCTGGACCTTGTCGGTCGAAGAGCGCAGCGCAGGTGCGCCGGGCGCCTCGGCGCCGCCCATGGCCCGCGACCGTGTGCTCGTGACCCAGTCCGTCCAGCCCGCAGTGCCCGTTCAGGTGCGCCAGTCCACCTTGCTGCAGCTGGGCGCCGAGCCCGTCAGCCTGGCGGTGGCGCCACCGCCCGATGCGGTCCTGGGTGCTGCGCCTGGCGCCAGCCGCGCCCAGGGCGGCCTGCGCATCGCCCTGCAGCCGACGCTGGGCGGCAACCTGCCCGGCGTGAAGCGCTTCTTCGAGCTGTACCCCCACACCTGCCTGGAGCAACAAACCTCCCGCGCCATCGGCCTGCGCGACGCCCAACGCTGGGACGCGCTGATGCAGCAGCTGCCCACTTACCTCGACAGCGATGGCCTCGCGGCCTACTTCCCGCTGCAAGAGGGCGCAGGCGCGCAGGGCAGTGTGGCGCTCACCGCCTACCTGCTGTCGGTCTCTCACGAAGCCGGCTGGCGCCTGCCCGACGCGGTGCGCGAACGTTTGCTCGCTGGCCTGAGCGACATCGTTCAAGGGCGGACCCGCCGCAGCACCTGGGCGCCCTCGGGCATGGCCCAGGTGGTGGTCAACGATGTCCAGCGCGTCAACGCCCTCGATGCGCTGTCTCGCCATGGCCGCGCCGACGCGCGCATGCTCGACACCGTCTCGCCTGTGCTGGGCGATTGGCCGACCTCGGCCGTCATCCAGTGGTGGCAGGTTTTGCAGCGCCTGCCCTCGGCACCCGCGCGCGAGGCCCGCATGAAGGACGCCGAACAAACGCTGCGCAGTCGCCTCACCTACAGCGGCACCACGCTGCGCTTCTCCACCGAGGCCCAAGACTTCTGGTGGTGGACCATGGACAGTGCCGACGCCAACGCCGCGCGCCTCATCCTGGCCGTGCGCCAGTTGCCCGCCTGGAAGGACGACCTGCCTCGCCTGGTCGTCGGGGCACTGGGGCGGCAGCGCAACGGCGCCTGGTTGACGACAACGGCCAATGTGTGGGGCACGCTGGCGCTGGAGCGCTTCGGGCAACAGGCCGAGCGCAAGCCGGTCTCGGGTCGCTCGGTGGTGAAGCTGGCCGCGGCCGAGGCCACGCTGGACTGGGGCAGCACCCCGGCTGGCCAGACCTTGGCCTTGCCCTGGCCGGTGCAGGGTGCTGCTGCAGCACAGCCCCTGCTGCTGCGCCAGGACGGCACAGGCGCCCCCTGGGCCACCGTGCAGGCGCTCAGCGCCGTGCCGCTGAAGGCCCCCGTGCAGGCCGGCTACACCGTGCGCCGCACCGTCAGCGTGGTGGACGCACCCAACCCGGCAAGCAGCGCGGCGCGCGGTGCTGCCTACGCCCGCGGCACCGTGCTGCGCGTGACGCTCGAGATCGACGCGCAGGCCGACATGAACTGGGTTGCCGTGCAGGACCCCATCCCGGGCGGTGCGACCCTGCTGGGCAGCGGCCTGGGGCGCGACTCTGCGCTGGCCACCCGTGGCGAGCAGACCGAGGGCGCCTGGCCCAGCCACATCGAACGGGCACAAGACGCCTGGCGCGCCTACTACGAGGTGCTGCCCAAGGGCCGGCACCGTGTGGACTACACCGTGCGCCTGAACAATCCCGGGCGCTTCAATGTGCCGCCCACCCGCGTCGAGGCCATGTACGCGCCCGACACCTTTGGCGAGTCGCCTCAGCCGCGCGTGGAGGTGGCGCCTTGAGGGGGATGCGGCGGGGTGCAAGTGGCACACGAGGCCTGATCAATGGCGTGATGAGTGGCTTGATCGCCTGGATCGGTCTCGGTGGCATCGGCGCCCTGAGCTGCCTGGCCACGCCCGCCGCCCAAGCCGCCGGGCTGCCCACCTTCGAGCAGGTTCGCGCCAGCCACCTGCCCAGCGATTTCACCCTGCTCGACCGCGGGGGCCAGCCTCTGCAGACCCTGCGCCGCGACCCCCATGTGCGCCGCCTGCCTTGGGTCACGCTCGACGAGGTCTCGCCCGCCTTGCGCACCGCCATCGTCTTGTCGGAAGACCAACGCTTCTGGCAGCACAGCGGCATCGATTGGCAAGGCGTGGCCGCCAGCGCCTGGTCGAACCTCTGGAACGAGCGCACGCGCGGCGCCTCCACCCTGACCATGCAACTGGCCGGCTTGCTCGATGAGCGGGGTGCCAGGCCGGCGGGAGGTCGCAACTGGCCCCAGAAGGCCGCGCAAGCCTGGGCCGCGCGCCAGCTCGAAGCCCGCTGGCGCAAAACCCAGATCCTGGAGGCCTACCTCAACGGCGTCCCCTTCCGTGGCGAGCTGGTGGGCCTGCCGGCCATGAGCCAGACCCTGTTCGGCAAGCACCCCTCCGGCCTGGACGCGCAGGAATCGGCCATTGCAGCGGCCCTGGTGCGCGGCCCCAATGCGAGGCCCGATGCCGTCGCCCGGCGCGCTTGCCAGGTGCTCACGCTGCAGCAGCGACCCTGCACCGGCATCGACCTGGTCGTCGCGCAGGCGCTGTCGCGCAAAGGCGGACCGATGCTGGGCGCGCAAGGCGCGCCGCACTTGGCTCGCCTGCTCATGGCGCAGGCCCCGGCGGATGCTGTCAGCGTGCGCAGCACCCTCGATGGCCACCTGCAGCGCCTGGCCCAGGAAACCCTGCAGCGCCACCTGCTGGAGTTGGCCCACAGGCAGGTCGAAGACGGTGCGGTCATCGTCATCGACAACGCCAGTGGCGAGGTCCTGGCCTGGGTGGGTGGCAGTGGCGGCCTGTCACAGGCGGCGCAGGTCGATGCGGTGCTCGCGCTGCGACAACCGGGCTCCACGCTCAAGCCCTTCGTCTATGGCCTGGCCTTCGAGCAGCGTTTGCTGACGCCAGCCAGCCTCTTGCAGGATGCGCCGGTGCAGTTGCCCACGGGCGCGGGCCTCTACATCCCGCAGAACTACGACCGGCGCTTTCGGGGCTGGGTCAGCGTTCGCACCGCGCTGGGCAACAGCCTGAACGTGCCGGCGGTGCGTGCTGGCGCCATGTTGGGCCCCGACGCCTTGGCCGAGGGCTTGCGCCGCTTCGGCCTGCCGCTGAAAGAAACCGGTGGCTTCTACGGCCCCGGCCTGGCCTTGGGCAGCGCCGAAGTCACCCTGCGCGACTTGACCAACGCCTACCGTGCCCTGGCCAACGGTGGGCGCTGGTCGCCCCTGCGCTTTCAGATGGACGATGCGCCCGATGGCCACGCCGCGGCCCGTTCAGACCGGTCTGCCATGGGGCTGGCGGCAGCTCACCTGGTCACCGACATCCTGGCCGACAACGGCGCGCGTGCCTTGAGCTTCGGTCTGCACAGTGCCTTGGCCACGCGGGGCTTCGCGGCGGTCAAGACCGGCACCAGCAAGGACATGCGCGACAACTGGTGCATCGGCTACACCGACCGCTACACCGTGGGCGTGTGGGTGGGCAACGCCAGCGGCAGCCCCATGCATGACGTCAGCGGAGTGGCTGGCGCCGCACCTGTGTGGGCCAGCCTCGTGGCGGCCCTGCACCGCGAGCGCCCCTCACGCCCGCCGCTGCGCCCCGAAGGGCTGCGACAGCAAGCCGTCCACTTCGAGGCCGGCGCTGGCCATGCGCTGGTCGATGCCGACCGCGAGGAAATCTTCCTTGCAGGCACCGAGCAAGCCACCTGGCGGCTGGACACCTCGCCAGGCGCTGGCCTGGGTGGCCGTCCTGGTCGCGCCATCGTCAGCCCGCAAGAGGGAGCCATCCTGGCGCTGGACCCCGACATCCCGCCGCTGGCGCAACGCGTGCTGTTGCGCAGCGCCTTGGCCTCCGGGAGCGACAAAGCCCATCAGGCAGGGCTGGTGTGGTGGCTCGATGGCCGTCGTCTGGCGTCGGGCGCGCAGCATGGCTGGTTGCCCGTGCCGGGCCGCCATGTGCTGAGCCTGCGCCAGCAGGGCCGGGTGCTCGACGAGGTTCACTTCGAGGTGCGCGGTGCGAGCGTGAAAGTGACGCGTCGCCCCTGAGCCGACCGTGACCGCGCGGGTCAGTCCTTGCCGGGCGATGAGACCTTGTGCCGCATCAGGCGGCCCTTTTCGCGCTCCCAGTCACGGTCCTTGATGGTGTTGCGCTTGTCGTGCTCGGCCTTGCCCTTGGCCAGGGCGATGTCCGCCTTCACGCGGCCGCCTTTCCAATGCAGGTTCAGCGGCACGATGGTGAAGCCCTTTTGCTCGGTCTTGCCGATCAGCCGGCGGATCTGCTCGCGGTGCATCAGCAGCTTCTTGGTGCGGTCGGCATCCGGCGTGATGTGCGTGGACGCGGACCGCAGCGCGTTGATGCGCAGCCCAATGAGGTACATCTCGCCATCCTTGATGACCACGTAGCCGTCGGTCATCTGCACCTGGCCGTCGCGGATGGCCTTGACCTCCCAGCCTTCCAGCACGACGCCCGCCTCGAAGCGTTCCTCGATGTGGTAGTTGAAGAGGGCTTTGCGATTTTCTGCGATGGACATGGGTTGCGGGGACGGGAGGGACGAGAGGAACAGGACAAAGGAGACCAGGCATCGCCCGCAGGCGCCCTAAAATATCGACATTCTATGAAGCACGTGCACAAGTCCGTCTTGCTTTGGTACTCACCCCGTGAAATGTACGGGCTGGTGACCGCGGTTCAAGACTACCCCCAATTCCTCCCCTGGTGCGACCGCGCCGAAGTTTTGCAAACGCACGACGACGGGGTCACCGCGCGCCTGCACATCGCCTTCGCCGGTGTGCACCAGGCTTTCACCACCCGCAACGTGCAGGTCGATGGCCACAGCGTGGTCATGCACCTCATCGACGGGCCTTTTTCCAAGCTGGAAGGCACCTGGCGCTTTTTGCCACTGCAAAAGCCAGGCGAGCCCGCGGTGGAGGGACAGTCGCCCATCGACGCGCCGGCCTGCAAGGTCGAGTTCTCCCTGCACTACGCCTTTGCCAGCAAGACGCTGTCCCTGGTGGTCAGCCCGGTGTTCGACCGCATCGCCAACACTTTCGTCGAGGCCTTCGTGAAGCGGGCCGAACAAGTCCATGGCCCGCGCTGAAGGTGGCGGTGCCGAACATGCCATCTGCGTGCAGGTGGTGGTGGGCGTGGCGCCGCGCCAGGTCCGCGCGGTGAGCTTGACCCTGCCCGAGGGCAGCACGGTGCGCGACGCCTTGCGCGTGAGCGGCCTCATGGGCGCCCTTGACGAGACCTCGGCAGTGACCGGCCTCAGCGAAGACGCACTCGCCTCAGGCATTTGGACCGTCGGCGTGTGGGGCCGAAAAGAGCGCCCCGGGCACGTGTTGCGGGACCGCGACCGCATCGAGGTGGTGCGCGGCCTGCAGGTGGACCCGAAAGAGGCCCGTCGGGTGCGCTACAAGGCACAAGGCAAGGCACGCGGCTGACTCTGTCCGCGGGCTGCCCCTGGGAGGCCTCACTTGCCGCAGTTCGACTGGATGGTTTCCTGCGTGCGTTGCAACTCTTCGTTGCGGGCCTTGTCGTCGAGGATTTCGCGCTCGCCCTTGTCGTTGGTGCGGGCGATGCGCATGCCGTCTTTCAGCGAGCGCTCGTAGCCGCGTGCGCGTTCGCAGTTGTCGGCGCGCACCTTGGCCTGCTTGTCCTCGTCGGCCTTCTGGCGCGCCACGCGCTCTTCCTCGGCCTTTTTGCGCCTGGCTTCCAGTTCCGGATCGATGGTTTTGGTTGCGGCAGGTGCAGCGCCTGGGGCCACGCCGCTGGCGCCAGAGGCCGCTTCGACCACACGCACTTGGCGCGTTGACGCGGACGGGCGTGCCAGGATGGCGCTGTCAGGCGTGCCGGGCGGGGGCGGGCGGTCACTGTATTGGGTGGCGCCGTTGGCATCGCGCCATTTCCACTGCATGCCGGCCTGCGCGGGCGAAGCCGCCAAGGCCAGCACCAGCAGACTGGCGACGGCCAGGCCAGAAGCTGCAGAGGTCTGGATTTTCATGCTGTGCAGTGTAGCGGCGGCCTTGCTTTGTGCGGGTGTGGATATCGCGCAATCCTCCTCGGGTTGCCCTGAGCAGAACAGGGGCGCCGCTGCGCGTATAATCCGCTTTTGCGTCTGGAGCCCGTTCATGCGCCTGCTTGGTAAAGCCCTCACGTTCGATGACGTGTTGCTCGTGCCCGCATATTCCCAGGTGTTGCCCCGCGACACCTCGCTGGCCACCCGTCTGTCCCGCAACATCCAACTGAATCTGCCACTCGTGTCCGCCGCCATGGACACCGTGACAGAAGCGCGTCTGGCCATCGCCATCGCGCAAGAAGGTGGCATCGGGATCATCCACAAGAACCTCAGCCCGAAGCAGCAGGCCGCCGAAGTGGCGCGCGTGAAGCGCTACGAATCGGGCGTGCTGCGTGACCCGATCACCATCTCCTCGGACGTCAAGGTCCGCGATGTGATGGCGCTGTCTCAGCAGCACGGCATCTCCGGTTTCCCGGTCGTCGATGGCGGCAAGGTCGTTGGCATCGTCACGGGCCGTGACCTGCGCTTCGAGACCCGTCTGGACGCCCCGGTGCGCGAGATCATGACGCCGCGCGAGCGCCTGATCACCGTCAAGGACGGCGCCAGCCAGGCCGAGGCCAAGGCCCTGATGCACCAGCACAAGTTGGAACGCGTGCTGATGATCAACGACAGCAACGAGCTGCGTGGCGTCTTCACCGTCAAAGACATCACCAAGCAAAACACCTTCCCCAACGCCGCCCGCGATGCCCACGGCAAGCTGCGCGTCGGTGCGGCGGTGGGTGTGGGCGATGGCACCGAAGAGCGCGTCGAACTGCTGGTCAAGGCCGGCGTTGATGCTCTGGTGGTGGACACCGCCCACGGCCACAGCCATGGCGTGATCGAGCGCGTGCGCTGGGTCAAGAAGAACTTCCCGCAGGTCGACGTCATCGGCGGCAACATCGCCACCGGTGCAGCGGCGCTGGCCCTGGTCGAGGCGGGTGCTGACGGCGTCAAGGTCGGCATCGGCCCTGGCTCCATCTGCACCACGCGCATCGTCGCCGGTGTGGGCGTGCCCCAGATCATGGCCATCGACAACGTGGCCACCGCGCTGCAAGGCACGGGCGTGCCCTTGATCGCCGACGGCGGCATCCGCTACTCGGGCGACATCGCCAAGGCCGTGGCTGCAGGTGCCAGCACCGTGATGATGGGCGGCATGTTCGCCGGCACCGAGGAAGCCCCTGGCGAAGTCATCCTGTTCCAGGGCCGCAGCTACAAGAGCTACCGAGGCATGGGCTCGATCGGCGCCATGAAGGACGGCTCGGCCGACCGCTACTTCCAGGAAAACGACGAGACCACCAACCCGAACGCCGACAAGCTCGTGCCAGAGGGCATCGAAGGTCGCGTGCCTTACAAGGGCTCGGTCATCACGATCCTGTACCAGATGGCCGGTGGCCTGAAGGCGTCGATGGGTTACTGCGGTTGCGCCACCATCGACGAGATGCACAGCAAGGCCGAGTTCGTCGAGATCACGTCCGCGGGCATCCGTGAGAGCCACGTGCACGACGTGCAGATCACCAAAGAAGCGCCGAACTACCGCATGGAGTGACGCGCAACAGGTTGGGGCACCTGCAAGGTGGTCCGCCCCGCCTGACCCTTGAACATCCCGCGACACCGGCTTCGGCCGGTGCCGTTTTTTCTGACCACCGATCCGGATTCCTCCGATGGCTTCGACCCGCGGCCGCCAGGCGGCCATGCCGTTCATCATGATCACGGTGCTGCTCGACATGATGTCGATCGGCATCATCGCGCCCGTGCTGCCCAAGCTGATCGGGACCTTCATGGATTCCGGCGCGGGCACCTCGGTGGCGTATGGCCTGGCGCAGGCGGCTTTCGCCATCACCCAGTTCTTCAGCGCGCCTTTGCTGGGCGGCTTGTCGGACAAGCACGGCCGCCGCCCCGTGTTGCTGCTGGGCCTGCTGGGCATGGCCGTCAATTTCTTCGTCACGGCCCTGGCCACGGAGTTCTGGATGCTGCTGGCCGTGCGCGTGATGGGCGGCGCGGTCTGCGCCAACATCGCCGTGGCCAATGCCTATGTGGCCGACATCACCGAGCCGCAAGACCGCGCCAAGAACTACGGCCTGCTGGGCGCGATGTTTGGCGTCGGCTTCATCCTGGGCCCGGTCATGGGCGGCATCTTGGGCGACCACAATGTCCATTGGCCTTTCCTGCTCGCCGGCACGCTCACGCTGCTGAACTGTGTTTACGGCTACTTCGTGCTGCCCGAGTCGCTGCCGCTGGAGCGCCGCCGCGAGTTCACGCTGGCCCGCGCCAACCCTTTCACCGCGCTGGCCAACCTGCGCCAGCTCAAGGGCGTGGAGATGCTGTTGTGGGTGATGGGCCTGTCCATCCTGGCGCAGTTCTGCCTGCACACCAGCTGGTTCCTCTACACCGAGTTCAAATTCGGCTGGACGCCCAAAGACAACGGCCTGTCGTTGTTCGCCGTCGGCATGATGGCCGTGCTGGTGCAAGGCGGTTTGCTGCGGCAGTTCCAGAAAATCATGCCCACCGACAAGCTGGTGCGCATCGGCCTGGTGTCGTCCACCATCGCGTTTGCCGCTTGGGGCCTGGTGCCCGAGGGCTGGATGATGTACGTGATCATTGCCGCCAACGTGTTTGGCTACATGGTCCAGCCCGGCCTGCAAAGCCTGGTGGCGAATGCCGTGGACCCGAGCCGCCAGGGCGAAAGCATGGGCGCCGTGTCGTCCATCAACAGCGTGGCCGCCGTGCTGGGCCCCTTGATGGGCTCGCCGCTGCTGGCCACGGTCAGCCACTTCCCGCAAGGTGACTGGCGCATCGGTGCGCCGTTCTACCTGTGTGCTGCCATCCAGGCCGTGGCCGCCTGGCTGGGCTTGCGTTACCTGAGCCGCGCTGGCAACCTGCGCGCCAGTGCACCGGCCGCCTGAGTCCCCCGGTTTCCTCCAGATTTCGAACCTCCATCGAGACACCCACATGCACGACAAGATCCTCATCCTCGATTTCGGCTCCCAGGTCACCCAGCTGATCGCCCGTCGCGTGCGTGAGGCCCATGTCTACTGCGAGATCCACCCCAACGACGTCTCCGACGATTTCATCAAGTCGTTCGCGCCCAAGGGCATCATCCTGTCGGGCAGCCACGCCTCCACCTACGAAGACCACCAGCTGCGCGCGCCCCAGGCCGTGTGGGACGCCGGCGTGCCCGTGCTGGGCATCTGCTACGGCATGCAGACCATGGCCGTCCAACTGGGCGGCGAGGTGAGCTGGTCTGACCACCGCGAGTTCGGCTACGCCGAGGTGCGCGCCCACGGCCACACGAAGCTGCTCGATGGCATCGCCGACTTCACCACCGATGAAGGCCACGGCATGCTCAAGGTCTGGATGAGCCATGGCGACAAGGTCACCAAGCTGCCCGAGGGCTTCCAGCTGATGGCGTCCACGCCCAGCTGCCCCATCGCCGGCATGGCCAACGAAACCAAGCACTACTACGCCGTGCAGTTCCACCCCGAGGTCACGCACACCGTGCAGGGCCACGCCATGTTGACGCGTTTCGTGCGCGACATCAGCGGCTGCAAGGGCGACTGGATCATGGGCGACTACATCGCCGAGGCCGTGGCCAAGATCCGCGAACAGGTGGGTGACGAAGAGGTCATCCTGGGCCTGTCGGGCGGCGTGGACTCGTCGGTGGCTGCAGCCCTGATCCACCGCGCCATCGGAGACCAGCTGACCTGCGTCTTCGTGGACCACGGCTTGCTGCGTCTCAACGAAGGCCAGATGGTGATGGACATGTTCGCTGGCCGATTGCACGCCAAGGTCGTGCACGTGCAGGCGCAAGACCAGTTCATGGGCCACCTGAAGGGCGTCACCGACCCGGAGCAGAAGCGCAAGATCATCGGCCGTGAGTTCGTCGAGGTCTTCCAGGCCGAGGCGAACAAACTGAAGGGTGACGGCAACAAGGGCGCCAAGTGGCTGGCCCAAGGCACCATCTACCCCGACGTGGTCGAGAGCGGCGGCACCAAGGGCAAGAAGGCGACCATCAAGAGCCACCACAACGTCGGTGGCCTGCCCGAGACGCTGGGCCTGAAGCTGCTGGAGCCCCTGCGCGAGCTGTTCAAGGACGAGGTCCGCGAACTGGGCGTGGCCCTGGGCCTACCGGCCGACATGGTGTATCGCCACCCCTTCCCGGGCCCCGGCCTGGGCGTGCGCGTGCTGGGTGAGGTCAAGCCAGAGTACGTGTCCTTGCTGCAGCGCGCCGATGCCATCTTCATCGAAGAGCTGCGCAAGACCATCGACCCGGCCACGGGCAAGAGCTGGTACGACCTGACTTCCCAGGCCTTCACCGTGTTCCTGCCGGTGAAGAGCGTCGGTGTGATGGGCGACGGCCGTACGTATGAGTACGTGGTGTCGCTGCGTGCCGTCGAAACGTCTGACTTCATGACGGCTGATTCGGCCGAGCTGCCCTACAGCCTGCTCAAGAAGGTGTCGAGCCGGATCATCAACGAAGTCCGTGGCATCAACCGCGTGGCCTACGACGTGAGCTCCAAGCCGCCTGCCACGATCGAGTGGGAGTGATCACGGATCGCCGCAGCTCGTCTCAACAGGTCGGTGGTGTCATCACGGCATGAACCCATGAACCGCGTCCACCAGCCGACCGGCGACAAACACAGGATGGCAGGCGCTGCACCGCACCCGATGCCTGTCGTGCGCACACCATTACGCAGCGAGTGGGACCAGCCCTTGCCCGAGCCCGAGCCCGAGTTGCGCCAGCAATGCGAGGGCGACGCACAGGGGTCGTTGCTGTGAGCCTCAAGCCGACGCGCTCGCACCTGTCGCGCCTGATGAAAATCTGGCGCTCGGCCGGCTGGCCCAGCCGCGACCCCATCGACATCGACTTGCTCGCGGCTGGCTGGGTGAGCCTGGTGGGTGACCATCCTGCACGGGAATGCCTCAGGTTGACAGACGAGGGCGTCGCTGTACTGGCGCAAAGCCGCCAGGCCCAGCGCCGGGCAGAGAGTGACCACGACAAGTTGGCGCTGCGCATGTCGGACCTGCTGACAGCATCCGGGCGACTGGTCTGGCGCGAGCTGTCACTGCGGGCTCAGGTCGAGGCGGTTGCATCGCCGCACGAGGCCAACCTTGCCGCTGTTCCGGGTGAACTCAGCACGCTGTGGGGGGATGAGGCCACGGAGATCACTGACGAGGACGGCGAAGGTGGAGGCCCGAGGAATGCCGCCAAAGCCTACCGCTGGCGCATGACCCGCCCGGACCTGTTCTCTGTGCGCCGCACCAGCAACCCTTCTTACCTGCAACCCATGGTGCACGAGGTCAAGGTCAGCCGCGCCGACCTGCTCTCGGACCTGCGCCACACGGCCAAGCGCACTTCGTACCAGTGGCTGTGCAGCGAGTGCCACTACGTCTTCCCGCATGGCCTGGCCGAACCCCAAGAGCTGCCCGAGGAGTTGGGCGTCTGGGTGATCCATGGCGACACCGAGACCGGCCAGCTGGAGATGCTGCGGCCCGCCCGACATGCGCCTTGCACCATCCCCTTCGACGTGTGGATGGCCATGGCCAAGGCCTCGCCGGTGCGCAGGCCACTGGAGCGCTCGCAGGCAGAGCTGGCCAACGCAGACGAGCCTGCCGACACCGAGCCCCATGCAGAACCCGAGTGAGCCTGCGCACTACCAGGTGGCCGTGCGGGCCCTGTGCGAGTTCGTGGCCAAACAAGGTGACCTGGACCTGCGCTTCACCCCCACACCCACCGCGCAGGAAGGCATCGCCGGGCACACGCTGGTGGCCTCGCGGCGCCCTGAGTGGTACCAAAGCGAGCTCAAGCTCAGTGGACAACATGGCCTGCTGACGGTCACGGGCCGCGCCGATGGCTACGACCCGCGCGCCAACCGCCTGGAAGAGGTCAAGACCCACAAGGGATCGCTCGATCGCTTGCCGGACAACCACCGGCAGTTGCACTGGGCACAGGCCAAGGTCTACGGCGCGCTGTTGTGTGAACACCTGGGCCTCGCCGACATCGAGCTGGCCTTGGTCTACTTCGATGTGGGCACGCAGGAAGAAACCGTGATCTGCGAGGTTCATCCAGCGCAGGAACTCGCGGCCTTCTTCGCTGCGACTTGCGAGCGCTTCCTCGCCTGGGCCATGCAGGAGATGGCCCACCGCCAGGCGCGCAACGGGGCTTTGGACGCCATGACTTTCGTGCACCCGGCGTTCCGCGCCGGCCAACGTGAACTGGCCGAATCGGTCTACAAAGCTGCCGCCAGTGGTCGCTGCTTGCTGGCCCAAGCCCCCACGGGCATCGGCAAGACCATCGGCACGGTGTTCCCCATGCTCAAGGCCTGCAACAAGAAGAGCCTGGACAAGGTCTACTTCCTGACCGCCAAAACCTCCGGCCGTGCGGCGGCCTTGGATGCCGTTGCCAGCCTCAAGGCGCACAACCCTGCGCTGCACCTGCGCGAGCTGGAGCTGCGCGCCAAGGAGAAGGCCTGTGAGCACCCGGACCTGGCTTGCCATGGCGAGTCCTGCCCTCTGGCCCGAGGCTTCTACGACCGGCTGCCCCAAGCTCGATCCCATGCGGTGGCGGCCGGCAGCTGGACCCACGAAGCGGTGCGGGAAGTGGCCCTGTCCCACCAAGTCTGCCCCTACTACCTCACGCAGGAGCTCGTGCGCTGGGCCGACGTGGTCGTGGGCGACTACAACCACTACTTCGACCTCAGTGCGATGCTCCACGGCTTGATGCAGCAAGGCCAGTGGCGCGTGGGCGTCCTGGTGGACGAAGCCCATAACCTGGTGGAGCGGGGCCGCAAGATGTACACGGGCGAGCTGCACCAGTCCTCGCTGCAAGCCATGCGCCACCACGGTCCTGCAGCGCTCAAGAAGCCGCTGGACAAGCTGCACAAGGCCTGGCGGGCGCTCAACAAAGAACAAGAGAAGGTTGTCGGTGATGGTGCCCGGACCATGACCGGCGTCAAGCCAGGCAAGCAACTGCAGGTGCTGGCGGACATCCCCAGCGCCTGGCTGCAGGCCCTGCAGCAGCTGTGCGCGGCCATCGGCGAGTACACGGCCGAACACCCGACGCTGGTCGATCCAGACCTGCAAAGCTTCTACTTCTCGTGTCTGCAGATGAGCAAGCTGGCAGACAGCTTCGGGGCCCACTCGCTGTTCGACTGGACGCCCGAGCAAGACCCTCGGTACGCCACGCTGTGCATCCGCAACGTGCTGCCGGCGTCCTTCCTGAAGCCCCGGCTCACCCAGGCCCACAGCGTCACGCTGTTCTCGGCCACGCTGCAGCCCACCGGCTTCTTCGAGACCATGCTGGGCACGCCAGAGAACACGGTGGCCGTCGAGGTGGCCTCACCGTTCTCGGCCGAGCAGCTGGAGGTGAAGGTGGCGCGCCACATCTCCACGCGCTACCAGGACCGTGCCCGCTCACGCGATGCCATGACGGCCTGGATGGCCGAGCAGTTCAAGGCACGACCGGGCAACTACCTGGCCTTCTTCAGCAGCCACGACTACCTGCTCGACATGGCGGCGCACTTCGAGCAACGGCATCCCGACATCCCCGTCATCCGTCAGTCCCGGGGCATGAGCGAGGCAGCACAGCGGGACTTCCTGGAGCGCATGACACCCACCAGCCAGGGCATCGGGTTTGCCGTGTTGGGTGGCTCCTTCTCAGAAGGGGTGGACCTGCCCGGGCAAAGGCTCATCGGGGCGTTCATTGCCACCCTGGGGCTGCCGCAGGTCAACGCCGTCAACGAGCACTTCAAGCGGCGACTGGACGACATCGTGGGCGATGGCCACGCCTTCACCTACCTCTACCCTGGTTTGCAAAAGGTGGTGCAGGCAGCAGGCCGGGTGATTCGAACGACCACTGACCAAGGGGTGGTTCACCTGCTGGACGACAGGTACCTGCAAGCTGACATCAGGGCGCTGTTGCCGAGGTGGTGGGCCTTGGGGGACGCGGTCAAGGGGTGAGCCAGGTCCATGCGTCGGGCAGCACACGCGCACGCCGGTGGCCCGCGCGGCCCAGTTCCAGCCAGTCCATCTCGGTGACCTGGGCCGTCAACACGGTGAAGTGGCTGGCCTCGACCCATGGCTCCGATGGGCCCACTGCATTGACACGCGGCGTCCCCGGTGCCAAAGGGGACAGGTAGTCCGCAGCGGAGGCTGACTGGCTGACGCGTTGCCACAGTGCATCCACCTCAGGCCCGCTCGCCTGAACAGACACGTGGACCCGAGCGCGCAACTGCCACCGCAGCCGGTCGCTCCAGAAGACCAGCATGGCGCTGGAGCAATGTGAGATGTCGGCCACCTTGCGGCTGCGCTGGTCGGTGAAGAACACCAGGGTGCCGAGGTCCGCGTCCACGCGCCGCAGCACCACGGTGCGCGCGTTGACACCGCCGTCGTCCGCCGCGGTCGCAAGCACCGGCGTGCGCCAGGCATGGTGGCGATCCTGGCTGGCACGCCCCAGTTCTCGCCAGATGCGCAAGCGAATCTCAAGGGGCGTTTCCAGGAGCGTCTTCATGGCGTCTGCAGGGTCATTTGTGTGAGTTCCCTTTTTGAGCTGATCGCACGTCACACATGGCCATTCAGTGCTGCGGCCGCTTCGTATCGGTGCGCCGCTTCGTCGCGCCGGCTTCACCGGCGTGGTCCGCTCGCAATTCGGCGATGAAACGCTCTGGACGCGACGCAGTCTATGCTGTGGCGATGAGGCGACGATGCCCACCCCGGTCGTTGGCCTGCAAATGTCGCGGCTCCACATCCTTGGCTCAGCGGCTTGCCCACCACCGTCCGCTACGACCTGCAGCTGACGATGGCGGCCATGACCGTACCGCAAGAGAGCCATGAAAAAAGGCCCATGCGGTGGGTGATCGGATGAGCATGGACGTGGAGGACGATGCTCAAGCGGCCCTACGGACCTGACGCGCCAGCAGGTGGTCCAGGGACAGCATCCCTGGGCCACGCACGATGAGGCCCAGCAGCACCGCGGCCCAGGTGCCGTGCGTCGCGTAGGCGCCGGGGTACACGAAGAGCTGGATCACCACCGTCATGCCCAGCAGCCCCAGGGCCGAGAAGCGCGTGCCCAGGCCGACGAGGATCAGCGCCGGCAACAGGTGCTCGGCCGTCGCGGCCATTGGTGCGGCGACCTCGGGCGGCACAAATGGCAGGCGGTACTCCTCCTGGAACAGCGCCAGTGCGCTGTCTGACAGCCTGGGCCAGCCCAGCACGAAGTTCCCGCTCACCAGGTTGAGCACGAAGCCGTCCACTTTCGTTTGGCCAGAACTCCAGAACACCGCAGCGATCGAGAAGCGCGCCAGCATGGCCAGCAAGCTGTGCGGGAAGCGTTCGCACGCGCCAATGAAGGATCGGGTCGCTTTGACGGGCCAAGCCAGCGAGGTGGTGGGCATCTGGGCGTGTGGCAAGGATGGTGCGTTCATGGCGGGCTCCCGGGTTGATGAGCGATGGATGAAAGGGCACCTTGCGCCAGCAACAGGCGCAAGGTCGTGGTGAGGTCGAAGTCCGGGTCTGCCGTCTCGGCGTGTGCCGTGGCCAGCGCCAGACCCTGCTGCGCTTGCAGGGCCTGCGTGAACTGGGCAGCGCCATGTGACATGGGCACCACCACCACGTCGAGCGCCTGGCGCAGCACCAGCGCCGACTCGGGCTGTGCCATGTCCAGCGTCGCCAGTTGGTCGAGCAAGGCATCGTCCTGGTGGGCGGCCCACAGCGAGACCACGGCGTGCGGTACGTGCACCACCTGGACCGAGGGCTGGCACACGATCTGCAGGTCCCCCGGGTGGTGGGCGCTGGAGAGGGCGAGGTAGATGTCGGCCTGGGTCATCACAGGCGCATCGGCCGCGTGACAAGCGCGCACCCTGGCCATTTCCAGCTTGGCCATGTCTGCGAGGTATGGCAATGACCGCGCCGGCCCGAAATCGGCGATGAACTCGGGTAAAGCCTCTCCGTAGAACACCATGACCGGTGAAGTCGGCGGGAATCGCTGCACAAAGGCCCGAGCCATCGCGCGGAAGAAGTCTTCGCCCACCAGTTGCTGTGTGACCGGGAAGGTGTCGGCCAGGGCATCGACCAGCGATACCACCACGTTGTTGCGGTGCACCGCCAGGCGGCGCATCGGGTCGGACCCATTCCAGGCAGTCAGGCCGACAGGGCAGGGCAGGGAGGGGTCCAGCAGGGTTGCTGCGAACGCGGCTTGGCTCATGCTGCGCTCCGTCGCGCCAAGGTGTGCTCGGCCCGGCTGGCTTCTGTCAGCAGGGTGGCCAGGCTGGGCACGTTGTTGTCGCGCTCGATCAGGGTGGGCAGGGGCCCCAGGCGCGCAACGAGGCGCTCGTACAGGTGCCACACGGCCTCGTCCACCGGGCTGCCATGGTGGTCGATCAGCAAAAGCGCGCCGGCGGCATCCTCGTCAACGGCGTGGCCGGCCAGGTGCACCTCGCCCACCGCCTGGAGCGGCAGTGCGTCGATGTAGGCATCGGCATCCAGCCCGTGGTTGGTGCAGGACACGTGGACGTTGTTGAGGTCCAGCAGCAGGCCGCATCCGGTGCGGCGAACCACTTCGCCGAGGAAGTCGGTTTCGCTGAAGGTGGACGATGCGAAGGCCAGGTAGGTGGCCGGGTTCTCCAGCAGGATCTGGCGCCGCAGGCGAGACTGCACCTGGTCGAGGTGGCGGCACACGCGGTGCAGCGCGTCGCTGTTGTACGGCAGCGGCAGCAAGTCGTTGAGGAAATGCCCACCGTGGCTGGACCACGCCAGATGCTCGGAAAACACCGCAGGCTCGCAGCGTTCGATCAAATCGGTCAGTCGCTGCAGGTGGGCCTGGTCGACGGGCGCTTCCCCGCCAATCGACAGTCCCACGCCGTGCAGTGACAGTGGATAGCGCTCCCGGATGCGCGCCAGGAAGTGTGGCAAGGGGCCGCCTGCGACCATGTGGTTTTCGGCGTGCACCTCGAAGAAGCCGATGTCTGGGCATTGCGCCAGCACATCCTTGAAGTGCTGAGGCTTGAGCCCCAGCCCTGCGCGCGCTGGCAGAGGCTCATGTGATGTGGCTGGCGTGAGTGGCGCCATGCAGGACGTGTGCGGTGTCATGGCAGCGTGCCTCGACCTTCGGGGCTGCTAGCTCAGGACTTCTTGCCTGCCTTGAACTCGGCCAGTTGCCCAAAGCCGCTGGGCGAGGTCTTGGAGGCCAGCTTCTCGCATGTGCCTTTGGGCACGAACTTCCAGGCGTCGCTCTGGTGATCGGTTTTGGAGGTGCCTGCGCAACTCGTGCCGGGGCCGGCTGCGCAGTCGTTCTTGCCCTTGAGGGCCACGCCGTAGCACTTCTCTTTGGCGCTGGCGTTGGTGTCGGCGGCAGTGGCCGGCAAGGTCGCGAAGGCAGTGCCGAGCGCGATCGTCAGGGCCAGGGATGACAGGGGTGTCTGGGTGAGGGTCATGGGGATCTCTCGCGGTGAAGCTGCGGAACATCCGGCGCGCCTGCGCTGCCGGTGCTGGTTGCGTGCGACATGTCAGCGTGCGTGCTGGATGTCGTGCAGCTTCGTCGTGCGAGACCCGCGGGTGTTTACAGTTTTCGGCGATTTTTTTTCGAGGCCACAGATCGACCCGGTTTGGGCCCCAGGCCGTGAACCCCGCGGGCAAGCGCATCGGCCTCGGCATTGCGGTGCCTGGGCACCCACAGCCACTGGACATGGTTGAAGCCAGCCAGCGCGTCCTGCGCGTCCTTCAACAAGGGCAGCAGGCGCTGGATGGTGGGGGCGCGACCATCCGCCAGCTGGTCCACCAGCAGGCTGCTGTCGGTCTGGATCTGCAGATGCCGGGCGCCATGCGCTTGCGCCATCGCCAGCCCCAGCATCAGTGCCCTCAATTCCGCCTCGTTGTTGCAGCCGCTGCTGGGCCAGGCCATGGCCTGCGCGTGGCGCTCCCCCGTGGGCGATCGCAGCACCGCAGCCAGTCCTTGGCGACCCGGGTTGGGCACGGCACTGCCGTCGCAAGCCAGTTGCCAGAGAGACACATCGGACAGGGGAGAGGGCAAAGGCAGCGCCTGAACGTGGATACCCAAAGATAATAAGGTGGTTGCCGACCCTGCCTTTCCACCTGTGAGCCCCATGACCGAATCGTTCGACGAACACGCCATGCGCATCGCGCTCGACCAGGCCCACAACGCCTGGCTGGCGGGCGAGGTGCCTGTGGGCGCCGTCATCGTGCGGGCGGGGCAGGTGATCGCAACAGGCTACAACCGGCCCATCACCACGCACGACCCAACTGCTCACGCCGAGATCGTGGCCCTGCGCCATGCGGCCTTGCTGCAGGCCAACTACCGCCTGCCCGAGTGTGAGCTCTACGTGACGCTGGAGCCTTGCGCCATGTGCGCGATGGCCTTGATGCACGCGCGCTTCAAGCGGGTGGTGTTTGCTGCGAGCGACCCCAAAACAGGCGTGGCTGGGTCGGTCATGGACATCTTCGCCAACCGGCAACTCAACCACCACACTCAGGTTGTGGGGGGGGTGCTGGCCGAGCCTGCCAGCGCCCTGCTCAAGCAGTTCTTTGCCGAGCGTCGCGCGCAAATCAAGGCGCAACGTGACGCCCGCCAAGCGGCCATGTCGCGGCAAGCTTTGCACGGACTGGTCGTGATAGAGCCTGATCTCGAGCAAGAGTCTTTGCCTTTGCCACAGGTCATCGACGGGGACGACCCACCCTCGCCCTGAAGCTGTCGCGGTGCAGCCACTGGTGGCAGTTCGAACGTGGGGGATGGCGGCTGCCGCCCTTGCCGCCAAATGAAAAGCCTTTCAACATGGTGATTGCATCACGCATCACCAAGGGAGGCCACGTGAAAGCACTTCTTTTCCTGCAAGGCAGCAAAGGCGACATGGTGCGCCGCATTCGCAAAGCCCTGGCCGGCGAACTGGGGCCCTTGGCAGCACTCTACCCCGGTCTGGCCGAGGGTGGCGAGGCCTTCGATGCACCCATGGATGCCGCCCTGCGGCAGTGGCAGTCGGGTTCCGGCCTCATGGCGGATGGCATCGTGGGGCCTTGCAACCTTTTGGCACTGGGCCTGGCCGATTGGCCAGCGCTGGAGGTGTCGTTGAACTCGACCAACGTCCAGCCTTTGTTCCCTGACACGAAACCGGTCAATGTGTCGCGCTACCTGCAGTACGTGCTCGCATCGTTGCAGGCTTTTGGCTTGCAGCGCCGCGACATGTTGCTGACCGCGATGGGCACCATCCGCGCCGAGACCGAAGGCTTCGTTCCGATCTCTGAGTACCCTTCCAAGTACAACACCGCACCAGGTGGCGCACCTTTCGCCCTCTACGACGGCAAACTGGGCAATGGCAAGGGAGAGGGCGCGCGCTTCCGTGGGCGCGGCTTCGTGCAACTGACCGGACGGGTCAACTACGAAACTTACCGAGACTCGCTGGGCATCGACCTGGTGGCCCAGCCAGACCTGGCCAATGCCCCCGAGGTGGCCGCAGCGTTGCTCGCAGCGTTCCTGCATGACCACCGGGAGCGCCTGCAGGCGGCGCTGGATGCCCAGGACCTGCGTGCCGCGCGCAAGGTTGTCAATGGCGGATCCCATGGCTTTGACCGCTTCAGCAGCGTCTTCTCCTTGGCCGAATCTGCCTGGCCGGCCGCAGAGCCCAAGCCTGTGACATCGAAGCTCAGCAAGGGCCGCAAAGCCAAGACCAAGGCAGTGGAATCACCGGCGTCGGTGTCGTCCCGCGTGCTCAACACGCGCAAGGATGCACCCGACTTGCGCGATCGCGAATACCTGCCTCCGCCTGTGAGCCTGCACCCTGAGTGGCCGCTGACCGAGCACCTGCGTCAGTGGCTGCCCAACTACGCCAAGGCCAAGCTCATCCTGGACCAGGGGCAGGAGGGCGCGTGCACGGGCTTTGGTTTGGCCGGCGTGGTGAACCATCTGCGCTGGGTGCAGCAGGGCATGCCCGCCGTCATTTCTTCGGTCAGTCCCCGCATGCTTTACAACATGGCACGTCGGCACGATGAATACGGTGGAGAGAACTACGAGGGCTCCAGCTGTCGCGGGGCCATCAAGGGGTGGTTCTCCCACGGCGTCTGCTTGGAAGAGGACTGGCCTTACAGCAGCGACACCCGGCGGCAGCCGCGCTTCGGCTATGCGGAACGCGCGCGGGCTCACACACTCGGCGTGTACTACCGCATCAAGCCCCAGGCCATCACCGACCTGCAGGCGGCGATCCAGGCGGTGGGGGCGGTGTACGTCTCCAGCTACGTGCATCCGGGTTGGGATGGCGTGCCACAGGTGCGCAAACTTCCAAGCGGCCACCCGGACGTGCCTGTCATTGGGTTCGACGGCACGGTCCGCCAGGAGGCTGGCCATGCCTACGCCCTGGTGGGCTTCAACACCCAAGGCTTCATCCTGCAGAACTCATGGGGTCCGGACTGGGGCGCGCATGGCTTTGCCGTGATCACCTACGAAGACTGGCTGGCCCATGCCATGGATGCCTGGGTGGTGGCCATGGGCGTGCCAGGCATCCTGGCCGGTCGCGCAAGCAACACGGGCACCACTGCACGTGCCAAAGCCGTCACGAAAGGGCGTTGGTGGTCCGATGCCCAGGCGCGCGAACACAGCGTCATCCTGGGCAACGATGGCCGTGTGCACAGCTACCTCACCGAAGACGAACGCACCCGGACCCTGTCGCACCAGGTGACCGTGCTGCCTGACCGGTGGTTCCGCAGTCGTCCCGCCGATGAGAAAAAGCGTTTGCTGATCTACGTTCACGGCGGACTCAACAGCGAAGAAGCGGGCCTCAAGCGTGCCCAGGCCCTGGGGCGCACCTTCGATGCCAACGGTTGCTATCCCTTGTTCCTCGTCTGGAAGACGGGTTTGCTGGAGAGCATGGGAGACATCCTCGCAGATTGGCGGCGCAAGCAGCCTGCGGCCACGGGCTTGAGCGACTGGCTGACAGAGCGCAGTGACGCGCTCATCGAATCCACCGTGGGGCGCAAACTGGCCAAGCCCATCTGGTCCGAGATGAAGGAAAACGCCGAGTTGGCGCATGCCCCCAGCCGTGCGGGCGACCTGTTGGTGCGCGGCTTGGTTGACCTCATCCGGCTGTGGGGCGATCAGCTGGAGATCCACTTGGTCGGACACTCGGCGGGCAGCATCTGGTTGGGTCACCTGGTGGGTCGTTTGCAGCGCACCCTGGCCGATGGCCAAAAACCCGTCTTGGATTGGGTGCCTGGCGTGCACCTGTACGCACCTGCTTGCACCGTGCAGTTTGCCAACGAGCATTACGCTGCCACGGGCGTGCTGCCGCGCACGCACATCTCCCTGCTGAGCGACAAGCTGGAACTCGACGACAACACCGCGCAGATGTACCGCAAATCGTTGCTGTATTTGGTGTCCAACGCCCTGGAGCCTGACCCCCGCACGCCCATCCTGGGTTTGCACAAGGTCTTCGACGAAGGCGAGAGTGCCCGGGCATGGGATGGCGCATCCTCCACCGGTGAGACGCTGAGGGCCTGGCGGCGTGCCGCCGCCGAGGCCAAGCTCGACAAGCGACTGACCGTGGTTCAGAACGACAAGGTGCGCACGGCCCTGGACGCCACCATCCCGGCAGCCCACGGCAGTTTCGACAACGACATCGACGTGCTCACCGCCACCCTCCAGCGCATCCGTGGTGGCGATTTGCTGGAGCCCGTGACCGACCTCCGCGGGTTCTGAATCTGCTGCAGGCATGAAAAAAGGAGCCCCGAGGGGCTCCTTTCAGCATGGGCATGAAGTGCGCTTGGTGCTGCGCTCCGCAACCGGATCACATGCCAGCGTAGTTCGGGCCACCGCCGCCTTCGGGCGTGATCCAGACGATGTTCTGGGTCGGGTCCTTGATGTCGCAGGTCTTGCAGTGCACGCAGTTCTGCGCGTTGATCACCAGCTTGTCCTGGTTGTCGTCGGTCTTGACGAACTCGTAGACGCCGGCCGGGCAGTAGCGCGACTCGGGGCCAGCGAACTTGGCCAGGTTGACCTGCACGGGCACCGACGCGTTCTTCAGCGTCAGGTGGGCCGGTTGGTGCTCGGTGTGGTTGGTGTTCGAGACGAAAACCGAGCTCAGGCGGTCGAAGGTGATCTTGCCGTCCGGCTTCGGGTAGTCGATCTTGGCGCACTGCGCGGCGGGCAGCAGGCGGGTGTGATCGGCTTCCGTGCGGTGGATGGTCCAGGGCGCGACCTTGATGCCCAGGCGGGGCAGCAGCCACTGCTCGATGCCGGTCATCAGCATGCCGACGTACATGCCCTTCTTGAACCACTGCTTGAAGTTCTTGGACGAATCCAGCTCTTCCTTCAGCCAGCTCTTCTCGAAGGACGCGGGGTAGGCGCTCAGTTCGTCGTGCTGGCGGTCGGCGCCCAGGGCGTCGAAGATGGCTTCGGCGCACAGCATGCCGGTCTTCATGGCGGCGTGCGAGCCCTTGATGCGGGCAGCGTTCAGGAAGCCGGCGTCACAGCCGACCAGGGCGCCACCCGGGAACACGAACTTGGGCAGCGACAGGATGCCACCGGCCGTGATGGCGCGGGCACCGTAGCTCAGGCGCTTGGCGCCTTCCAGATACTGCTTGATGCTGGGGTGGGTCTTCCAGCGCTGCATCTCTTCGAAGGGGCTCAGCCAGGGGTTCTGATAGTCCAGGCCCGTCACGAAGCCGAGCGTGACCTTGTTGTCTTCCAGGTGGTAGAGGAAGCCGCCGCCATAGGTGGACGTGTCCATCGGCCAGCCGGCGGTGTGCACCACCAGGCCGGGCTTGGCCTTGGCCGGGTCGATTTCCCACAGTTCCTTGATGCCGATGGCGTAGCTTTGCGGGTCCTTGCCCTCGTCGAGCTTGAACTTGGCGATCAGCTGCTTGCCCAGGTGGCCGCGGGCGCCTTCGGCGAAAATGGTGTACTTGCCCAGCAGCTCCATGCCCAGCTGGAAGTCACCGGTGGGCTCGCCCGACTTGTCGATGCCCATGTTGCCGGTGGCCACGCCCTTGACGGAGCCATCATCGTTGTAGAGCACTTCGGCGGCCGCGAAGCCGGGGAAGATTTCCACGCCCAGGGCCTCGGCCTGCTGGCCCAGCCAACGGGTCACGTTGCCCAGGCTGATGACGTAGTTGCCGTGGTTGTGGAAGTTGTTGGGGATCAGGGCTTGTGGCGTGGCGGTGGCGCCGGTCTCGCTCAGCACCAGCACTTCGTCGGCGGTGACGGGCTGGTTCAGCGGTGCGCCGAGTTCCTTCCAGTTGGGGAAGAGCTCGGTCATCGAGATCGGGTCCATCACGGCGCCCGACAGGATGTGCGCGCCCGGCTCGGAGCCCTTTTCCAGCACGACGACGTTGACTTCCTTGCCAGCCTTCTCTGCCAATTGCTTGAGGCGGATGGCGGTGGACAAACCAGCGGGGCCCGCGCCGACGATGACGACGTCGTACTCCATCGATTCGCGGGGACCAAACTGCTCAAGGATTTCCTGGGGCGTCATCGTGCTTCCTTCTGTTCGGACAAAACAGGCCGGGTTGTTCTTGGATCAAGCCCGCGATTCTAATTGCAGACACACTCGCAATTCTGCACAAAAAAGCACGATCGTTCGAAAATCTCCCCCGCATGGGTGGGGCGATCTCAGCGACGCTGCTTGGGTGGGCTCTGCGGCCGCCCACATCACGGCGTGTTCCTGCTGGCATGCTATGGTTTGACGCCTGTTTGAGGAGCATTGCGCATGAGTTACACCCTGGACCTTTCCGGCCGCGTGGCCCTGATCACCGGCGCATCCAGCGGCCTGGGCAAGCAGTTCGCGCTGACGCTGGCGCAAGCTGGCGCGGCGGTGGTGCTGGCCGGTCGCCGCGTCGAGTTGCTCAAAACCTTGCGCTCCGAAATCGAAGCCGAGGGTGGAGACGCGCACGTGGTGGGCGTGGACGTGACCGACCTGGCCAGCATCCGTTCGGCCGTGGCCCATGCCGAGACCGAGGTCGGCCCCATCGACATCCTGATCAACAACTCGGGCGTGAGCACCACCGAGCGCCTGGTCGACGTCACAGAAGACAGCTACGACTTCGTCTTCGACACCAACACGCGCGGTGCCTTCTTCGTCGCTCAGGAAGTGGCCAAACGCATGCTGGCGCGCGCCAAGGGCTCGGCGCCTGGCACCTACACGGGCGGGCGCATCGTCAACATCGCCTCGGCAGCGGGCCTGCGCACCCTGCCGCAAATCGGCGTCTATTGCATGAGCAAGGCCGCCGTCATCCACATGACCAAGGTGATGGCCGCCGAGTGGGGGCGCTTCGGCATCACGACCAACGCGGTGTGCCCGGGCTACATCGACACCGAAATCAACCACCACCACTGGTCCACCGAATCGGGCCAGAAGCTGGTCAACATGCTGCCGCGCAAACGCGTGGGCACGCCCAAGGACCTGGACGCGCTGGTGGTGATGCTGTGCTCGGCGCAGAGCGACTTCATCAACGGCGCGGTCATCTCGGCGGACGATGGGATGGCTGCGGCCTGACACCGGCTTTGCGCGGGTCTCGCCTTGAAATGGCGGTCCGAGCCCGCACCTGTGCGTCACGCGTGATCACGTTCCGATTGCGCCTCGACTGCCTGAGCTGACCCATGCGCCTTGACATCCCCGAACACAAGATCCTGGTCCACCAACTGGAGTTGCCCATCCTGTGGGGTGACATGGACGCCCTGGGCCACATCAACAACACCGTGTACTTTCGCTACATGGAGCAGGCCCGTGTGAGCTGGATCCAGGCCATCAGCGGCTCGGTCGGCGGGGAGGGCGAGGGCCCTGTCATCGCCAATGCCTTCTTCAACTTCTACCGCCCGGTCGTGTTCCCCGGCACGGTGACGATCAAGCTGTACGTGGCCGATCCCGGCCGCACCAGCATCGACACCTTCGTGACGGTGGAGCGCAGCGACGAGCCCGGCACGCCCTATGCGGCTGGCGGCGCCACGCTGGTGTGGGTCAATCAGGGCACCGGTCGGCCCACGCCTTTGCCCGAAGCCTTCCGGGCACTGAAGGCCCCGACGCCTGCGCTGCCCGGTGGCGAGGTGCCACCAGCCTTGCCGGGCAAGTGAGCCACCGGTTTGGCAGCCTGGCAACACAGCGCGCGCCTGTCGCCTCAGGCGCGTTTTTTTTCGTCCTGGCGAGCCATGCCCTCTGGATTTTCCTCGAGGGCTGGGTGTACGCTGTGTCACGCTGCACTGCAGCACGCGTGAGGCTTCCATCGAGATTCCCCTGAGCCAAGGAGTGATTGGATGAACA
>Ga0209617_10000021_pt1 | contig 50558 bp, 29 predicted proteins | sample LakEriepJuly2011_2_FD_187459 | JGI IMG/M metagenome (GOLD analysis project Ga0209617, IMG submission 187459) | Freshwater microbial communities from dead zone in Lake Erie, Canada - CCB epilimnion July 2011 (SPAdes) (version 2) | ecosystem: Environmental > Aquatic > Freshwater > Lentic >...
ATCATCTGAATCCAACCTGAAGCTTTATAAACATATACTCCGTCGCTTCCGTCAGTTTGATAAACCATATACCCAATGGTCGGAGTTAATCCTGTTCTTGTTGCCTCAGTCATTTGTGTTAGTCCATTAAAAACGGAGCTAGATGTTATACCCGTTACTGATATCGTTCCTCCTGTTGAGTTAAATAAATTAAGTGTGGATGTTCCTGATGTATAAGTTCCCGCAGATATATAAAGACCTGTAACATTACCGATTGATATTGTTGAGCCAGTTGATTCTAAATCTAAAGTTAATGTGTTCGGATAATATGTTCCACCTGTAATTCCTGAACCTCCTCCTCCACCTGTCGCAAGTTTTTTCCAAACTGATGTTGACCTTGTTGCCCCACTTATTCCCTCAACTGTCTTTCCTGTCCAAGATGAAATGAAAGCAATGCCCTCAGGTGTATTACCTCTAACAATTGTTCCAAAAGTACTGATTGTTACACAATTTGTAGATGCCGTAGCAGAGGACCAAAGAGTGCTGTAGTTATTAATTGAAAATTGATAAATTTGGTCTGTCTCATATACATAAACCAACATACCCAATCTTCTTCTACCTGAAGATATATTATCAGAATTAAGAATTAAAGAATCAAATGAACTACCTCCACTTGATTTGGTGTAATTTACAGGTATCGTATTACCCGAATAATTAATCGGCCCATATTGGCCTGAAGGTATAGAATAATATAAGTCAGATACTTTATATACTTCCATATAACCACCAACACCATATACACTAAAATGAGTCCCAAAAGTAGAATAATTTGGAACATATGGTGTACCTATAGATGATATGGCAGTTATTGGATTCTTATACATACTCTATATTTAAATACTTAAAAAAGAACCTTTAAAATATATGTTTGTTAATGAATTATCTATTAAAAATTCGTTTGATGGGAAACATGTGTAAACCCTATATCCAGTATTTTCAAAATGAATTCCTGTGTAGTTAAAGGGTAACGAATATATATTTGGTTCCATAGTTACGTCAGTAAACCTATTAGGGTCTCCGTAACTAACTCCTATATTTTTTTGTATATAGTTTTCAGTATGGGCCGTAGGGACAAATAAAGTATACCATGCTTTGTTACTTATAGTACCTGAACTAACTATTAGTGTTTGTAAATTATTATCGTGAATTTTATTACCGATATCATCAAACCATTCTAAGTCAGAATTAACTATGTTACCATTAAATCCAGTTTTCAAAACAGTAAAATATCTGTCTAACCAAACAATTGGATTTAATCCAGGTGTTCTGTTTTTAGGATTCTTTACTACTACTGTTCCAATATTTAAATTATTAAAAAAGAAATCCATATACTTATTCATCTCAGTTTCAAAATTAACTTGGGTGGTTGACGGAAAAGTTCCGTTTGTAAATCCTGAAAAAGATAATCCAAATCCACCCATATAAGATGCTATGGAAGATGCTCCTGAATATGGTTCAATGAATAAAAATATACCCTTGATTCTAAAAGCTGTTGATGGTGTTGGTGTAATGGTTGGGGTTAGAGATGGCGTTATCGATGGTGTTGGACTAAATGATGGAGTTGGTGTTGGTGTTCGTGAAGAAGGTGTAATCGAAGGTGTAGGAGAAGGACTAGTTGTAATACTTGGTGTAACTGTCGGGGTCTGTGTTAAAGTTGGAGTTGGTGAAGGGGTTACGCAAGAAAAAGTATTTGTAATTTCGCAAGAAGTAGCATCAATAATTTTTATTATTATTAATGGACTATTATTAAAAATACTAGGTATAGGTACGCTTACTGGAGTCGTTGTAACTGCAGATAATGAAAGGACACAAGTTATTTGATTTATGTCACAAACATATATGTCATAAGGTGGTACACCAGTTAAAGTATTTATAGTAATTTGAGACATATTTTAAATTAACAAACAACATTATTTAATGATGCACATTTTATTATGTAATCTATAATAACTGTAAATTGTATAGTTTCACCTTTATAGTACTCAGTACCACTTTCTGATTTTGCAACAATGTCTATTGAATTTGTGTTTGGGTTGACTCTACAACTAACGATATTTGGTATGGTTAAAATAGAATTTTCAACTATTTGAGCAAAATATTCATTTGATGGTAAATCATCAAAACTCATAGTATAATAGAAAGGAAAGTTATAGTCTATTCCACCAATTGTGACTTCAAAAGATAAAGTTGCCGAACTCAATATACAATTATCTGAGTTTGTAACAAGTGAAGCATATCCCGTATAAAACATTTTTTGTAATGAGAATTGAGTTGCTAATTTGGAATTTTTGTTACCGTCACTGTATTTGAAACTATAATTTTTAGTCGGAAGGGGATTACACGAAACCTCGGTAACTCTTGATGATACGCATCCGTTTTGTCCTGAAACAACTAACGTATATGTACCAGCGGTCAATCCTGAGACAAAAATACCATCCTGACCATTAACATTACTTGACCAAGTCAGGGAAAATGGTCCCTCATCATTTTGAATCATTGCAGTTATTGTTCCCCCACTACCAGTACCACATCCTGTGGTGTAAAGATATATATTTAAATTTGGTGAGCTCTCAACATACGCAGGTTTTGTCACAACACAACCTAAATTATCTTGGACGTTTAAAGTGTATAGACTACCATTCAAAGTGTTAAATGTGTAAGTGGTTGCGGTTGTAAAAATTGAACTTGCCCCATTACTTAAAGAATAACTGTAAGTTTTACCTGTTGTAATATCATTTACTGTAACCTCAATACTACCATTAGGACTACCGCAGGTTGTTCCAACACTTGTATAAGTAAAATCAAATGATTCTCTTTCTATCTCAACATCTGTACTATAAACACACCCATTTAATGAATCAGTAATAATTATCGTATAAATTCCTTCGGATAACTGAGAGAATTGAGTAGCATTTAATGTGGTTGTTCTATTAATTGTAGTCACATTATTACCACTTAAAGTGTAAGTGTATGGACTAACTCCCCCCTGAAGACTAATACTAATACTTCCTGAGAACCCACAGGTTGCATTAACTTTAGATACAGACATGACTGAAAACCCACCGGGTGCAGTTAATTGACCATTAGTAGTGTATGAACATAAAGCGGAGTCTAAAACATTAAGAGTATAAAATCCGCTAGATAATCCAGTGAATGTGACCTGATTTGATAGTATTGTCTGAGTATCACCATTACTTAATGAATAAAAATAAGGTGATGACCCGCCACTCAAATAAAATGTCATTGACCCATCACTACTAAAACAAGAAGGCTGTACTGTTGTATATGAAATCAGAGACATTTGACCCGCATTTGCAACTGTTGCAGATTTTGTAGCATAACAACCAATGGAATCATATATTGTTACACCATAATTATCAGGAGTTAATCCTGTAACCATTGTTGTTGCACTAGTTTGTGGTACATTGGATGTCCAATAATAAGTATAGGGTCCGGTTCCAGTCTGTCCCGTCACAAATATTTTACCACTATTAAGAACACAATTTGAGCTAGGTGAGGCATAAAGTCCGAAATCTAACTGTGATGACTCCCCAACAAATACACTATTACTTATTCCGACACATCCTCCTAAATCAATACCAGTAGCGTAATAAAAACCTGGTTGTAGACTAGTAAAAGTGTAGGTAAATGTACTTGTAAAAGCACTTTGTATTAGTAGTTCCCCATTTCTATATAAATTAATGTACGTACCTAATCTGTTACTTGGTAAATTAACACCAATTACCCCATTATTATTTCCACATTTAGTGTTTGATAGGGTTGACATTGTAAGTGTACAAGAAGATGTTATTATTACGGAAGCGACTGTTGGAGTGGTTGGAAAATCGGGTTCATATATCAAAAATGAGTACGTTCCGGCAGTTAGTCCTGTAACTGTATAAGGTTGTGTTGTAACTGTTTGTGAGCTGAATGAAATTCCTGAGATTGGTGAAACCCATTCTATATATCCGACTTGGCTAGTTGCTCCTGTCCAGTAATAACTAAATGAACCTGACCCTGTATTATTACAATCCCCTATTGTATTATATCTTGCACTAATAATTCCCATATTTTTATAAACATCCCGGTATTACGTTTATGTAATCTAAATCAAACTGAACACTGTCTATTTGTTCACAGTCCTGAGACTCTAACAACATTACTCCAGTGGTCGAATCATAACTTATGAGTATTCCAATTGCCGATATCTCAGCACTTAAATAATTAATTCCCTGTGTAATAAAATCAGCCCATTGAGTTGAATTAATAACATTATTTGGGTACACATATACCTCAGGATTTTCATAAATGTAGTCATAAGTGACTCCTCCTTTTTGAACTTGTAAATTAAACCCATATTGTTGGCTCTGTATGAATACTTGTGCCCCTTGGCAATCAACCGAATTAATAATATCGCTTAACGCTATTTGAATTAAGTTTAAGCTATATTCAGCATCTATTGAAACGTCAGTTGTGTTACATTGGTTAGGTATTAGTCCTCCTCCAGCCTGTGGTCCAATTATTTCAGATACCACTGGTAAACATCCTCTCTGAGGTCTATAAATAAATTTTTGTCTATGAAATATAGAATTTTCAAATCTAGTACCAGTATTCCATATTGTGGTGGCCGGCACAAATTGTTCAACTAATCTAATCCAATAATCTCCAATACTATTAATATATTGCGTCATACCCGAATATGAGAAATTATTATTTTCAATTCCAGTATCTTGATACATTGTTAGATATTTCCAAAAGAGTGATTGTAGTGTTGGGTATCCACTTGTTTTACCATCTGTTGACTGTTGTCTATTTCTAACATTTATCATGTTAGACCAAAAGGTTGATTTAAACTCAAAAAAATCTTTGTATTGTGGTTTTGGGTTGATTACAGTCCAATCAGTACCTCCAGTGATTGGGTAGGGACTTGTTAGTCCAGTTAAAGGTATCGGATAATCAAATTGATTAGAGAGATACCAAACATCATATGAGAGAGCTTGACCAGGGTTTAAGAATAAATCAACGTTCTTGACATTCATCACTAATCTATCGTCACTAGTTTCATAGTAGGCATCAAAATTACCGTCAGCATTCTTTCTCAGTCCATCATTATCTTCAGTCCATGACTTTTTATTATCAACTGTTTTTAACAATTCATAACCAATACCCAAATAAGGAAAATTTCTAAACCTATCAAGATATTTTTCACCATAAGTAAATGGTTCAAGTGAAGTCTGAATATTTACACTATTACCTGTAAACACACTTGCACTTGTATTTATAATTTCAGGACTTCTGTGTTGAGTTGTAGATTCAAACCAACCTGCACCTTTTTGAAAATAAAAATCTCCGGTATCTTCTGGTGATTGCGGATACCCAAACTCATCTATTGGATAGTCATCCAAGGTAATAGAAACGTCAAGTGTTTGAGTTGAGGGGGTAAATGCGGTGTAAGGAGCACCATTAAATCTATATACATTTGTTGGGTCATATATTGGTAATTGGGGTGTAAAGGTTCCACCAGTTACTGTAAAATATAATTCATCAAATCTTGTGATTGATATTTTATTATCAACCAAGTATATATTTTCATTGAATTCTATAAGGGCTTCGGGAGCACCTATATTGTTTAAAAGAAACTCAATAGCTCTTCTAGTTCCTTTAGACTTAAAAAGATATGCAGAATTTAAAATTAAATTTCTATAGTATTGGAATTCTAACTCGTCAAGTGAGGGACTATTGGCTAGACCAGGGAAGTCACTATCATATGATTGATATAGGGTAGACAAAAACCCGTTAGATTGTATAGGCGAAATCGCCGTATTCCATCCTAAAGTTTCAGCAAAGTTAGTTAAGAGTACCGATGGTACATCATCTTTTACCGTATAATTTACGGATACCATATGTGATATGGAATCTATATATTTTTTACTTTCATCAAAACTCCTACCATATATCTTTAAAGTTTTAGCAACTTTACCATCTAAAGTATCAAACTCCTTGAAAGCGTCTGTTGTATAAAATCTTGAAATTAAATCAGTACTATACTCATCTAAATTTTGAGCAATTCCATCTAAGTCTTGAATATATTTGGTAAAAGAATTAGTTACGATGTCAATATTCCAACTACCATCTAACGGCCAAGTTAATGTCTTATTTACGTTTATTTGATTACCATCATTAGTCTCTATTTGAACTTTAAATGAAGCTGTGTAATTTGGGTAAGTAAAACGATTTAGTAGTAGTTCATCAACTTCATCTAATTCCAAGTTAAAAACTTGATTAACTATCGAATCATTTGGTCTTATAATTAGTGCATCTGACGACGAAATATTAAAACCGAAAATATTACCTTTTGCAACTATAGAAAGGGTTCCTGCACTAATACTTGTTGTTGGGACAATATCAATTATATTATAAGTGCCAGGATTTGAAGTAGTCCCTCCACTTTTTACAAATACAATATAATCCGAAAAATTTTCCGTCATATTACGGTATTTTGAAACCTCATAATCTAAAGAGCCCAAAAACTGAGTGGCCGTTGTAGTGAAATTAATACCAAATGGATTTCTTATTGTGCTAACATCAATATCAAAATACGTTAAATTCTCAAGAGAATCGTACACTATATTAGTGGCAGTTGTGCCTACAGTAGAATTTGGCTTTATATAGTTTACTTCTATAGCCGCGGGAAAGTGATTAATGATGTTTACAACTGATGACTGAAACCTTTTAGTTAAGGGTCCATAAGCTACAAAATTTAATATATTTGTTTGGTCAAAATTTGGATAAATCTTAAAATTAGTATTATTGATTTGTTGTGCTTGAGCAACATCCGAAATATTTAAATCATTTAATGTAATTAAAGATGAGAATGACCCTGTATCAAAATTTTTATTTAATTTTTCACCTATACCATTTGTAAATGTAAAATTGGAAAATGTAAGTCCTCCGCCCTGCACGTTTTGTAAACCTACAAGATTGTCTGCAAAAGTTCCCGTACCTGTCGGGGTTTGTGGGGGACATGCATATTTAGCCATTATTTGCTATAATGTTTTGAAAGTTTTTACCAAAATCAATATTAGAACCTCTATCTTGTCTAACCTCATAAAGAAGTTCATTGAAATTGTCTCTAATTTCGTAAAGGTTATATTGCTTGTAGATGTTATTATCTTTGTCGTATATAGTATATACTCCATCTTCAATAGACTTTGTTTGATTTCCGTAGAGAGCAATTGCTAGTGTTGAAGCATCATGCTCAACTATCTCAACTTCTAATACTGTGGGATTAAAAAAAGTATTTGTTATGACTATTCTTTGAGCGGGTGCCCCAATATATGGGGTCGCGTTTGGCTTATTTGAGGGTGAAGCCGATGGTGTAAGAGTACAAAAAACTAAATTAGTTACTCCATCAGAGTAACGATATCTAACAGATTTTTGTATAGTATTAGTTAAGTTTTGTGTAACTGGTTCACAATAAAATGATGATGTTATAATCCTAAAGAAATTTGGAATTTTAGTTCCGTCATCATTCAAATACTCAACTCTAAATCCAACTAATCCCTGATTAACAAATTTATTTGTAAACTCACTAGGAACATCCTGTAAGTTTATTATAATCCCTTTTGTATTAGGAGATGAAGATAATACCCCACAATCATTAATAACTGTCCTAATCTGAGCAGGTCTCAAATATAATGTATATATACCTAAAGCATTGAACTGGTCTGCGGGTAATCTCAAATTATATAATCCACCCAATAACTCATTTGTAGAACCATTACTTATAGTTGAGTTATTAAAATATGGTCTCAAAAATTGTAATGAGTCCAATTTTGTTAAGGTAAAATTTGTGGTTTCGTCTCTTGATGGAGTATAGTGAAGAATTATTTCAACATCTTCGGGGCTTACATCCGACGGTCTTATAGTTCCATAATTTCCTGTTGCCAATTTTTTATTATTTTAAAAATTTATATTATAATTCATTATAATTTCTCACATCAAAAAACCCATAACCATATTGTTCTAAAGAACCAGTGTTATTTACCTCACCAATTCTTCTAAAATTTTCAAGTGCCGAGTTCTTACCTCTTTCAATAAATACATATGATTGTATTTGTGGCTGGTCAATTACGTTCATTAAATATTCTTCTTTTGTTATAGTTGTTGCAGTTAAGTCATTTGATGTAAATCCTTTAGATTCTAAAATGAAAACAGTTCTACCATCAGGAAAATCTACATAATACATATCATTTACTGTATATGAAGTATAAATTGGGGATACTGAGAGTGTTGTACCAGTTGTTCCATCTTCTAAGTTTACAATATATGGGAATAACTTGTAAGGATTTGGCCCATAAGTTTTTAGGTCACTAAGTCTAGATTGTGTGTTACCTGTAATTAAAAATGGAACTGATACAAAATTTGAGCTAACTTGAGCCGACACAGTATTTCTTGAATCGAATGGGTAGATATAATCTTGCGATGTCGGTGTTCCTGACCATACTCCATTATTAGATATGAAATTAATAGAACCATATGGATTTGTTATTGGTACATTAGTAAAGGGTACTGTAATTTTTTTAGTAACCACAAATAATCCAAAATTACTAGACCCTGTTAATGATACTTCATATTCTGTATCAACAACCACATTATAGTCATGACAAATAGATTCGGGAGCAAAAACTGTAATTTCTTCAGAAGTCCCATCACCCCAAGAAATGATATAGGTAGAGTCTTTTAAATAATTTAATCTATTGTTAGATGTATTATAGATACAAAGTACACCATTATCGATTGGGTCTCCGCTAAATAAAAAATTAATTTCTTCATTAAGTTGCGATATGTATCCATCAAAAGGTGAATAATATCCCACATCTAAAAACGTATTTTTTAGTAGGATTGGTATGGATAAATCAATTAATTGTGATGTGTTTGGTTGTATAATTGTTAAGTTAACTCTCGTCCCATAAGGTATTGTTGAAGTTACATTGGACGGAGTTATGCTTAGAAGTACCGACTCTTTTGCCCCGAGTAATATGTCATTCTCTGAAGGTTCTATTAAACTAGGGGGTGTGTTATTTTTTACAAATTCTAAAGACTCACCTGAACTAGTTGTTAGTTTTATTATTGTCCCTGGAATTAAATATAAAAGAAAAGGTTTCCAATTATACCCCTCTAAATCAAAAGTGTTAATAAAAATTTGATTTAAATTTGGTCCTATCAAAGATAAAAAGTTACCTCCCAAAAATCCAGGAAATGAAGTTGCTGGATTTGTATTCCAATTTCCCAAGTTTGTAGTTCCTGCCGATAATATATAAGACATACCACTATAATACCCAAAACTAAAACCACTGTAATTTTCAGTTGTAATTTCTTTTTTTAGAACCTCGGGGGATATTTTTATTTTTCTTATTTCCATTATTCAGGATTTATAAATTCATACCATCTTATAGTTCTAGCTTCAATAAAGGTTGTTAGATTTAAGAATCTATAAGTATTATCTGTATAATTAAATGAAGTTTGATAATAAAATTTATTATTCGAAGGATTAAATGGACTTACAAGACCGGATTGTGGTTCAGTTATAAATTGGGTATATTTTCCATTACTACCATCGAAGAATTTTGCAGACATATACATCGTTGACAAGTTAAGTAAATCTTCATTTTCATACCAATAAATAAAATATCCTTCTTTAATTCCAGTGTGGTCCAAGATAAATCTAGGTATTAAAAGATTACTTTGAATTGTTTGTGGTGAGGTAAATTCACATTCACAGTCGGTATTTAATGGGATTAAAGAGTAGTCAGCATTTGAAAATGGGTCATTACCAAAAGTAACATCACTCAACACACTAATAGAATTTTCCCACGTACCAGATGTTCCGGGTAAAACACAGATTTCTTCCCCATCAAATATTGGTTCACCAACGGTGTCACCACAACAATTAGTATAATTAATAATACCAGGTTGTCCTGAAGACCCAACTCCAATAGCATAACTATTACAAAAATTAACTACCCTATAACTATTTTTTGTTGGTAGGATTATCGTTAAATAAATTTTTTGCGAATTACTGTCAGGTGAATCATATAAATCAAGTTTAAAAAATGATTTTGCAAACCTTTTAGAATAAAACCTAACGTCTCCGTCTGTAAACCTTTCCAAGTATGATAAATTATCATTAAAATAAAATTCATAATTTAATTCAGTGTCTCCGTTTGGGTCAGGTCCTAAAGAAAATCTTTGTAATTCATAATCAGGTGGTGTCCCTATAACTTTTTCAACTATTTTATCTATCTCTGTTGTTATAGTATCTCCACGGTCATAGATGTCCGTATTCATATCTAAAGGAAAAGTTATTTCCTTATCAGATGGTCTATTAAATATTTTAATTTTATTCACATTCATCTATCTCAGGTAAGCTAACATCTGAACCTGCACTAAACTGTACATTAGTTCCTTCGGGTATTAATCTAAAAACAAAATTTTCATATGGATAATGCCTTCCATTAAAAAATGGATAATCAACACCATTTCCGTCTGTATCCAAAAACCCATACGAATAAATATCTCTCCAATAAAGTGTGTTATCATTTTCTGAATAATATGAATACGATGGATATCCATCTGATGATTGAGGTGTACCTTCTTCAATATAATCAGAATAGTCTCTTATTTTCATTTTAAAGTGAGGAGTGTAATAATACCCTAGTGGATTATCTAAAGAAGTTGATATGTTAAAAACTTGTGGATTAAAAACTAGTTTATGATAGTAGTTTGAAATTTCATACTCTTTCTGTTCAAAATCATTCCATTCACATATAGGTCCATTAATTGTATCCCCCTCTGAATATGAGTTATTATAGTAAAAGTCTAATCCTGATTTGTTATAATAAGATGTTCCCAAATTCAAATTAGAATTAGTAAAATTCCTATTCCACCAAAAATTAGGTGTTGATGTTACATTTATTGACCATCCTTCTTTTAGTCCATTTCCTTGTGAGGTAGGGGGGTTGAAAAAACCAAAAAATCCTCGATTTATGACCGTAAAATAAATTTCAGAAATTGGTCTGTTTTGATTATCAGTTAAACCTGCTAAATTAATAGTCCTATTGAAAGAAAGATTATATGACTGAGAGTCTTCTTTAATTGAAATTCTTGATTCTTGATTAGGCGTAAGGTCTTTGGTTTGGAAGATTTTCGTAGTCCTGAATGCATTTTGGTCAAATCCTGAATTGGTTAATACTGTATCTCCCGAATTAGTTAAAAACCTATGTCTCCTAATGTAATATTTTGACATAGTTTCAGTTGGATTGTCAACATCCAAAATTCTTTTAAAGAGTCCTGTTGCCCCGGCGTAAAAAGACAAAGGGAATTCATAATACCCAATATCTAAAATGTTAAATACCTTTTTTTCAGAATCAAAAAAACCATTTCCTAAACTATAAACTTTATAAATTTGGTTAGTAATAACCTCATTACCAAGAGAATCGAATATTTTTACATAAGGTAAATAAACATATTCGCTAGCATTAAGGTTATGATTCATAGGACAAGTAAATTGCCATAGAATTCTATCACCTGTTGTTACTTTACTCATTTGATAGGGTAACCCATCTTTGATTTGCCAATTTATCACACCAGAAGAAAAATCATAAGATAAAAGTTTTTCACCATCATTTTCAAAAGGATAAGTTAGATGTATATACCAATTATAAAAAGTCACATCTTTCGCTTTCATTTCAACGTGAGCGCTACTACCCTCAGTATATCCTTGTGTATCATAATCAGTCCTTATAAAACAAAATTCTGTGTACTGAGGAAAACCTGGCCATTGTATGATTTGAGTATCATTTTGTAATTGTAATAATTTAGTTTCTAATACATTATAATATACTAAATTATTATTTATAGGGTCATAAGGTGTTGCGGGTGTTTGAGCCACACCATAATACGCATTTGAAAATAAAAACTGAAACTTACAAGATGGAACAAATAATGTTGATTTTTGTCTTTCTTTATCATAAACATCAGCCAAACTTATGGTTACCTGTCTTTGATATTCCTCCAGTTCTTTTTGTGTATTAGATAAGGGAACAGTAGTAGAGATACCTACTTCGGGTGAACCCTGGTATCTCTTACTACCCTTTATAAATGTAATACCGTCAAGATTAATCATATATCAAATTTGTGTCAACATATTTAGTTATAAATCTATCCATGGCACTTGCACCTTTTTTCAATCCAAAGTAGAACTGAAACGGAGCTCCGAAAGTATATCTACCAGTTGGGTTGGCAGGTTGGTCCTCTATTGGGGTATATGTAATTTCTCCAGTTGGTAGTGTGGAAGAACTATAGTTTATAATGAACCCTTTATATGTAAAAGTATAATTACCGTCAGGTTTGAAGTATTCGGATGAATCATTAAATCTATCAAGTTTTTGATATTCGTGAGCAAAATATCCATTTGGGAAGTTTGGGTTTGTCCCATTATCTGAATAAAAATCATTAGACTGATATCCAAAGATAGTGTTACCAAAGTCTGCCCCATGATATACATGCCACTGATAGAAAGGAACTACTTGAGTCTTAACGTTAGTTATTTCGTTAAATTCACTATCATTCACAGGAGTTTGAGCATTAGGATTCCAAATGGTTCTTCTTGGTGATATATAATCTCTATTTTGATTGTCACCACTAAAAAGTATACCAAAGAATGGTGAACATTTAACAACTGAGGAACTTTGTGGTGTGAATCTGAAAAATACTGCGTCGTTAGAATAAGTCGCCCCATTATATTCTCTAACACCAAACTCAGAATTTATTGATAGCATTTGACTATAATCACCATCAACAAGTCCAGGTAAAAACCCGTTAAAAAAGTCATCACCATTAGCCCATCTTTTATTTGAGAAGAATGCTGTAACTGAGGGGTCATTTGTACCCTCATTCCCGTTGTCATCGGGGAATGGGAAAAGTTGGGATATAAATGTTGTACTAACTAGTCTACTTAAAATAAACATATTCAACATTTCATCTATTTTACCAAATGAAGTTGATGGTACCTTCTGAACAATATACCCATCATAATCATCGGAATATGCTAGTTCTTGTATAAACTCAGCTTTAGGTCCCATGTCCAAAATTGTAGTTGGATATAATAAATTCCTAAGATTACCGTACTTATCATCTCCACCAGTATATCTTGGTCTTCCAATAAATTGTCCTCCTCCCCATGGGCTACTTCTATAATAGAAAGTATTTTGCGGATTATGTAAATAAACTACGTGATTACAATATCTTCTTACGGGTCTGTTTTGACTATCAAAAGTTGTAAAGTTTTGAAATGGAAAAGCGTATAGTGTACCATTTATCCAATTGTTTGAGAAAGTATGTGAGAACACTTCAAAACAAGCCGCAAACGTTACTTTAAGTCTTTGTATCCATTCTACTAATGAAAATATATCTGAATAATATTTTTTTGGTATACACTCTACACTTCCTCCTGGGTCACCAGGTATGTCTATTTTTGCTAAACTCTTTAAAGGATATGAAACAAAATTGTAACACCCTGTACCCCTATCAAACCACACATACTCTTTATTATTTTGTTCACTATAATTTTGTGGGTTGGCTAATCCCTGATTATATATAAAGGGATTACCGTCATCATCAACTCCATAACTATTTAAATCAACCGCATCAGAACAACTATTTAAAGAAGTTGCAACTGTGGCAATGGCACCTCCTGAACCGCCAGGTACTGTATCATAATCAACATCAGTACTTTGAGGTGTGGATATAAAGGACTCTCCAGTTGTTTCGAATTGATTACATCCAGTAATCTTAAAAATTGCAAATCCTTGAGCCTGATGTAATAAATATCCATTTCCGTTTCCGTCAGTTTGGAGTCCAGTTGAGCTTGGTAGTCTATCGGTTCTGAAAACCATATTTGTAGGGTTGGACATTTGTGTCGTCCTCATACTTTGCACATACCAAGTTTTCTTGAGATATTCTTCCTGATTTGGGTCATTACTTGGATTATATGTTGATAGGACATTAGGGTTTATCTCGGTGGTTGTAAATGCTGCGTAAACTGGTGACCAATATCCTGTAGCACCTGCATTCCACTTTCTATGGGTTTGTGACGCTCCATTACAACTTGGAGAACATTGACTACTTTCATCTTCTCCGTCTTGGAACTCATTTGCCCATCTTGATTCTTGATTATCAATTAACCCAGGGTCAGGATTTGAGTATACACAATTTGCCCGTCCATTCGATTCATATTTATCGGTTTCATTACCTAGCTCTCCCGCAAATGCCGAGCCTCCCTCAACATATTCTTCAGCCCAATATCCCGAAAGATTGTTTAGTTCCCAATTGTACTTATTACTATGGTAAACCTTATTAGTACGGAATAAAGTACGTCTAAATTTACAACATCCAGGGCATTCTCCAAAATCATCATTTTCATCACCATTCATTAGAGTACAATTGCATTCTCCCGCCCCCCAACATCCCGATTCGGTACCCATCTCAGAATTTACATCATTACCACAATTATAACTCAAAGTATTACCAGCAGGAGATGATAAATAAGATTTAGAACACGGATATCTAAATGAAGTGCCTAGAGAGTTATACCCGACTGACCCATCGACAATCTGTGGGGCCAATACTTGGGAAAACATATTCGAGTCAGTTGTGGTCACAAACCCGTCCCTACTTGCGTTTACCACACCGATAGCCGCTAAACTAGTTGCACCTATACCAACAGGGAAAAAGTCGGGTATTGTAAGTGTCCACGCATTAAAAGTCTGAGTAAGTTGCCACTTATAACCCGTATCAAATAGGTTGTATACCGCATTAGAATCTAAAGCTGAATAAAAAGTTGGCATTATGGTTTCATATGAGATATATTCATCTGGGTCGTACTCATAATAAAATCCAGGAAAAAATATATCTCCAAATGTATCACTATTTAGAGTTTCATTACTCAATACCTCATTATGTCTTGTTAACATTAAACCTCCTACGTTTTTGTCTGGGTCTGTTCCACCAGCTTGTATAGGTACATTTAATTTAAAGGAACCTGTTACAATCACATCAGTTGTTAGGTCTTCTCCCATACCGTTTGTTGGGGTTGTGTTATAGTCCGCAACTCCATATAGTCTTCTTAAATCATATCTTATTTGTACTCTGTCTGAATTAGGGTCAACTCCTCTAACTAAAAACATAACCTTATGATTTGTCCAACCTGACAAACTTCTAACAGGGTCTAAATTAGCCTTTTGATAGGTTGTGTGGCTTCTACAAGCAACACCACAGGCATTACATCCATTAGGATTTACCGCCAAAGTTTCATACATTTGGGTTGAATTTGTAAAAACCCTTCTGTGGTCATAACAACCGTCAGGGGAAATGAAGCCGCTACATGCCCTACCGTCGTTACTAGCTCCGGAACCTATTGAAGTTTTTCTGGCCCCGAAATTTCCCCTCAAAAATCTAAAAGGAAGTGAATATCTTTTATCCGCCTCCGCCCCCAATGGAGAACCATTGGAATTAAATCCATTATTAGGTTGTGATGGTGATTGAGGGGGGTGAAATGGATGAGTATTAGGTAATGCATTTGCTTCATTTGAAGAGATACGTGTTTTGTGCATAAAGTCTTCAAGTCTTTCAACTTTAATTACTTGAAAATATTCAATATCCGTTTTAAAACAAGGTTTGACCCTTCTTCTATCTTGGGTAGCCGCCACAGGATTTCCAAATGAATCCAAAACAATGTTAGGATTTGGTACTGTGTATATTGTTTCAATATAATCACCTAAACCATTTGTTCGACGATAATCAGGATTTGCACACCTAATGGTTATTTGATTTAAGTTAATATCCCTAACCATTGCCGTTTCATTATCTATGTTTGGGTCAAATGACCGTCCAGGGTCTTGAAATGTTAGTATATCTCCTTGACTATAATCAGCTAAAGGGTCCATTAGTAAAACTATAACATTATCATAGTGGTATTGGTCAGGTGCGGTATTAAGTGTAGGAGCAATTTGTACTTTAATTTGGTTCCAACCTACGTTACCAGGACTGACTCTTTGGTTGGTTCCGGCACCGCCAGTGCTAATAGAATCTGAAGTTATATTTATATTATCAAAAAACTTAGCTTTTGTATTAAAAAGATTAAGTTTTTCAGCCAGTGTTAGACTTGTTGAGAAAACATCAACGTTTGCATTTCCAATACTACCAATCGATATTGGTAGTTTCTTGTATTTTGGTTCTTCTGAGTTGTCTCCAGCAAGCATTATTTGTGTTCTTGGTAGGTAATCTGAGTTAGAAAGTTCCGCACCCCCGTAGGCACCAACTGCATAGTACAATTCACCCCATCTATATGTAGGAACTATTCCAAATTGTCCGGTTGGTGTTCCGTAGGCTTCCCAATAAAAACCACCTGGTCCAGGGATACCCACACCATAGTTCTCAGGGTCTCCCAAACTAGCTACGTTTGAGGCCTCAACAAAATCAATTTGAGTAATATTTGCCTGAAGAATAAATGCAGTTTCATTACCTGATAAATCCAAAGTATCAATTTTACAGTCACATCTTTCACATCCATCTTCAGTATAAAGAAACAATGGTACTTTCAAGTTTTTGAAAGGATTTGGGCAATCTTGACCTGGGTCAACTGGTTCACCACCACAACTAACCAAACCTGAAAAAGCTTTTTCAATACCTCTACAAATTTTATAAACTGCTAGTTGGATTTTATATATAATATAAACAATTAAACAGTACACAGGCCAAATGAAGGCAAGTACGTGTACCACAACTAATACAGGAATTAACACAAATTTTAATATCGTTAAAAGGAAACTAAACAATATGTAAAAAATGTCATATCTATAGTAAGTGTCATTAACGGGAAAAGGATTGTAATCTCCCTCACATTTAGACTCAGTAATATGTTTTACCTGAATACTTTTTTGTGGGAATATTCTATTGGAATATCTATCAAGTAATTGTGAAATCGTATAAACTTTATTGTATGTAAATTCATAGAATCTATCTTCACAGTTTATAGCCTCTTGAACCATTGTAGGGGTTCCGTAATCTTTCCAGTTTAAACTAAAAGCATAAGACGATTGAAGGGCATACTGTAATTCTGTATAGAATGTGAATCTAAAATTTCCGTCGACAGTTGGGTCCTCTAATGTATATTTTATTTCAACTACTGTACCGACAGGTAATTCAATGAAAGGTATTACCGTGAGATAATCAATATTTGGTACTCCATCAATTAAAACCTCATAAGAATCAATATTATAAAATCCATTAATTGTCATATAATACAATTCCCAATCATTTGGTGGTGTGGCGTAGTTTATTGTTTCTACAAATGGTCCTGACGACGGTGGTGTTGATGGTGGTGATTCCTTAGGTAAAGTATAGGTTCCTGTCGCTGTCACACCATTAAGTACAGGGTCTTGACCTGGTTCGTCTTCGTCACCTATCCATCCATATTCTTTAATGTTCGGTACCAAGAAATAACCTCTCTTACTTTGTTCAGTTAAAGAAGGTGATTGTTGCCATTTAATTTTAAAACGATATTTTCCTCTTGTAGGTACTCCAACTTTTCCATCGGGAGATATTCTTCTATCACCATTTTCATCCGTATACACATAGTCCAAATTCATTGGTAATTCAACAAGCCATGTTCCGTCAGCATCAATCAATCTACCGTCATTTTGCAATTTAAAATCTTCAAGTATTGGTCTACCAAAAGTATCTGTAAAAATTGTTTGTCTTAAAGTTTCTATTTGTCCTGGCCCTGTTACCATATCACAAAGCCATCCTTGTTTTGCAGGCACTCTACAAGTTCTTGGTAATTTCTTTCTTTCGTTTGTGGAAATCATCGAACCCATAAAAACTGATGTGGGTTGTAGTTCTATTTGGGACTCACTTGTTAGGTCAAAATCCACTCTTGTGATAAAGTGGTCACACACTCCCCTCTCACCATAAAATGGTGCGACTTGTACAATCTTTTTAAGTGTAACTATCTGAGGTAATTCACTATAGTTCTCAGAAAATTTAAATGTAGTTCCATTAACTTGTGACTCTGTCGCCCTACCCATTCGAATCAAATCTTGTGGTGTTAAAGAAAATTCACCAATATCCGATAAGTCAATTTGCATAAACAAATTATGCTGACCAATTGGTAAACCGAAAAGCATAAAGTCACCAGCGTCGTTTGTTTTTGCGGTAAACTTATAATACTTGTCGTATACTTGTACTACTGTAGGATTAGTTAATGCATCAATTCTATCAGGGAATGTTCCAACTGGTACGTGACCACTATGAGATTGTGTATAAGGTAATAAATTAAACTTGTACCCGTCTTCATTAAAGTCTTCAAAACTTTTATATGGGTATAATGTAGAAATTAAAGGATTTAACTCATCAACTTCATCTATTGGTATAAAAATTGCAACTCTAGCATTAACCAATCCAAAACCTCTGTTACAGAACACTCTACCACAAACAACTCCAAAATCAGCACAGTTTCTTGTGTAGATATCATTTGGATAAATTGATAACGACAATATATCCAAAGAGTCGAATTCTTGTTCTAAATTTACTTGTAATACTTGTTCGGCGCCTAACTGCGTTCTTATCCTATATGAATTTGGCATAACTATTTTTTGATAAATAGTTTATGCCAAATTTTATAAAAATAAATGATTAAGAGAAATTAACTGTAGATAAATTCTTAACTCTTATCTTAATATCCTTTTCAGGGTATCTAATTTGATAAATTTGACTTGGTTGAGCAAATATAGTATCGTCAATTAGTTCAATTTGTTTGGTTGCGGGGTCTAAGTATCTTTGTGAAGTTTCAGATGATGAGTACAATCCACCAACATTATTAATCACGGCAATATCGGATATTGAAATAACTCCGTTTTCAGATTGGATAATACTTCTTATTTCGGAAACATTCACGTTTTGTCCCATTTCTCTTCCGATTGGGTCCATATATTCAGATATCTTTGTAATTACATTTGATATGACGACGCCTTGGTTTTGTGAAGGATTTAATACTAATGAAATCTCAAACGTTAAGTCGATAACATCGGCAGTTTTTACAAAAACATAATCATTCATCATTCTATAATTTGACAAATAGTTGGCCAAATTATTTTTTAAAGTAGATGAAACATTATTTGTTAATTTACCTAAAGAATTATATGATAAAATATTAATAACAATTTTATTATCATCTTCAGTTATTGCAACTTTTGCAGGTGACCCAAATTGTGCTGGCATTTTTCTAATGATTGCTTCATAGTCATTGATAGTAACCGCTCTGTTTTGAGCTGAGAAGTTAAATGCCACATAATTCCTAACTTCTTCAGTTGTTGGGAAATTTGCTCCTCCGATTGCGGCGGTTGTGTTTAAACATGTGAGTGAATTAATAACACTTGTATTGGTTGTTGTTGATGGTCCGTTAACGTTAAAATTAACCGTACCAATAGTGTTAATCGCACCTACCCCTATATTTGATGCAAGTCCTCCTCCAATTCTATATTGAACAAATAAAGTTGTGTTTGGTTTTAGGACCGAACCTAAAGAAAAGTTATTTTGGAATTTTGCTAGGTTAAGTGGACTACCATTTCTTGCAAATTCTCTAAGAAGTTCATCTGTTGACGTATTTCCCCCGCCAAAAGTCATTTTAAAAAACCCTTGAGGTGTGAACTCGGTAATAAAACGTTCATTAGTTTGTAAATACCTTCCAACCTTTACCCCTGCAGTGTCTGAAGCCTTTGTTGGGTCCTCAATAAATATTCTGTCTTCAGCAAGTGCTTGAACTTCATACCATCTATTTGCTAATCCCAAAAATTCTTGGGCTGTTGGTATATTTGTATAAGAAGTTCCGTCTTTTAATAAAACACTAGTAACACCCAAAACATTTCTTTCAGGTAGAAATAACTCATAAAAAGGTCTAGATTCTGCATTAGTTATAGTTTTTCTATAAACTTTAGTTACACCATTAACAACAGGTTCTCTCTTTACAATTGTATAATTTATTAATTGTCCATTACCATTGTAATTAGGAATTACAAGTCTATTAACAAATCCATCATTACCAAAATCAGATGCAAAATCAATATCATAGGCAGTTTCAAATATTTGACCAGCCCCCAAAACTTGACTACCTCTTCTTATTATACCACAATATCTTAAATCTTCTTTATCTCCAAAAGCTGGTACATTTATAGAAAATTCAACCTCAGCCACCGATGGTCTTTGTCCAGGTATTTTTAATCCATAGGTTCTCGCAATATTAAAAACTGAAGACCTTTCTTGTGCATATTGTAAAACTGTTTCTTGTAAACTTCTATCTATGTGATAATGTAAGTTATCTGTAACCGCAGCATTCAAATCCATAAAGACACTAAAAATCGCAGCATCATTAAAATTTGCAATTAATTCAGGGTAATACGCTTTTGTAAAATTAACGAGTTCTTGTCTTATATTAACAAAATCTCTTGTTGTATATGAAATCTGTTTTGCCATTCTTTTATAAATTAATAATTATGAAATCAGATGAATTGAATACATTACTAGTTATAGTATAAGTAATTTTTACTTTAGCGGTGTATTCTAAATAATCCCTACCCGGTATTGAGAAGGTGTTAATTTCAGCGTTTCCCGAGTTAGTAACCTCGTCATCTGTGGCGGCGTACACTGCTATGTTATTTATTTGTAGATTTGGTATATATTTTTCCACAGAATCTCTAATTTCAGCCTCTATTTGATTAAATGTGGGACCATCAAGTGGTTCAAAAATATATTCATATAGACGAGTACCAAAGTCAGGTAAAAAATATCTTGCACCTTTTCTAGTTAATAATAAATGTATTAAACTACTTCTTATCTCTTGGTCCTCATAATCGGTAGTATCTAAGTACTTACCATCAAATGAATCTCTGAAAGGAAAAGTTACACCATATGTTTTACCATTTGCCATATCATATAAATACAAAGACAAGAAAAAATAAAATTATTTAATTTTTTTGATACCTATTAGAACAAGTTAAAAATAAAACTTTCTTAAATTTTTTAAGAATTTTTATTGTTTTTTCTATGTTTTCAAAATCAGCTTTTTCCATAATTACTTATCCATTCTTCTCCTTCCCAATATTCAACACCAGTTATTTCTAACTTATAGGGAAAATAGTCTTTATAGGATTCATATATATATAAATAATTTTTTCCTTGTGTTTTTCCATAATTACTTAATGATAATATTGAATCTTTCCCAAGTGAAAATTTAAGCATGTTTTGTATAAATGAGGTTTCCAATCCTAATAATGCGTTTTCAAATTCCCTAAATCTAGTATATGCAACAACCTCATTTTCAAATTTAACTTCCATTATTTTTAAATCATCAAAACTTGAGTTCTTATTGTAACTATCAAATAAATCAAAATTTTTTTCTTTAAAATAATTTGTAAAAAACAAATCTGCCTCAGTTTTTTTATCAATGTAATTAAAAATACTAATTTTTAATTGTGATAATATTTTTTTTCTTTTGTATGATAAAACTATTTTATCATTGTTTATTCGACAACTTTTAGATTGATACCAATAAAGTGGTGGTTGAAGGTTTGGTAAAAAACCAAGCTCTAAGAGTTCATATTCTTTTTCCCCTTCAGGAATTGCAAACGCCTCACAAAAAACTCTACCATTTTGAACATGACCGTGTAAGTGGTCAAATATTATTTTCATTTTTGTATTTTAAATCTAAGTTATCGTATTCTTCAGAACGTTCCTTATTCGATTCTCCAGCTTCTAAGTTAGTATGGTCATAGTTAAAAACATCAGTATCAGGAGTTACCCACCTTCCATTTCTTTCCGCAGTCCAAAGTGTGGTATTATATTTTCTATTTATAACAATATCTTGTTTAACAGTAAAAGATGGGTCGTGCATTATAAAACGATTGTTTGGTTGAATTGCAAAATTGCCATTATCCATTTGAATAAAATGACCACATTTATGCTGTGATGGGAATTCACTTAAACCAAAATCAGTATCACTCATATCGTTTGAACTTCCCCAATCTAATGTAAATAAATAACGTCCCGAATATTGAACCCTTCTTCTTGATGTAAACTTACAAGTTTTATTTTTTAAAATAGGAAATGCAGTTACTCCAACATGGTAAGTAAACGAATCCCATAATACTAATTCGTCTAATTCTTGTTCAGGAGCATCTTCTTTCCAACAAAAAGCATGTATTGGCATTCTCCACCACAATCCGCCATCTTCCATCATAAAATGGAATAATGGTGCTTGAGCAGGTATTGATGACATTCCAAAAATATAACAGGGGAATTTTTTATCAAAAGAATCTTCTTGATTTCTTAGAAAATTACCTCTTATATATGCTTCGACAATAGGTATTGGTGTGTTTAAATATGACATATAAAATAATAATTATGATGAACAACCAAAACAATCAAATTCACTATTCTCAGGTTTTGGGGGTAGGTTCATTGATGAATAATCAACCTTTGGTGGCTCTGGCGTTACATTTGGTTTTTTAACCTTTGATATGTCAACCGCCAAGTGTTTTGCCCCCGTTGAAATTGCCTTTGTTCTAACATAGTAACAAAGTGTCTTCAGTCCTCTTTCCCAACCATAGAAGTGTGATGATGAAATCTTTGACAGGCTTGGATTACCCATATAGATATTCATTGATTGAGATTGGTCAATGAAGGGAGCTCTGTCAGCAGCCATTTCAATCAACTCCTTCTGTGAGATTTCCCAAATTGTTTTGTATTTTGGGATAAGGTGTTCAATTCTTTTAACTTTCTTATTGTATTGTTTGTCCTCGGGGTCAAGGTAATTGTTAAAGTTAATACCTTGAACTGAACCTTCATTAAGAATGATTTCATTCTTTAGGTCTTCACCCCAAATACCAAGCTTCTCAAAGTCATTAATCAAATACTTGTTAACAATCATAATCTCACCACCAACAACTCTTCTATTAAAAATTGCTGAGTGAGCGGGTTCTGTCATTTCATATGAACCTGTAATCTTGGCTGATGACGCTACAGGCATTTGAGCGGTGAATAATGAGTTACAAACACCATAATCTTTAACTTCTTCTTTTAATGAGTTCCAATCCCATCTTCCTGATAACTCATCTTCCTTCAGACCCCACATATCAAATTGGAATACTCCTTCTGACATTGGTGAGCCGTTAAAGAAATCATATGGTTTATATTCTTCTGACTTACATAAACGACAACTTTCAGTGATTGCCGCAAAATAAATTGTTTCAAAAATATCTTTATTGAGTTTCTTTGCCTCTTCTGATGTGAAGATGTAGTCCATCAAATAGAATACATCGGCAAGACCTTGAGTTCCAATGGCAATTGCTCTTTGTTCACGACCACCCTTGTTTCCTTTCTCTGTTGAGTAGTTGTTAATGTCTACAACTTTGTTAAGGGCTCTTACAACTTTACGAGTTTCTTCATACAATAACTGGTGATTAAAGACTCCATCTTTAATAAAGTTCTTTAACACCATTGATGATAGTGTGCAAATCGCAGTTGTGTTTTCATCAGTATATTGGTAAATCTCATTACAAAGATTTGATTGTTTGATTACCCCAATGTTTTGATGATTTGTCTTTTTGTTTGCATTATCCTTCGAACAAAGATATGGAACACCAGTTTCAATCTGTGACTCGATTATCTTTGACCAAATTTCTTGAGCCTTGGTCTTTTTACCAATTCCAAGAGCAACTGCTTTGTTATAGTTCTCTTCATATTCTTCACCATAACATTCTTGGAGGGCTTTAATACCCGCTTTCTTAATATCATTTGGACAGAACAAATACCAATCTCCATTAGTCCTAACCGCATTCATAAAGTTATCAGGAATCCAAAGTGCAGTGAATAAGTCACGTGCTCTTAACTCTTCAGCCCCTGTATTCTTTTTAATTTCCAAAAGGTCAAAAATATCTTTATGCCAAGGTTCCAAGTAAATTGCTGCCGAACCTGGTCTGCGTCCTTGTTGGTTAAAAAATCTAAGTGATTCATTAACAATTTTCAAATACTTCAAAAGTCCTCCAGCGAATCCGCCTGATGATGTAATACGACTTTCTTTACTTCTGATATTTGACATAGAAAGACCAATACCCGCAGCGTCCGATGAATATGTTGAAATATCTCTCATAGTATTCAAAAGTCCTTCTCTTGAATCTGAATCATTAAAGTGAAGAACACAAGACGCAAGTTGTGGAACTTTTGTACCGGAATTAATCATAATTGGTGTTGCCGGTGAAATAAGTTGACTTGAGAGTGACTTATAGTATTCAACCGCTTGTTCAAATGATTTGGTTACCCATATTGCAACACGCATATACATATGTTGTGGTCTTTCAATTGTCTTACCACTTGGTAGTTTCAAAAGATACATCTCTTGTAACGACCTCCAAGCAAAGTAGTCAAAGTTATAATCATTATCGTGATTAATCACCTCATCAATGTTTGATGGACCGTAATTGTTAATCATATTGATAAACTCCTCACTAACAATTCTTTCTTTGTAAAGTTCCATCATAGTGTTTGAGAAACTTGGGTTTGTTTCTTTGTGGTATGCTGAAATTGCAACTGAGGATGCAAGTCTTGAATAGTCGTGATGACTACCAGTAAAAGCCGCGGCAATCTCGTAAATTAACTTATCAAGTTCCTTTGTAGTAATCTCACCTTCAGTTGGGACTGAGGTAATTACTTTAATAAAAATTTCATCAGAATTAATGTTTAAACCTTTGGCTGCTTTTTTAATTCTATTATATATTTTCTGTGGGTTGAAAGACGCATCTTCCCCACTACGTTTTTTAATTTTTAGTGACATCATAGTATTATAAAATAATCAATTAAAAGTCATCCGTAAAGGACAATGTTTCGTTCAACTTTGCCTTTTGATACTCAACAGTCCTTGACTCAAAGAAATTACCTTTTGTTTCAACTGCGATTTGTTCCATAAATTTAAATGGTTGCTCAACATTAAAATGTTTTTTACATCCAAATTTAACAAGAAGTCCGTCAACAACAAACTCAAGATATTGTTTCATAAGATTTGAGTTCATACCAATAAGTGATACTGGAAGTGATTCTGTAATAAACTCTTTTTCAATCTCAAGAGCCGACAACAAAATCTCTTTGATTCTCTTTTCACTTGGTTTGTTTTCGCAGTGATTGTTTACAAGATGAATTGCAAAGTCACAGTGAAGATTTTCATCTTTAAAGATAAGTGAATTTGCGTTACACAAACCTTGCATGATACCTCTTGACTTCATCCAAAAGATTGAACAGAATGAACCTGAGAAGAAAATTCCCTCCACAGCGGCAAATGCCACAAGTCTTTCTTGAAAGGATGCGTTTGTAATCCAATCAAGAGCCCACTTGGCTTTCTTTTGAACTGCCGGAAGTCTATCAATTGCGTGGAAACATTCATCTTTCTCATTTGGATTTGACACATATGTATCAATCAAAAGTGAATACATTAGACTATGGATATTCTCCATCGCTAGTTGCATTCCGTAAAAGAATTTTGCTTCGGGATATTGTACTTCTCGGTAGAAATTTTCAGCCAAGTTTTCGTTAACAATTCCATCTGATGCCGCAAAAAACGACAATACATTTTTAATAAAGTATTGTTCATTCTCTGATAGGTTCTCCCAATCACGAATGTCACCCGATAAATCCACCTCTTCTGCCGTCCAAAATGCGGCTTGGTGCATTTTATAATATTCCCATATGTCGTTGTGTTCAATTGGGAATATAACGAAACGATTTGGATTTTCTACCAATATTTTTTCCATAATAAATGCTATTGTTTTATAATAATTATACTGATTGTTGTTTCTTTCTGTCTAAAATTTCACGAATTCTATCTCTATTTTTTTGTTCTTTGTTTTCTTCAAAACCTAACATCGTCATAGAACTTTCTGTATCAATTACAAGTAGTTCATTATCAAATTTGCAGTTTTCAAAGATTACCCCGTCTTTACCGATACGTGATTTTGTGATGGCAATTGTTGCAAGTTTGAGTTCTTTCTGTTGTAATGTTTTAGCCACTGATATAATAACGTGACCTACTTGAGCTTTCTTGATAGAACCACCCATTTGGTCTGTAGTTACAACTTCAGATGAAATTGAACTTCTATTACCTTGTGTTGCCGTCCAACCTGCAATGTTTAATTCGTGACACATAGCCTCAAATGCTCTCATTACTGAACCCTCACTTTTCCATTCATCATCCATCATCTTCTCAGGTGTAACACAATCAATGTAGTCCAAGATAATAACATCAAGTTTAATTCCATCGGCAATCATCTTTCTTAGTTGATTCTTAATTTGACTCATAGTCAAAGTATCTGATGGAAGTTTTTTAAGAATAAGTCTGTTTTTCATCTTATCTTGAACTTCGGTTACTTTCTTCATAACCTCTTCTTTGTGGTCACCAAGAAGGTCAGGTGCTATTCCAGTCCAAAGGGTGAAGTGTTTTCTTTGGATAATCTTTGGGTTGTCCTCAAAGAATATCTGTAACACATTGAATCCCATATTGAAGGCGTGGTTTGCAATCTTTGTGGTCAAACTTGTCTTACCTACTCCTGTCGGTGCAAGTATTACTCCGATTTCGCCTTTTGCAAGACCGCCTTTCAATAGGTTATCAATACCTGGAATTCCCATTGGAATTGGATGTCGGTAATCTTCTTGGAGAACTTGGTCCAAGTTTTCAAAAACATCACCTGTATCTTTCTCTATGACACCCACTTGAAGAGCCTCTCTTACCATCTCTTCAAGGGTGTCATAGTTCTCAAACTCACCTCCGTCAATAATCTTTTGAGCCTTTCCCATCACCTTCTGAAGCTCTTGTTGCTTACAGAATTTGAGAGCCTTTTCTTGAACAAAAAGTGACCCTTCTTCGGATACATTTTTAATTTCATTAATTGTATCCAAAGTGATTTTTAACATCAGCTCTTGGGTAATCTCTGACTTGATAATTTGATGTAATGTGTCATAGGTGGGGGCACAATCAAACTTTTTGTAGTATTCTTTAATCATCTGTATGATGATTTTGTAATACTTGTTTTCAAAGTAATTTGCCTCAAGCACATCCAATATAGAGTGAGAAAAGTTCTTATCAATTATTATCTGATTGATAAGTTGTTGTTGGAAGGTACCTCCTAAGTAGTCAAAATTTTTGTCAGCCATTCTAGTCTTTTTTATTAAATATTATTAGACTAGTGAGTATCCCATCAAATCGTAAGTTAAATTTTTAGAAGAAAATACTTCGGTCAAATTAGACAAGACCCCTTTAAGATATGGGCGAATATCCACAGTATATCTCACTTTTGGGGGGTAAGGTTTAGCATCAAAAGTGTAGTGGTACATAATATTACCATTGTATTTTAGATACAAATTAAACACCTCAGGTCCATCTGTGAAAGACGTTTCAAGAACCTCGGGGTTTTCCATAATTTCATATTGGTTGTCAGACATATATGAAACACTCTTCATCTTTAGATGTTGTTTCATATTACCAACGAATCCGTCCAACAATTCCAAAAGCTCCACTGAATTTTTGGCTCTTGGGTTGTAGTCCTTCACGTTAAAATAACGTTGTACAATAAAGTTGTCATTCACAGTCATCAAAAACTCCAACTTTGTTAAATCTGCATTTTGCTCTTTCATAAAGAATTTTACTTTGTTTTTTTACTTTTTTCTTTTCTTGTTAACTTTAAAAATGGTGTGATAAAATATGTCCATGCGTCTTCCGTTTTTGGTAGAAACTTAAAAATCCCATCATCCACCATAAACTTGATTAGATTTTTATAACTCCTACCGTCTGTATCCAAGTTCTCTGAAAATATAAGTTTTACTTGTTCAATTGATTCTTCATTCAAAAGAGGGTTAGACAAGTCCACAATCTTCTCATTAATCTCATAATACTCTTTTTCAAATATACCTGATTTTGTCTTACCAGTCAAAATATTTTTTAAAGTTTGGTTATCTTTTTGTTCTTTCAACAATAGTTCAGCCTTTTCAAGAATTTCTTGGTAGGTAACTTTTCTTTCCAAAACTTCAGGAAAAAATTTAACGAGTGTCTTTTCTCCAAGAGATTGAATCCCTTGTATATTATCTGACTTATCACCCATCATAATCTTCAATGTTAGGACATTTTCGTGTGGAAATTCAAAATCATTAAACTTGATTTTGTCTCCATTTTCATATGTTGTTCTAAGTGAAGGTGAATAAAGTGAAACTTTTTCAGAGATGAGCTGAGTCAAATCTTTGTCAGAAGAGAATATTAGTTTCTTTTCATTCTCAGATATTCTGCAATACTCAGCCATAAGGTCATCAGCTTCAATTCCTTGGACTTCAATTTGTCGGACATACATTTCCTCCAAGTATTGTTTAACTCTGTTTTTTTGGTATAGATATGACAAATAAATCGGTTCTTCAAAAGATAGTTTTCTATTCTGTTTGTAACTTGGATATAAAATTTCTCTTTTTGACCTTGAGTCTTCTCCGTCCCAAAACACAATTACCTTATCAAAATTGTGCTCGTCAATAAATTTTCTAAGAGTATTAATAAAGTGAAAAAGACCCCCAATATGGTTTCCATTGTGGAAATAATCTTTCACGCCATGGAAACCAATTTTAAATAGGTTATTACCGTCAATAAGGAGAGTCTTTTTCACAGATACAAAGATAATTGATTACTCTTCGTTTTCAACTACTTCTTCAGATTCATCAAGAATAATTTCACCAGTTCCTGAAAGTATCGCATTCCAGTACTGAGAATATTCTTTTTTGTAATTTTCAAGTGCGTCTTTATCATCTGCAATGTATCCCTGTGGAGTTGCGATGATTTTTCCGTCTTTGTATCCAAGACCATTAATGTGGTTCTTTAGTACAGAGATTTTAGTACGGATAGCGTAAGATACAGTTCGTCCATTTTTGGTTGCTGTAATATGATTAATACCAGCATTTTTCTGATTACCAAATAGAAATACAAGTGCCGATGCCAGCCATAGTGCTTCTCCACCCTTTGCTTTGATAGTTGGTTGTCCAAATGGATTATCTGGAAGTTCCACCCAAGGTTGATTAACAACTATAAGTGTGTTAATGTATGGATAGTCTTCTTTACGCGACTTTGTAATACGAGCCTGAATTCCCATACCAATTTTATCAGCAAGTACCGAAGCATTGTGTTGTTTACCACCTTTACCATCAAATGTCATTTTGCAAGGAACTGAGCCAACTGAATCCCAAAGGAAACAAAGTGAATAAGGAATATTACCTTTTTCTTGTTCATCAAGTAATTCATTAATATAATCAGTTACTTGTTCAATGTAATCAAAGTTATCATTGAAGATGAACTGTCCGTCCCACTCTCCATCTGACATTTGTGCTTGTAATCCAAGTTCTACAGCGTGGTCCCAACTCCATTTTTTCTCCGTAATAATGAAAACGGGTAAATGTCCTTTCTTTTGAGCCGAAACCGCCGCTTTAATAAGCGCTGTGGTTTTGGAAGAATTTGAGTGCCCCAAGAACATATTGATGTTGCCCAAAGCAGGACCAGGTAAACCGCAACTGTTATGGAAAGCGTCACCGACTTCATAAAACTCAGTTTCCTTATATTTGGTTTTTGTGGAGTACTTGTCCTTAATTGCATCTAACGAAAATTCTTTTTTCTTTAATGCCATAATTAGTTGTATTTTACAATTTGTTGTAACGCTTCGCTTTTATCTTTCGCGTTTGCATATTTTTCAACCATTTTATCCATTTCTTCCAAGTGTTGTGGGTGTTCACCAATTCCAACTGGATTATTAAAATAGACCAAAAGAGTTGCTTCTGCCTCACTCATTTCGGAAGCATATTTGCTCATAAGAGCATCATAAAGTTTTTTTGAGATTTTTTCTTGAGTTGTCATTTTTTAAAGGTATTAAAAACCACCCCATATTTCAGGGGTAGTTTGATTAATATTTTTTTTTAAATTAGAAGGGTAGGTCACCGTCAGGTTCGTCTCCGGCTTGTGGGTCAGAAATTGTTCCACCCATAGTCATTTCGCCAGATTCGTCACCGTAAACATACTTACCAAGTTCAGAAGACCAACGTGGAGTTTCACCACGAGCAATTGCTTCCAAGTATTCTACAGGCTTTTTAGAATAAACATCTTTCCAAGTGAGTTCATCTTTAACCCAAGAATCCATAGTTTCTTTGTCTTCGTGAAGTGGAGCCGGGTCATCATACATAACAGTTTGGATAACTGTATACTCAATACCTTTTGGAGTCTTTGCCTTTGTAAGTTCCAAAATCAAGTCACGTCCTTTTTCAGGGTCAGTAATATCTCCTTTGGCTCTCCAAATCGGAATGATTTTGTCAAGAATACCTTCGTTCTTGTAGTTGTGCTTAAAACGCCAGAACTTTACTCCGTCCTCGGGTGCGTCTTTGTCAATAACTTTAACGATGTAGAATTTACGAGCTTTGTACTGTTTTGCAAGTTCTTTATCAGAAGCTTTGCCAGTCATCATAAGTTCGTCATGAATTTCGTTCAAAGGTGAACGCTCATTATCATTTTTACCTGGGTCATAGATTTTATTCCACTTTCCCGCAACTTGGACTTCGTGAAACCATACTTCCTTAAATGGTGATGAACCATCTGTTGTCGGAAGGACTCGGAGTCTCTTCTGTCCTGTTGATTTTCCTTGTGGGAGAATTGCCGCGAAGTACTTCTTCATTCGGTCTTCTTGTGAAATTTTACTTCCACCTGTGTTTGATTTCGCTTTTTCATACTGAGCGAGAACAGCATCTAAAGAATTTGTCGCCATAATATATAATTTAAGAGTTAATAAACAAAAGTAAGTGTGTCAGCCGTAAAAGTCAAATAAGGTCTACCAATTAATTTCTAATCGGTTTAAAATCATCTTCACCCGCATAGTTGTTAAAGGTCCCTTTAATTTCGTCAACAGAAAAATCTTCAACATCGTCGGTTGTTAGAACATACTCGTTTTTACCTGTTTTTTGCATATCTTGTTGTTTGTCAGAAAAAAAATCAGTAAGTTTTTGATTATATGGTCCCGAGTCCAAACTTCTAAGTTCGAGTTTTTCTTGATTTGTTTTTGGTCTATATTTTTCTATCTTAGATTCTAAATCATTTAATTTACTCATAACTTGGTCCATGTCAGATAATTTCTGTTCTAGGTTTGAGAGTTGTGAAAACAAATTGTTAAAATATTCTTCTTGTTTTGTTTCAATATTTTTTTGAGATTTTACTAAATCGGTAATTTCTAATTCTTCGGAGCCAGTTTCTTGTTCTCCTTCTTCCCCAACTTTTTCAACATCTGGGTCTGTGGAAACATCAATTGGTTCCGATGTGGGTGTTTCGGTTTCCGCACCAGGTTCAGGAGGAGTTGTCTCACCCGCAGGTGGTGGGGGAGGTACTACCTCTCCTTCAGGTGGTACCACTTCTTCGGGAGCTTGCTCAAATAAATAATTATTAATTTGATTATACCTGTTTAATTCTTCCAATATAGTTTTTGAAATTTCCATTTTCTTATCCATTTAAGAGTTGTTTAATACCTGTTTTGGTTTCAACATTAATTTTTTTATTTGACATATAAGTATTGTCCACTCTTTCAATTAGACCATCTTTCATTCTAACTGTGTAGCAATCTCCCGTATCCAAATCACAAACTTCTTTAAATCCGTTGCCGGCATCTTTTTCTGTAATTCTTGTTTTTTTACCAAGGTAGGTATCTAATAATTGTTTAACGTCCATAATGTTAGTTTATATATAAATATGTTGTTAATTAATTAAGTGCTAAGAAAGCAGTAATTGTTTTATAAGACTCAGCAACTTTAGTTTGTATTTTTTGTAATTCTGTTGGATTTGAATTTACAAAATTATCATAAAAATTATCAGTATTTTGAGTAATATCTAAAGGCACTTTTTCAATCCATGTTCTAGTAAATTCGGTAACGTAATCAGATTCGGTCATACCTGTTAACAGTTTGTCTGTAATTTTTTTGAAGGATGGGGAATATTTGTCGAAGCTGAAATTTATTGCGTTTTCTAAATTAGGGAAAGACGCTATTGACTCACTTGTACCAGGAGTTATATCCATACAAATATAAGTTTTATCAAAATAATTGTTTAGGTTACCTCCCCAAGTACTTGAATTATTTCCAATCGAAATTAATTGAGGGTTATTATTAAATACTTTGAAGGATTTCCCATCGTATGATTTAAGATAATACATTGAGTAAATCCAATAAGTTGCAAACACTGAATTTTTTTGTTCCACAATGGTTCTTATCTGTCTTCTCATTTGGTCAACAGAAACAGCAGCCTGTGTTGTAGTTACAGCACTATAACTTCTATAATATGGGATTGGGGTACAGGTTCTATTTGAGCTTGGTTCCGGAGAACTATTCAAACTATTAATAATTGTATTCTTCTTAGTAACATTATTTTCATCTTTTTGTTTTTCAGATTGTCTCTTACCATATAAATCACTTACAAGTGATGTCACAAAATTTTCTTTGATGACACTCAAAAGAGCGTTTCTTAGTGGTGGGGTATAAAGTTTTTGTCTTGTACCAACCATTTTAGTTGTAAAGTTACCTACGGTAATAATGTGTTCAACTTCAGTAATCAAATATGGTCCAGCAAAAAGTGGCACATTTCTTAAAACAAAATACATTGTGGGTTGAATCATCGCATTACCTAATGATGTAATTGTAGAACTATAACTTCTTGTTTTATAAATGTTATATAAACTTACACTTTGGGTGTATCCTTTAGTTCCCGAATTGAGATTTGCTATGTCGAATTCCATCTGTAAAGATTCGGCCGTTGGCTTACCTATATCTTGGGATACTTGGATGTCTTTAAATATATTTTGATTCTGAAGTCCGAAATCAACTTGGAATCCAACTACTTTATTAGAAAGAGCCCAATCATCTTTAATTTCTTTCAGTTTTGTATCCTCGATTAGTGGATTAGGATTTGGTTCTCCAAAATTCCAACTATCATCTTTAAAACCATTAAATTGGTTTGGATTGTTTAATTGCTCTGATGGGGTTTCAACATATTGACAAACTAATTTAGATTTGGAATCTTGGTAGTCGACTTCGCTAAATGTTCCAAACATTTTATCAGCAAAAGAAGATGGCGTATCCTGTTTAATTCTGGCCTCTCCAACTGTTTGTACATTATAAAAATTAATGTAGGCAGGCATTGAAAACATAATAAAATTATTAGTTTGAATGATTGACGAAACTATATTATACACACTCGCTTTAGGATTTGATTTTAAAAAGCTAGTCACTTTAAAAACATCAACTATTACTTTACTTCCAATGTCTCTATTTGCCCTATCTAAAAATAAAATGTCCTCAAATAATGTCTCACTTTCGTAATTATTTGCCGCAACCCATTTATCATTAACCGCCTTAAACATTTGATAATATTCAAGTTTACTTTGTACCCCCGTTGTTGAACTCTGATTTGTTGAGTTTGTGTTTTGTTGGGCATCAGGTAAACTTTTTTGTACCTTGGATATTACTCCTGTAAAAATCTCGTCTCTAAATACTAAAGTTCTATTTAAATATTCCTCGATATCTTGTGTAAAGTTATAACTTGGATTACCTATATTTTGAATTCTTTTGGAGGCGTAAATTTTAATTAAATCCGCAAAAACTATTATATTATCAACCGTAAAACCAATATTTAATTCAGTGAAAAATTCAAATATAAAATTAGGTTCAGTGTCAAGATTATAATCCAAATTTGTATACTGAAAATCTCCTACATTTAAATATAATGCAACCATTTCATTTGGATAATTAATTAACACGTCATTAAAAGTGGTAGAGTTACTAATTTGTGGAAGAGCATTTGGCGTATCTCCGTCATAATTATCAAAAATTAGATTACCACTATCTAACACAAATCTTTCAGATTCACTAGTTAAAGCTGCAAAAGTTTTAAAATTAAATTTAGTTGGATTGCCTCTTTCGAATATTGTGTTTAAATTAATATAATTGTTTACAATATTGTTAAAATTCAATTGTTGCTTTATTGAATATTTTTCTATTATTAGATTTGGTCCTGACTCAGTGAAATCAGCTTCGTTTATTTGTAATCCTTCTCTTAGTATTGTTTGAATATTAAAACCTTCAGTTGTTTGAGCCTGTGATTTACTAAAATCTAAAAACACTTGTTCAAACAAGTCAAGCTCATCTTTAGAGAAAGTAAACATACATTCTTCTGTAAAGGGCACACCGAAGTTGTTTACATATTGACCCACGTCATTGAAATTAAATTTAAATGGGGCACTATAATTTACATCTGTAAAATATTCTAATATTGAGTTAACACTATCTTGATTTGGGTAATATCCAAAATGGGTTCCTCCCCAAAATACTCTAGTTGACCCATTAAATACCTCATCGTTTCCATATATAGGTGTTACTAAATTACCATTTTCAAAACATTCATTAGTTACTTGAGTATATCGAGACCCAAATGATGGTGCGGAAAAGTAAAAATTACCACTTTGATTACCAGAATTAGGGACAAAACTTTTAAATAACAAACTTACGGTTCCATAATTTAAAGAAGTATTAGGATTACCAGAGTCATATCCAAGAGGTTTATTAATTTTAGAATCACTATTACTTAGCAATATCACAGAACCATCGTCTATTTTTTGTTGTATTTCTTCTTGTATTGTGCTAACACTTGTGTATAGTTCAAAATCATTGTAGAAATAAAAAAAATCGTTTAAAATTCTTGGATAAAACCCAACCATCATTGACTCAAGGGTTTCTCCTTGAGTATTAGTAAACGAATCGGTAAGTTTTATACTTATAGTACTTGAAGTTGAACTTGGGTCGGTTGAGCCTGAGAAGGTATATAATTTATTAGGGTTAAAGGTGAGTGGGTCATATTCAGCATTTCTATTAAGACTAAATGGCGTTAAACAAGAGGCGAGCATATCTGAACCATCTATTCTAACACTCTTATATCTATTCCATAAAGAACCAATTTTCGCAATCCATAATTTAGGTAAAGCATGTATACCACCATACTTAGACAACGTAGGCCCAATGTAATCATTCTTTGACCCGTCTGAATTTCTATAAGGTTCACTTAATGTTGATAAAGGTAAACTATTAAGGAAAAGAAATGAGGCTTGTGTATATGGGTACTCAGAACCTGACTTATAATTTATTACTCCATTTTGTATTGCCTTTACAAACATTGGGGTGTTTAGCATTGAGGAGGTATAGTTTAGGTCTTTAAGTCTGTCTTGTGATGTGATAATTCCTTCAGTGTATGAAAATTCTTTGTCATAATTATAAATTCTTTGGCTGTAAAAATCAGCCATGTTTGTTTTTACTGATTCATAATTAATTGGATTGTTTGTATTAACAAAAAACTGAAAGGGTCTATTTTGTGTAATATCTCCTTTATTTTCAAGAGCATATAGTCCTCGATAATTTATTATTTTTTTAGTGCTTGGGTCAAAGATTAATGATTTATCAGTACTTAAAACAACCGAAGGTAAATTATTTTGATTACCTTCAAACAAATACTGTAAATTGTAGTTCTTATCGATAAATGGAAAACAATCTGTAAACTCAATTTCATTTTTATCGGGTTTATTTAAATATTTTTCCATACTTTCTTCAATATCCGACCCATTTGGGTCCGTTACAATTTGAGCCTCCGCTATCGGCAATTCTACATCTTTAAGTCTACTAGGGTTTAACAATTCAGATGAAAGGTAGTCGGTATTGTAGTTTGCTCTTATTAGATTTTGCCAAAAAGTACCCTGTCCCCCAATTGAGGCATTTTTCAAAACTTGATTTAGGTAATTTTCAGGAGTGAGAGTTTCTCCTTCAGGTAATCCGAAATTACTCTTAAATTGATTTATTAGCTCCGGGTCGTCAAATCCTATTCCATTTATAATATTTGTTGCTTCGTAAGCTTGTAATAAATTTAGAATAGTTGAATACCTATTGTTCCTAACAAACCCTTGATATTGAGCAATTGCTTGTATTCTTTCCCAAACTTCATATATAAATTTTATGTCTTGTAGAACTGAGTACGATTGATTACTAAGAATGTCAAAACCTGAAATAAGTAATCTATTAATTGATGTTTCATCATTGTTAGAGTCGAATGTTTGTATGGGTGTTTGGGTTCTTTGATTGTACCCTTTAACAAATTCCTCAACAAACTCGACCTCAGGCCAAGCAATATAATCATCACCTTTAGTACGGTCTACGGATTCAGGGTCTCCAGGATATTTTAATTCATATTTAATTTCACCATCTTCTGTTGTAATTTCCTCAGCATATTGAGGCCATGGGAAAACAAAACCTTCAGAGTAGTCAGATTGATTAACAGCCGCAATCTTACTTGGGTTTTTACCATTTTTGAAAGCATCCGTATGAGTTTTTTCCATTAACCTTAAAAAAGCATCAGTAGATGCCATAATAACTCCGATTATGTTTCTTATAGTTGGTTCAAACCCTATACCTTTTTTTGAACTTAAAAGTAGATTAATTTCTGAAGTTAGTTTTTTTTCTAGCTTTGTTTTTTTATCGTTTAATATTTTTTCAATATCACTTATTTCTGTATCAAAATACCCATCTCCGTCAAATCTGAAAAAAAATGGAACAGATATAGGTATTACATTATTTAAACTTCTTCTCTGAAGGTCATTGGCAATGGCGGTTCTTAACTCATTTAATTCACCTGTAATTGTTGACTCAGAAGTATTTCTTTGTTTGGCACTTTCTCCAATATCTATTTGATATGAAATGTTGTCGGGATAGATTTTAACGTTCTCACTATCAATATTTACGGAAATTCTATTTTCGCCTTCACCAACATTTTTACCAAAGGTTGGAACTTTTGCAAGTTCGTCATTGAAGGTGTCGATAATTGTTTGTAACTCAATTATTGCGTTATCGTATTGGGAATCTTTAATAATTTGTTGTGAGTATGTATATACATTGTACGTTTTCCCGTTTTCTTTAACAACATAATAATTTAAATTATTCAGATATTTGTTTTTCCAAGAATTTTTTGTTTCAGTTATAATTTTTTTTCTATATTCACTTAATAACTCTTGAAATTGTTTAGCGTCGGATAATGAGCTTAGGGAAACACTTCCAAAATTAGATAAGACATTCTTTTCAAAATTTTCTAATTTAACTATTAATTGTTGTACAGTTAGTTCTGGAAATTTCTCATCAATCAATTTTTTTTTCTTGTATATTTCGTATACTTTTTTTATCTCCTCATATCCCTTGTGGATTATTGTTGAATTAATCCTTGTTTCGGAGCCATTAATTTGGTCGGCAGTATTTTGTGTTGTTGATGTCGGTTCAGTTTGTACATTTTCATTAACCTGTTGTGTATACATTGTAGGTAAAGCCAACAAATATGCTTGTTGTACATCAGTTAACACATTGTATTTGTATCCTAAGAAATCTAATGTTACTTGGAAATTTCCGCTGCTTTGTTGGAATGAGGCTTGGAATTTTTGTAGAATTATTGGGTACCTTACCGCTTTACCATAATATCCTTTTAAAGTAAGATAAAATGTGGGATATGGTAAATTAAAAAAAACAGAGTATACAGAATTATTACCCTTTTCAAACAAAGCTCGACCTCTAACGTCTTCTAATGTGACAGAAATTGTTGGTATAAAACTTGCCCCACATTTATAAGTTATATTTGTAATACCTAATAATTCATTATTAATAATAGAATCATTATTAGTTTGGCTTGATAAAAGGGTCCAATCTGTAGATAAGTAATCTTTGTTTCCAGGTTTTAAAAAATTTACCGATGCAATTGGTATTGTTTCTAAAGTTTGTTTGTCTTTACCTACTAACAATCGACTTCTTTCTTGTAAATCACATTCAAGATTCGCATACATCACTAATTCATCGTGATTTACAAATCTTTCCTCTGTGCCTCCATCGTCATTTTGAAGCCAATTTGGGTCAATTAATGCAATATTAGCAAACTCATTTATTTTAATTTTTTTATCTGCCATAATAATAGAAATAGGTATCTAACCCAGCCTTATAATCTAAAATAGATGATAATAAAGGAAATGGTATTTTTAAAGTGGCATTATCAGGTATGTTTACTTCAGACCCACTATACTCAGGATTTGCTTGTAAAATTAACCAACCAAAATAAGGTGAACCATAATAAGTTTGTGAAACTTTATCTAATCTAGATAAACCAACACGATATATATAAATTTTATCTGTACTTTTTGCAGGTATTCTTACATACGGTACTATTGTTTGTACCCCATTAACAATTAAATTGTCATATCTATTAAAATATTGATTTGCCATTTTTATCCGTCAAATTGTTTTTTACCGTTAAATGTTGCAGGGTCATCATCATAATTTACATTTGATGTCACATCCTTAAATTGTGATGTTAAATCTATGGGCCCTGGTGCGGTTGAAAAATTCATGTTTCTAGTTTTTTGAGTTACACTAACTCCGTTTGATTGGGGGTTAAAGTTTTGGAACTCTGCAAACGTCGGGTTATTTTTAAACTCCTGTAAAAACTCATCTTCAGCTGACTTTTCATTTGTAAAAAACGGAACCCAAAAATTAGAAATAACCCTATCAACTTCAGATAAAGCAACCTCTGTTTCATCAGGTATTACATTTTTAACTAAGTCCTGTCTGAAAGTTTCTTTTTTTGTTTCATCCAAGATTATTGTTGAGAATATTGTATACACATATGCGTCCCCGAATTCATTAGAGAATGTCATCGGGGTATACGTTGTAGTCATTCCCGAGGTATATTGAATATTAAAAATAATTTTATTTAAAGAATATGTGTGGAAGTTACTAACCGCTGACATTACTGTATAGTAATCAGTTTTAAACGTATCTAAAGTATTTTCACCACCTTCTGTTTGTCCAGTTAAATTATAAATTTTTGGGTTACCGTCATTTAATATTTTACCGTCACCACTAAATGAAACAAAATCCATCTTTTGCATGTATTTGGTCATATTAAGTTGGGTGTTAGATAAGTTATTAACAGCAGTTGTAACAGAATTAAAATTATTTAAAAGTGTCTTATTAATAGTGTCAATATAATTTGATTTTATTTTATTTCTACTAAAGTTTGATAGGGTTTGTGAATTAACCTGTTCAATGCCATACATAAGTCTATCACTATCCGAATCAATTAAATCAACCAGTAACTCTCCGACTCTATCTAGTGGTCCTTGCCATGTAACTTGTTTACCTAAAATTGTTACTTGTTGTCCAGGACTTGAGCTTTCAAAATTGTTAAAATATCCTATTTTATATGACGTAGTATTGTTAATTTGTGCCCATACTCCTAAATTATATTCTTTAACAAAACTTTCATAACCGTTTGTAACACCATTAAAATATTCTTTAACTATATCAACAAAAGAATTGAAGAATTTTTGATACTGTAAAACACCAGTTTGGACTCCATTTTCAGATGGTGTTGAGTTTATAATTTCCCCAAATGTTGTTCCAGCATTATTTTCAGCACTATTTACATTATTTATTTTTGGTAAAGGTTCTTCGTTTCTTATCGACTCAATTAATGCGTTATCAACTACTGTAGTATCTTCTGTAGCAACAGCCCTTTCATCGTACATTTCAGTATTTGCATAGTAATTAAAAGATAGTGCGTTTTGTAATCTCGCAACTGGTTCCGTTAATCCATGTCCTCCTATCATTTCAAATGACAATGATATATTTGCAATCATCGGTTGAAATCCTATACCTTCTGGATTCATGTCCCAAATTGGTTCGTACCCGATTGATAAATCTTTAGGAACTATCTTTGTGTGATAAAAATCGCCTATTCTCAAAACCAAAATAGGAGGTGTTCCAAAATTTGTGTTAAATGAACTACTTTCAAATGAGTTAGACCCATCTTCTCTTTTAACAGGAATTGTCCTACCTGGTCTTACACACTGATTTAAGAAAACTAATCTTGAATTTAGACCTTCGGGTGTCATGGAATGAAATGCCGGATTAAAGTGTTTAAACTTACTTTTAATTCCATCATATATAAAAGGGTCAGAACTTTTTATCGCTTCAAAATAATCTTGTTCCGTTAATAATTTTCTTAAAATTCTCTTACTCACTCCTTGTCTTTTAGTCTGAATATCACCTGGAGTATTGACTTTATTACCAAACAAAGTATCCTGATTTGGGGTACTATTTGTGTTGTCAGTACTATCTGGTGGTGTTTCGTTAACGGGTGTTAACAAAACACTTTTAATGTTTATTGCTCTGCAAGCTGCGGCATTAAAAGTATAATCAAGTTTAGCCAGTTCTTCTGAGGATAATGGGATTGATGTACAATTGTAGGGTTCACTAGTCCCATCAAGAAGTTTTAAGGCATTTGAAGTTAGTACGGTTCCATCGGTCTTAATTAAAAATCTCTTCTCTCCATTTTGAGTTTTAACGTCTGATATTTTTTTTCCGTTAACAAGGATATAATCATAGAAAAATTTTTCAATTGATGGTATCCATGTATCTTGATTTTCTGGTGAGCCCAAAATTTGGACCTCCGACAGTGTCAATTCAACTATTTCGGTACCGTCTTCAAGTACCTTACTAATTGATGCCCTCAACCTTTCCATTGCTGAAAATGATTCAGAAATATAACTATTAAAAAATATGTCTAATGGGGGTTGGGTAGGAAAACTAGCATCTATATATTCATCTTGATTAAAAATATATTCATCATATATTGTTTCATAATCCGGGTCAACTGGAGAAGGTGTTGTTAGTTTAATCGGGAATAAAAAAGACCAATTTGTGAAATCTTCTTCAAGTTGTGTTTGTGAATTACTTATAGCATTATAATCCGACTGTTGTGGTGTCGCTTGTTTTTTCTCTTCCTCTGTTGTTTGGTTACTACCCAATATTTCTTGATACAATTGGTCTATTGTACCCATATCTAAAGTATTAAATTTTCTTGCAAGTTCGTAAATATCATACTTTTTAAGACCGGCATGGAAAGAAGCCATAACTTGATTAACTAAATTACTATCTGCCCTCTCAAGTTCTCTTTTAACTAAAATATCAGACACTGATGAGTGGTCGACTATAATTTGGAATTTTAAAGTTGCCCCTCTTGTTGTATTTTCATATGTGTATATTGGTTCAGGTCTTCCTAAAAAACTAGTAGGATTAAACCTAGCGGTACTACTTTCACCATCTACAGATAAATTATATGGTGGAAACCACATAATTCTACCTCCGTTTGGTCCTTTTTCGCATGGTGCCAAATCATTGTATTCATCACTTCCAACCCAAGCCAAGTTCTCAAGTGACAACATATATTTTTTTACTTTACCATCTTTTATAGACGTTGAGTCTGTACCAACAGTTGGATTTATATTTAAATTATAGGTTGAGTCTAAAATTGAGTTGGTGAACTTTCTTATATTTCCGTTTGTTTCAAGTCCGCTGTCATTGGCGACTGTTTGTTGTAAATTATTATAACTAAAGTAAGGAACATCTTTTGTAAAAACTCTCCCGTATTCTTCACCAACCTCTACACCGTTTTTGTTAACATACTTTCTAACTCTCGAACCTTTGGTCATTTCTTTATATCCATCACTGAATACTTTAGAAACTTGATTTATTGCGTTACCTGCCGAGGTTAATCTATTTTTTGCATCTTTAGGTGTGTTTTCTACAATTTCTTGAGTTCTTTGTAATAAAGAACCTTGTTTAAGTCTATCTTTAAAATTACTTGAAGCCGACTTTGCAAATTTGTCTTGTATACTTGTAAAGTTTGGGTTAGCACCAAATTGATTACCGTCAGGACCTGCATATTTGCCAGCCTTGCTATATGTTGAAGATTGGGTCCACGTAAACCCTCCTGTTGGGTCATTGTCGTCGGTATAAGCTAAACTTTTTAAACCAAAATTTAAATTATCTATTTCAGTTCCTTCATATGTTTTACCAATAACATCAACATTCAAAGGAGATGATAGAAGTGAAATATCGTCGGTAGTACTAGGAATGTAAAAATTACCTAAAGAATTACTCTTATCAAAAATTTGGTCAATTACAAGACCTACTTGAGTTGTATTTTGTTCATAATTAGGTCTGTACTTGTTATAATTGATATTGGAGAATAAAACACTTTTTTGACCTGAACCAGTGTTATTTAAGAATTTGATAGATGGATTGGTTGGGGTTGCGGGTTTTACTACCTTATTATAAAGATTTCTAAAAAATCCCGGATTTGTTGTTAACGCCACCTCATTTGCTGGGTCCGAGAAGTAATCACCCTCAATAGGTGATGTTGGTATATAAGTCCCTGAAAATTTTTGTAATAAAAAAGAAGCTTGGTCAACAACTCCGTCAGGTACAGTAATTGCATAATTCTTAGCAACAAAAGATTCTTTACCTGAAACAAGTAATGACAGACTAAACGGGTCACTAAATGCTTGTAAGTTAAGTCTCCCTATTGAATTTTTTTCTACTTCCCTTTCTATTCTTTCTCTAAAGGATTGGGCTAAGAACCCTGCGGATAATTGCTTTAAATAAGAGTCTTCGGACAATCCCGCACCTCCAGTAGAAACGTCTAATAAACTTATTACTGACCCTTGTAACGGATTAAAAGGCCCCGGGTCAGATATTGTGAAATTTGGATACCCTCCTGATTTAGGTTGATTTTTTGGTAAAATATTATCAGTAGCAATGTATGAATCAATATACCCACCTTCAGGTGTAAATTTATTAATTACCGCATTTGCATCAATAAAAAATTCACTAAGTAGTTCAAGTTCTGCAAAAGAAGGTCCGTATTCACCTTTAAGTTCAGATTTTCCAAATAAAACACTACCAAGTCCTGCTTGCTGCATGGAAACAGCTCCGTTATTTTGTCCAACAACTTCAGCGGCATCAATTACTTGAGCGGCCCCGTAAGTGTTTGGAATCATCTCTTCAATTGCCTCATCAAATACCCCTTGAGATAGATTTGGTAAATCTGTTGGGGTTAGGTCGATTAAAGTTGTCACATAAGGTTTAGTGTCCCCTTGATAAGAAAATCCCCCATCTATTTTATATGGCGTTAAATTTTTAGCAATAAGTGAGTCCCTAAATTGTGCAGAACCCTGAAAACTTAAAATATTCTGACTCGCCATCTATACTGTTTTAATAATAAATAGATAGATAACTATTTTATGAAAGATTAGACGTTAACACCAACCCCAGTGTTTACGTTGGATTGTACTCCTGAGGGTCTGGCTGGTGAAGTGTTATTTATACCGTAGCTAGCCATTCCACCAAAAAGTTTATTTCCAAAATCTTGAATATATGGAGTGCTTTTGAATTTATTTTCGAATTCTGAAAGTGCGTCTTTTGACAACCTGTCAGCACCCTCAAATTTTATTACGGTTTCAAATCTTAATGGTTTTCCACCATCCACAGTTAATGATGAATTAAAGTTTGTATTAAAATTACCTGAAGAAAACAACTCGGATTTATTATTTTCCATAACTCTATTAAGTAAATCATTTTCTTTTTTTGGTTGGTATACAGCTGTAAGTGGTTGATTTTGGGGTGTTTGATATTCTTTAGAAGAAAAAAGTTCCGTGTATTTTTCTCTATCTCTTAGTAATTCATTTTTTTCTGATAGAAATCTTAATTCGTTGTTTTTTTCAAATGAATTTATTGTGTTATTTCCTACTTCCCCTTTAAATGAATCAATATTTTTATATTGTATTTGAGAGTTTGGAAATAATGTATTACTTTCAAATTTTGTACCTCCATAATTATTAATCGCATAATCTTTAAAATTTTGGTCAAATTTTAAAAAATTATCACTTGCGTTTGACACAGCATCCCCAAATTTTGTAAATTGCGATTCTACTTTAGTTGGGCTATACATACGATTATCACTTGCGTTTAACACAGCATCCCCAAATTTTGTAAATTGCGATTCTACTTTAGTTGGGCTATACATACGATTATCAAAAGCGGTTGTGCTGTTTTCCACACCTCCTATAACATCACCAACCTGTCCAACAGTAGGTCCTTGGTTAAATGTATTAGTAGTTGTATTCGTATTTTGATTCATGTTCGTCACATAACTTGTTAAATTTTCTGATGTTTCATAGAAATTTTGTATTGCAGTTGTTAAACTCTGAGCATAATCATTCATGACTGTAGAATTTGTAACCATCGCAACCGTCTCGGTCATGAAGCCATCTGTGGCGGTTTTAAGAGTTTCTGAACTCATTAAAAGATTATTTGTTGCTGTTGTTAAATTATCAATATCGGTATTTAAATTTGATATTCCAACGCCTAAATCGGCGGTTTGTTGGTTTAGGTTTTGTATACTTGTATTGGTTTGTGTATTCAAATTTTGACTAAACAAATTTTGAGACTGATTTAAATTTTGAATATTTGTATTACTTTGTGTATTTTGATTTGTTGAGTTCTGACTGAATAAATTTTGAACTTGATTCATTAAACCAGGTGCTAAGTTTTGTAAATTTTGTAAATCTATACCTTGATTTTTTAAGAAATCTTGAAAGTCATTAAGAGGTTCAAAATCAGTAGGTATTTGTTTTCCTACCTCTTTAATTGTATCTTTAAACGCGCTCCCTCCTGCTTGAAGTACATTTAAAAGGGCTTCACGTATAGCGGGCCCTATTTTTAAGTAATCCCCTTCTTTAAAGGCATCTGCGGCTTCTTTTAAATTTTTTGATGATTCATCGATATTTTTGTCAAACTCGCTACCTGGCCCTAAACTATTAACAATAACCTCACTTGCTTTACTTGCCCCAATTTGGTTAACTCTCATGAGTTCTTGACCAAGTCCACTTGCCATTGAAAATGCGGGTGATTTCATGGCAGCTTCATTGGCCTTGTACATATCGGTCAACATGTCTAATTGTTGTTGAGCGATTGATAACATTTTTTCTTCCGCAGTTTTACCCTCTTCTCCTTGAGCTTCCATCAAAGCTTCCTTAAGTTGAGTGGGATTGTCTTTGTAAGCATCTAATAATTCAGTAACAGACTGCTCTACAAGTTGTCCACTAGCATCTTTTGTAGTTATTTTATACTCTCCTCCTTCTCCAAGTTCAGACAAATTTGCAACAAGTTCTTTTGTTTCGTCATCAAGACCATAACCTGCAAAAGAAATTTCAGACATTTTTTTGTCTAAATCTGCCGCCCCTAAAGCAAATTTTTCAAGTTGGTCCAACGGAATACCCATTGCCTCTTCTAAAGCTTTAAGGTCTTTTCTTGCCGATGGCATTATTCTAAAACTTTGTGATTGTTTGTCAAAGTAGGTATAAGTTTTTAACATTTTACCCAATTCTTCATTTAACTCAGGAACATTGTTTTGAGCCAAATCCATAAGTCTTAAAGGGTCAACTAATGATGAAGAAGTAACACCAAGTCTTTGTAAGGCAGCCGCGGTTTCAATAGCTGACTCAGGAGATAATACTTTATCGGCAAATTTAAATACATCGGCCATATTAGTTCTTAAAGCCGAAGATTTAGCCGCCATTTCAGCCAGTCCCTCAATACCATTTTCAAACCCTAATCTATTAAGTTGTTGTAAATTTTCAACAACCGCTTTTGACACTATTTTGCTACTAACACCTAACCTATTTGCGGTGTCAATAACTTTAATCATCTCATTATCAATTTGATATATAGATGTTCCAATGTCTTTAAATCCTTTTTGTAGTACCGGTAATTCTATTCCTGTTGCTCTAGTTGTGGCATAAAATTCTGTCATCCTTTCACTTGTCAACAACACATTACGACCCATTGAATCTAAAGTGTTAAGTTGAGTGTTTAAGGCGTCTGTTTCTGTACCTCCCAAACGAATAATGTCAATTGCCGCTTCCGAAAATTCTTGCTTAATCTCAGTGGCGAGATTAGCCCCCATTCCCATTTTATTGACCATTTTCTGAAACGATTGGTCCAAAATTACAGAAGCGGACTCAACGTTTCTCATAAGTTGGTCTAAACCACCAGTAGTAAAAGGATTTTGTTGTTGCAGAGCATTAATACCTTCTCTTGCAATTTTAAAATTGAAGAAATTTGTTTGTCCGGATTGATTAAACGAAGCCTTACTTAGTGATTGTGCAAACTGCACTCCTGCGTCTTCTACCGCATCATCTTTATCATTGAAATACATACTCATATAAATAAATAATCATTACATCAATTTTTAGGAGTATTATATTCAATAATTTTCTCTACCAAATATCTTCTTTGGAAGATTGGCATTTTTAAAAAATCTGAATAGGAAGTGTGTATAAATTTTCCTAAAAGATAATATTGATTTAAAAGACCTTCGATGTAATTAGAAGAAAGGACGAAAAAACTCAACCCCAAAGGTAATCTTCGCGTTTACCTTTTTTCCTGACGGGGCTGTAATTTCTCTATCTAAGTTTAGTCTTGGTTCGTTTTTCCTCAAGAAATTTGCAATATATTTTGAATCCATTATTGGCATAGTATTAATAAACTTCATAATTTCTTCTTTAGAAGGATTGTTGTTTACTTCAACCAATTGTTTTTGTAATCTCCATGTTACTTTGGGGGCGACTAATCCCTGTGGATAATCTTCAGCACTTCTTTCGATTTCCAAAACATCTCCGTAAGATAAGGGTCTTAATTTAACCTCAACTCCTGATTTTGGTAGTTGTGTTGTAAAGTATCCATTGTCGTCCGGTTCAACTTCTGGTTTTCTAAAATTAAGTTCGTCTAAATATACAGTCTTTTCAAAGGTATTACCTGTTTCAGGGTCAACTAACTTAAATGTGTAGTCGTGTCCAAAACTAGTGTTTCTTAAAAACAACAATACTGCTTCAACATCACCTTCTAATAATTCAGAAGGATTTAAATCAGGTTCATATAATTTTTCTCTGATTAATCTTAAAATTAAAGTTTCGGCTGGTATTTTACCAATATTAGCCAATAAATTTTCGTCATTAGCTGTCAGATATCCAACCTTAACACTTTTTTTCTTACTTTTATAATATTTTCCCTGACTAGGTAATAAAACCACATCATGTGGTAGTGAAAAATTTTCTTGACCCGCAATTTGTTCGTTCATATATTTGTTTTTTTACAAAAAAAATCCGCACAAAGTACGGATTTGTAAATAGTATAATAAAAAAATAAATTTTAGTAAACAAGTACGCAATAATCAGGACGTAATCCACAAGTAATATTAGCAAGTCCATCTTCACCGTATCCTAATGAACCAAAGTCAGCCTTTGTTAGGAATGCTCCAACCATAATCCATTTTTCCACAACAACACCAGTTGGGTCTAAAAGTTGTAAAGTTACGTCTTTTTTGTATCCCGCAGCGTAACCCATACGACCTGTAACAGATTCTGCGTGTAAACGAACCCATTCCATAAGAGCCTGAGCCGCTGAAGGTCCAATAGGGTCACGGAATGTAACACTAATTTCACCCCATTCATAAGTGGCGGCAACATATTTCTTAGTGTTTAAGAAAGGTATTTCAGTAGTTTTAATTGTGATTGCTGGTCTTGCAGTCGATTCTACATACCATTCATTAATTCCAAGTTCGCTTGGGAAACTAAGTATAAACCTATTTTTCTTTTTGGGTTCGTACGGTACGGGCATTTTCATCAGTAAATCAGCCATAATATTTTTTGTTTTTTAATTTTTTATTTCTTTCTGTTTTTATATAAATAGTTTTGTTTTAAAATTTTTCTATTTACTTTGAACTTTTTTTTATGAAACTTACAATAAGTCCAGTTTATAAATATTACCCATTATATTTTTTTCTTTCTCCTCCATGTGTAGATATAAATTGAATTATATTTTCTGGTCTATTTGATAATTTTTTATGTGTAAATTCTAGATTCTTTTTATCATCATCTGAAAAGAATATTTTTGGTACAAATCTGTTAGATATTTTATTTTTAAGAAATCCCTGTTTGTGTAGGTGTCCCGAAATATATTTAACATAATTTTCAAACTCCTTTAAAGCCTCTAACTTTCCCTTTTCGGGACTATTCGCACTTCCTGAGCCAAATGTTACCGGATAATATCTATTCATATCCATATAAGTTTCGATAAGTTGTTCGTCTGACATATCTTCTTCACCTGCAATATCTCTAAACTTTCTGAGGTTCCTAACTAAATCTCTTTTTGAGATACCTTTAAAATCAAGTTCAATCATGTTTTCGATAGATTGTCTAATAACAAGTGGGGAATGTCCTCTTGCGGTTACTATTGAGAAAATAGACCCGTTATTTATGGCGTCCTTAAACGTGTCCCACTCAGGACCAGGTTTACCCAAAAGAGAGTCAATAATAAATCTCTTATCTCCTTTAGTAGAAAAGTGTCTGTACGGGTCTGGAGCATATCCAGTAATAGTCTTACCTTTATAATCAAATTCTTCTTTACCTACTTGATGTCTGTGTTCGGCAAAATCCTCGGTAGACATTCCAATTTCCTCACCATTACTATCTAACAGTATAATTTGTGTTGGCATAGTCATTATATTATCGTCCCAATCAAATGCATAATACTGAATATCGGGAGTCATTTCCTCTTTAAATTCTTCAACTAAGATAACTTTCATACTTTATAAATATACTAAAAATAAAAAACCCCCGTTTCCGAGGGTTTTTAAATTTATGATAGTTTCTATTAAATATTTTCGAAACTTGCACCTTGTGGAGTAATTACAAACTCGATGTCGATGAATTCAAGAGCCTTAGTTGGTTTCAAGAATACTCTACCTGACATTTGGTTTGAATCAAGTTCTTCAGGTGAACTGTTAACTGTTACACGGAAGTCGTAGATACCTCTGTCTCTTCTGATTGCGTCTAAGATTGGGTTTACCGAATCCAAGAACTGTTGTCTTACAACCGCATCATTTTGTTCAAATAACAATCTGATAGCAACTGCAGAGATAAGTTTACGAGCTTGTAACAACAATCTCCTAACGTTAACCCTATCCAAAGGACTCTCCTTAATCTGTAGAGTTTTATTACCCCAAATTACAGTACCAACGTCATTGAAAGTTGCAATTGGGTTAATTCTACCTTGATAAAGAGTATCTCTATCTAACTGAGTGAGTCTACGTCTTGCTCTTACAGAATTAACAAGACCTCTTGTGTAACCCGCAGTTGCAAACCATGGGAAAGAGATATTATCTGTAAGTGCCAAGTTACGACAAACTTCAGCAGTTGGTGGGATATAGATTTGTGTGTTGGTTACACTATCTCTAGTTAGAACCCATGGATAGTACGTTGCAGTGTAGTTAGAATCAATATCCTGACCAGATAAATCATCAACCGCATCTTGGGGGTAAATGAAGTTATCCATAGAAGTTGATGGTTGATACAAATCAAAGTCTGGAGTTGTCATAATGTAGATAGAATCCGCTCTGTCAATCTCAACCATATCAATTGCTGCTCTAACAAGTTGGTAGTTGTTTGTTGCATCAATACCAGGAGTTGCTAAAACGTTAATGTTAATAATTGCCGGGTTATTAAATGTGTTAATACCTAACTTATATGCGTAGAAGTCTGTGTTTGCCCAGTTTGCGGTATCATCCTCAATTGTAATTTGTTTAAATGCTCCCCATCCTGTAGCATTTGTGTAAGGTTGGCAATCTTCTAATGCCCCATAAAGGAAACCAGACCTACCTAAGATATAGTCATCACTATAAGTTCTGAATTCACGGTAAATATCCCATCCATCAAAACCACCATAAGCCAATAAAGTAAACTTACGAGAATAAGTTCTATAATAAGCATTATTTGAGTCAGTCGGGTCTGATGTAAATGAAGTAATACCACATTCAAACATAGGTGTACCAGAGTTTGAGTAAGCTGAAGGAATTGTTACAGTTGTTGCTCCGCTATCCATGTGGAAACCTTTAGTTAGATAACTCCAATTTTCATAAGTTGTTTCAGTACAAGTCCATCCAGTTGGAGTTTGTTTACCTTTATACTCAAAGAAGTTAGGGTCCCAACCAATAGTTGACCCAAACCCTAAGTAAGCTCTACGAATATTTTCACCTGAACTGATTGTTGAATTGTCAGCCCCAGAGCTTCTTCCAAATGGAGGATTATACAATTCTTCACCAGGGTAATCATACTTTGTTTTGTAGATTGGGAATGGAGATTTAGAACTACCATATGTTCTAATTAAGTAACCCTCGAATCCGCAAGGTAATGCGTCAACAGGAGCATCAGGATTTAATTCAAGCATTATGTACTTAGAATTAATTTGATACTCACCATCCGAAGTACCTACTTTAGTACCTACGAAATTATTTTGAGAGGGGTCCATCGAACAATTTGTATATTTCTCAATCACAACAG
>Ga0209617_10000022_pt1 | contig 49768 bp, 35 predicted proteins | sample LakEriepJuly2011_2_FD_187459 | JGI IMG/M metagenome (GOLD analysis project Ga0209617, IMG submission 187459) | Freshwater microbial communities from dead zone in Lake Erie, Canada - CCB epilimnion July 2011 (SPAdes) (version 2) | ecosystem: Environmental > Aquatic > Freshwater > Lentic >...
TCATTTATTTGTGGGAAATTATATCTAGATGAACGTAGGAGTCCTGGTGGTATATCACTTCTAATTATGGCTTGATCTGTAGGTGTACTTGGATTTGAGTTTTGGACTTGTGGAGGTGTACTTGGATTTGAGTTTTGGACTTGTGGAGGTGTACTTGGATACCAATTACTCAAATTACTATTTTCAGAATTAGTATTATTTAGTCGACGTCTATTATTGTTATTATTGTTGCTAAAGGGATTAGATCGTCTAGATCCAGATCCCCCTTGTAAATTAATATATTGGGTCATAGTATATTATATTTATAGATTTTTATTTAAAAATTAAATTAATTTTTAATAAAAACCAGATTAATCGGTTAGGTACTTTTTCAACCATTTTTTTTCAATTAGATAAATAAATTACTTTATAAAAAATATCTAACCATTTAATATATCTAATGAGTGCGTTAGGAGATTATAATATTGGAGGTCAGACTTTACAACTTGAAAAATTTGATTTAAAAAAATTAGTTGTTAATGATAGTGGTGAATTTGTTAATCCTAGAATTGCAATGATTGCTAAATCTGGATCAGGTAAATCATGGGTTATTCGTGAAATTTTATATTATTTATCAAAAACTCGTGTACCATGTGGTACTGTTATTGCTCCTACAGATAAAATGACTAAATTTTATGATGATATTATACCTGCAACATATATTCACCATGAGTACAAAGAAGAAATTATTCCAAAAGTACTTCATAGACAAAAACTAATTATTGATAAAAATAAAGAGAGAGAAAAAAACAAAAAAAAACCAATAGATCCAAGAGCATATCTAGTTATGGATGATTGTATGAGCTCCAAACATTTATGGTTGAAAGATCCTAATATTTTATCTATATTTAATGAAGGTAGACACTTTCAACTTACATTTATTTTAGCAATGCAATATGCAATCGGTATTCAACCTGAACTTAGAAATAACTTTGATTTTATCTTTTTACTAGGTGAAGATACATATTCATCAAGAAGAAAAATACATGAACATTATGCAGGTATTTTTCCAAAATTTGATCTTTTTGATCAGGTCTTTTCTCAAGTAACCGATAATTATGGTTGTATGGTACTCGACAATCGTATCAGATCAACTGATATACATAAAAAAGTTTTTTGGTTTAAATCTCGGCAAACACCAGATTTTAAAGTAGGAATTCCACGAACATTAAAATTCCATGATGTTAATTTTGATCCTGAACATGAAAAGAAAACACCATTAATTGATATTGGGTCAATGCTCAGTTCTAAAAGACGCCAGGTTGTTAAAGTCAGAATGGCTTAACAGCTTGATCAGAATGGCTTAACAAGCTTGATCAGATTGTTTTAAAAATATGCTGGATCAAAACTTTCACCAAGTTTTGATTTAATTAAATCTTGTTTAAAATTTTGATCTAATTTTTTTGCTTCTATTTTTCTAAATTTATTTGAATCTGCCCTAGATGATCCAACCCATGGTTCTGCAGATTGAAACATTGTTCTAAATATTTTATCAACATCTGCAGAATCTTTTAAATCCATATCTAAAGATCTTGGTACATATTTATATTCGGTTTCTTTTACAGGGCATTGATATGTCATTTTAGTTACTTCCATTGTAACTATTACAATTCCAATCACAAATAGTACTAAAATAAAGTTTTTAAATGATAACATTATTTTAGTATTAGAAATTAATTTAAAGAGAAGACTTTTCAGCATTATATTTATTCATCAAGTCATCATATAATTTTTTAGCCTTGACTAGTTCTTCATCAATCTTATTAATTGTTTCTTCTTTGTTTACAACAACTTCTTGTGAAGCAGCTAAAGCATCTTGTTCAGATTTAACTTTTTCTGATAGTTCATTTAGCTTTTCTTGATCTTCAATTAATTCAGATGATGTTAAAGTATTCCCATTAATGTTTGCTTCAATAATATTTTTAGTAATAATATCATTTGTAAGTCCATCTAGATCTACGGATTTAGCAACTTCTTCTTCCTTGGATTTTTTTGCTTGTTCCTTCTTCTTTTTCATAGCTTCAGCATGGGCTTTCATTTTTCTTTCTTCATTGTACTCGGCTGCCTTTGCTTGGGAATCCTTATATGCCTTCATCATTTCATTTAATTTAGGTTCTGCATAAACAGCATCTTCAGCATTAGATGCATCATCATCCCATGGTAACCATTTTCCAACTTCCCCTACAAAAACATGATGATATTTATCAAATTTTCTAATTTCTTCACATCTCTTTTCTGCTTTTTCATAAGATGAATATACACCTCTAATTTTAAATGCTCTAGTTTTATGACCTGTATCAATTACTTCTCCTTCAGGAGTTTTAACTGAATTAGGAGTAAAAATTGATAAACATGTAAATAATTGTGAAGAGATAATTGGATCTTCATCTAGATAATCTTCTTCTGAACAAGGAATCCCTTTACTTAGTTGAGTTTCAGTCATTTTATATTAATATATATATGGGTAATTTTTAAATAACTTTAAACTAATTTAATTAAATAAAATTGAAAAAATAATTTATTAGTTAATTAAAGAATTAATACAAGAATATTTTAACAAATGGTAGATTTCATATCAAAGTCTGATATTTATTCTAAACAAAATCTAAATGATTTTTCTATTGGTCCTATATACTGGAATAACACCAAAATTATTCTAAATGTTGAACCATCAAATATTCCAAATGCAGGAAATGGAATTTTTACATACCAACCTATTAAAAAAGAAACATTAATTGGCTATTATGATGGTATACTAAAAAAAGATGATGGTAGTTGTGTGGGTGATTATTCATTCTCATTAAATAAATTTTGGTATATTGATGCAAGATCATTTCCTCGTGCTTATATTGCAATGATTAATGATGCTCATGGATCTAAGTTTAAAAATAATTGTGAATTTAGACTAGAAATGCAAGATCCTAAAACAGGAAAGAAAAGGAAACCTGAAGATAGAAAAATTACTCTATGGGCTTTACGAAATATTAAAGTTGGTGAAGAATTATTTTCAGATTATGGAGTTGACTATTGGAAATGTGATAGATCACATTCTTGATAAAATAATTTAAACATTAGTAGATCCAAAACCGCCAGATCCTCTAATTGAACTATTTAATTCATTTACTATTTGAATTACTATTGGTTTTAAATCAGGTGCACAAAGTTGAAAAAGTTTATCACCTTTATTTATTTTATAAGGGATATTAGAATAATTTCTAACAACTGCACAAATTTCACCTCTATATCCAGCATCAATTATCCCAACTGAATTTGCTAAACCTAAAGGAGTTTTAGAAATAGATGATCTAGGATACAAATAATAACCTGAATTTGTATCTGCTGGTTCAGCAGCAATTCCAAGAGGTATTTTACATGTTTGCCAAGGTTCAACAGTATAATCTGAACAAACAATTAAATCATATCCAGAATCTTCCCGTCTAAATCTAATATCATTATTGTCTAAATATACAGATGATGCAAAAGAATTTAACGTCTTGATAAGTAGTTTCATTTTGTTTAGTATTAATATAGTGTTAATATAGTATAATTCAATTGATATTTTTATCAATTTTTTTGTTAATTTTCTAATCAAATATTATAAATGAAAAAATGTATTGAAGTATTTTTTGAAAAGATTTTTAATCCATTTTTAACAGATATAAATTTATATAGAAAATTATCAAATTTGCATTTACATCAAAATCTAAATTTAGCATATGTTATGGAACAACTAACAAAACATTCTATTGATCCAAATAAAGTTAATCTTGGGGTTCTATCTAAAATAACTTTTAGTGAAATATCACAATTTAGAACATTGAGTACTGATGATTTATTTTTAATATTAATTAGTTTTTTTATGCTTATAGTAGTTATTCTTAAACATGCTGGTATATTTGAAAAAGTTACTGGAAAAATTGCAGATTCAACAAAGACTGATATTAACGAAGCTCGTACATTTGTAACATATTTTTTAGGATTAATTTATATTATTTATTCATTTTATATGATTAAATTAGTATTATCTAAAAAACAATATATTTTATCAAGTAGAATTATTTATATTTTTACATATGGGGTTGCTGGAATTACAATTGCAATATCATTTTTTAAATTTTTATTTAATTAATTAATTAATTAGCTAGTTAATTAATTAGTTAATTGATCAAGCTCATTTAATCTTTCCATCATTAAATTAAATTTTTGTTTGGTTGTAAATTTCTTTGATTCAGTTGTTGCCCATTGACGTTTACCATCTGAAATAAGTCCAGGATGACGTTCTATTACAAATTTATCTCCTCGAGTTTCTGATGCAGGCTTATAATAACAGTATTTGGGTATCATCTGAGGTGTAATACCACAGCCTTCTGGTAGATGTGATTTTAGTCCTCGAATTGTTTTTTCTTCAATCTCTTGAGCTAGCTGAGTCTGGACTTCACTAATAGGGATTGGATTATGGGATACAATTAGTGGAGCTTTATTTGATTCAATAATTTCTGTGGGATAAGTTGTTAACCCAAGAATATCATTAAATGATTGGGCTAATTCATTACGTTCAGCTGTGTTATCTAGTTCTCCAATTAAATCTGCTATTTGTGGATGAGCTGTTTTTATCTCTTGAAGTTTATTAATTGTATGCTGTAACTTTACTCTTAGATCTAGTGTTTTAGATTTTGTTCCAAACCATCTAAATTTATTTGTATCTTCTTGAGGACATAAAATTTTAACAATTTCTGGAGTTCTAATTTCAATATAAAATAGATCCCCATGAGCTCCTGATGGGGGTTTATAATAAATATTTTTAGGAATATCATTTGGATCTATCCCACAACCATCTGGTAGCTCTACAACTCGTTCTCTTTTGGACTGATTAATATTTTGATGAGATTGAGTTAACTCGCGCAAATTGACTTTACGGTTGTCTCGACCAATTCTATTAATATGGTCAATTGAATGGTGTTGGCCTTTACCATCATGTGTTAGTTTATTACATACAAAATTATGTAAATAGAGTTCTCTTTTTGAACCATCATCTAAATAATATGTATGACCTATATATTCTCCATCTGTTTTTAAATGCCAAGCTTTTAATACTAAATTTTTGTAAAATTCAGAATTTTGATAGTCAGTAACAAATAAAATATCTTGTTCCTTATATGCACAATACCCAACAATATATTTAGATCCTTTGTATTGAACAACCTGGTGATTAATTTCTTTGATTGTTGATGCAGATTGAACAATTTTCTTAATTTCTGGTTCAACAATCTTAATAACTTTTTTCTTTTGAACTACTTCATAAACAGCCTTTGTTTTCTTAACAGTGATACGAGTTGGAAGTGACATTTTATATATATGATTTATATATAAATTATCTTTTAAATAATAAAAATTTCAATTTTTGTTAAAAAAGATAGAAAATATTATTGTTATAAAAATATATTTTTTTAAGGGTTTTTAATTTGAATATGCTAATCCTGCCATTCCTGACATAATTCTTAGTACGTTGTAGTTGGTAGCATAGATGTTGCACTTGGCATCAGAAGCAACTGAGACAGTTTTGGTAGAAATAGCAGCACCAGTTGAGTAACTGACTGAACTGATGAAATCAATGTTAAGGGTGGCATTATCAATTCTGGACATGTTGCAAGTTCCGGATGGTTGGTGTTCTTCAGGGTTAAGGGCAAATGAGAACATGTTAAGACCATCACAAGGAGTGTTTGAGTGACATTGAAAAGGCATAACATAGTTAAAGTAGTTGCCATCTCTCTTGGAGAATCTATCTTGACCGTTAAGTTGAAGAAGAACTTGATCAACAGGGTTGACAGTTCTGGTGAGGAAAGCACCATAGTTATCCCATTGTCTGACAACAATATCTTCAGTAGAAGAGGAATCTACATTAGTAGTAGTAAGTCTTGTAATGCCATTAAGACCGGTTGTAATTTCGGTAACAGTGGAAGAAATAAACCAATCAGGAAGAGGGGTTCCAAGAATAGCAAGGTTATCAACATCAGTAGCGTTACCAGAAACATCAGGTCCAGCTACTTTAGCAGCATTTAAAGCGACTCTCCATTGATTGGTAGTATCTTCAGTGACAGTATAAAGACCAGTTGAACCACTAAAACTACCGAAAGCAAGAGCAGCTCTCTTGGTAGCTTGGATTCTCATTGCTTCCATATCCTTAGGATTCCAGGCAAGGAAAGTGTTGGTACCGTTGGTGTTAAGGTATTTGTTTTGTTGAACGTTCCAGTAAAGAGCCTTGCAAGGGTGGTTGTAACTAAGTCTGAACTTGGCATTTGATGAAGTAACAGATTCAGCACCAGTGAATTGAACTTGTTCAATAAGGTATTCGTGGGAAGCTTGAGCGAACTTCTTTCTTTCTTCAGAATCAAGGTAAACATAGTCAACGAAAAGTGAGCATGAAACCATAGAAACAGATGGAGTAGTTCCAGCTACACCTGATTTTGAGCAAAGAAGTTGGGAAAGAGGTTGGAATTCAATTTCAATTCTGGTATCGTGGTATTGGGTAGCAATTAAAGGAAGTGCAAGACCATCATTTCTGCAGCAGAAGAAATAAAGAGGAACATAAAGAGTAGCTTGAGCAGTTCCAACAGTTGAAACAGTAAGTTCTTGGGTGTTACCAATCATAATATCATAACCACGGTCGTGGGCGAATCTTCTGGCAAGTTCATACCAGACATTCATCCAATCACCATAGTGTTTATCAATAGGGGTACCACCGATGTTAAGTTCGGCAGTCTTGATCATAGCGTGACCAACTTTAGGAGTCCAGGCATGTCCTGCTGTAGTAAGAGCAGGAAGGACAACCTTTAAAAACATCTTGGTGATAAGATCACCGTTTCTTTGGATTTGGCATACAACTTTCTTGCCGAAATCACCAGTTCCATTGAAAACTTGTTCGATGGATTCGACAGCAAAGTTAGTGTGTCTTCTATATACGACCTTCCAGAAGGTAATTTGAGGGTTTCCAGTAAGATAAACATCTTGAGCACCATAAGCGACTAATTGCATTAAACCTCCAGCCATTTTATATATATAATATATTGTAGAAAATTTTTTTTCATAATTAAAACGCCAAATATTTTTTTAAAAAATTAATCTTATAATATTTTTTAAAGTAAATTTATTTAAAGTTTATAACATACATTTGTTTATTGATATACCTGAATGTCTAATTTTAAAGAAAAAAATATTAAATACTCAACTTTTTGTCAAAACGTTTTAAAGAAGTCTGCAATCGTACATGGTACATTAGATGCCAAACATAATGAAATTATGAAAGATTTCGCAAAAAAGAAAAAATCTCTACCTAGACTTACTGAAAAATTAAACGAGTTAAAACAAGACATTGAATTATTAAATGATCCTGATGTATATAAAGCTGTGTTAGAAAAAAGAATTAAAGATTTAGAAATTGATAAAAAAATATCTAAAAAAAATAAAAAAAATCAAATCGCGGATATTATTGGAAAACCAGGATCTAATAAAATAAATATAAATCATCTAAATCAGCCAAATCCAGATGATTTAGCTGATTTAGATGATTTGACTGATTTGGCTGTCCCTGAATTAAATACTACACAAACAATTAAAGAGCTTAAAGAACGTATAAAAATGTTAGAAGACTATTTTTTAGTTGCTAAACTTAAAAATAACTTTAATGATCAAATTTTAGAACTTGAACAAGAAGTTAATAAGCTTGACTCGAATGAAGATGAACTAAGTTATTTATTAGATACAGCAGATATATTATTCAAATACTATGATAATTCTACAAAGGAACCAGTTAAAAAAAATGTTCCAACAGATCTTCAAGATTTTTTTGTAAAAATTAAAGAAACTAAAAAATCTAATGATGGTGATGATGATAAATATAATTTATTTAATAAATATATGAAAATAACTGCTGGATCCGAATTAAAAAAAAAATCTCTAATTCAGATTAAAATGTGTGATAAATGTCAAATTGAAAAAACTTTACATTTGCAAGATGGGTTTTTAACATGTACAGGATGTGGTGATTCAGAATCAATTCAAATGGATTCTGATAAACCTAATTTTAAAGATCAAACTATTGAAATAAAAACAAATGGATACAAACGTATGAATCATTTTTCAGAACTATTAAATCAATGTCAAGGTAAAGAATCAACAGATATAGATCCAGAAGTATTTGAAATGATTATCAATGAACTGAATGTTATGAAGATAACAGATCTGTCTAAACTAGATAATAAAATAATGAGAACTATTTTAAAAAATCTCAAGTTAAATTCATATTATGAACATATTCCATATATTATTAACAAATTAAATGGAATCCCACCTCCAACAATGTCAAGAGAGTTAGAAGATAAAGTTAGATCAATGGTCAAAGAAGTTCAAGAACCATGGATTGCTGGGAAAAAAAGTACTAGAAAAAACTTCTTAAATAATAATTACGTATTTCATAAAATATTTGAACTACTCGAAGAAGATGACTTTCTTCAATACTTTCCTTACTTGAAATCTAGAGATAAATTACAAGAACATGATGATGAATGGAAAAAAATATGTGAACATAATAGATGGCAGTTTATTCCGTCTCTTTGAAGACATAATAAAGCGCTACTCGGTTTATTACATCTATTTGAAGACATAATAAAGCGCTACTCGGTTTATTACATCTATTTGAAGACATAATAAAGCGCTACTCGGTTTGTTTACGTCTCTTTGAAGACATAATAAAGCGCTCCTCGGTTTATTACATCTATTTGAAAACAAAAATAAATTTTTATTATTTGAATTTAATTAATAAAAATTATTTAGACCTTTTCTTCTATGATATATGAAGGTGCATATTGATCACATAAGGCATATGATCCAACACCAATTAATGCAATTGCTAAAGAATCAAAAGTATCAATTTTTGATTTTGTAATAAAAATCACAGAAATAAAAAGTATAATTATTAAAGCAATATATTTAACAAGTTTTTTAATAATATTCATAATAATATTTGTAAAGAAATTAATTTAAATTAATACTTAAAAATACTTATATTATATTATTGTAATGACTGGAAGCCTTTTACAGATAGTATCAACAGATTTAAAAGATGCATTTTTAACAATTGATCCACAAATTACATTTTTTAAAATAGTTTACCTAAGACATACACCATTTGCAATAGATTTATTTGAAGAGACATTTAATACTATTCCTAATTTTAGTGAAGAAGGGTTTTGTCAGCTTTCAAAGCTAGGAGATTTAGTATCAAATATTTTTTTAAAAGTGGATATACCAAGTGTTCAAATAGAAAATTCAGATGATTCTGAGTATATAGAAACAAATGTAGACATAACTATACCATATTATAATGAAGATTTAACAGTTGCTAAGCATATTGAAGAATTTAATGAAAATATAGATAACTTCAAAGTATTCTCATCAAGTGCAATGGTTTATTGGAGACAAATATATTCTTTGGTGTCAAATAATACATCAAATTATACTACTGTGATGGATTTAATTAGTAATATTTTATTATCAGGAAATGATATATATTTAACATATCAAGAAAATAGTTCTACATTTTCAGATACAGATATATATATAGGTACAATTAAATTTAATTTTAATTTTGATTTACTCGATTATATACAGAATAACTTTACTGAATATGAAGAATCAATTTATAATACAAATTTAAATATAGAATTTAAACAGGCTGTTTTAAGTTATTTGAATATTTACTTGGAAAATCAAAAGCTTTATCTTGAGTACTTAATAACAAGTAAAAATTTATTTGACAAGATATCTACTATTGATGAATCACCATACTATTATTTTGCTTGGGTTAAAAAGTTAGCATTTACATTAATATCAAATTTATCAATTGAAATAAATGGTCAACAAGTAGATAGTGTAAATGGTGATATTTTAAACACATGGTATGAACTTTCAACCCCATTAGAAAAAATAGAAATATTAAATAAAATGATTGGAAATATAGATGTGTTAACAGATTATAATACAGAAGAAAAACCAAACTACACATTAATTATACCAATACCATTTTGGTTTTGTAAATATAAATCTCAAGCACTTCCATGTGTTGGATTAAAGTACAGTGATATAATTATTAAAGTTAAATTTAATGATCTAACCAATTGTTGTTATTTTGAGCCATATGAGAAGTCTACCTCGACATATTCATCAAATGTAAATATTAATGATTTAATAAAAATATCAAATGTTTCACTGCTAGTTGAGTATATACATTTGGGTGATACAGAAAGAAATAAATTTGGATCTTTTACAATTGAAAGTCTTATAGAACAAAATAAAATTATTCAATTTAATGATTTGAAGACACAGAATATTCTTTTACCATTAGATTTTGTTAATCCTGTAAGAGAAATAATATGGACTGTGCAAAAAACTTCTAATGTCAAAGACTTTAAACTAGCTTTTGATTATTCATCTTTAGATTATTTTTATGGAATTATTTACTCAAGTAAAGATTCTGATTTAAATTATTTAGAAGTTGTTTTAGATGAAACATCTTATAGTTCAAATTCAGATGAGTATATTAATGGAACAATAGAAATAATTAATTCAAAATATTATAATGGTGTTTATGAAATATTAGAAGCTATTGGAAATAATTTTACAATTAATTCAAAAATAAGATTCTATTCTGATAATTTTATTGTTAAACTAACTAAATCAATATTATATACAGAAAAACGTGTTACAACACAAACAATACAAATATATGGACAAGATATATTATCAAAAAGAGATTCTGAATTTTTTTCACTAGTTACACCATTTAAAACACATACAAATATACCATTGGATATATTTTGTTATTCATTTTGTCTAAATTCTGAACTATTCCAACCATCTGGATCATTAAATTTTAATGTGATTGATAGTAAAAATTTATATCTAGAATTAAATTCTAATCAATTAATTAATAGTAATGATTCTTATATAATTAAAATTATTTCTAGAAGTCATAACATTCTAAAAATAGAAAATGGAAGTGCCAAGACGCAATTTGGCATATAAAATTAAATTTAATATTAATTATTTTGAATTTAATTTTATATATAAAGTTATCTTTATTATTTTATAGTAAAAGATGGCAGGAGGATTAATACAATTAATGTCATATGGATATGCAGATAAAGTTTTAATAGGAGATCCTGAAATTACTTTTTTTAAAAAAGTATATCATAAACACGCACTATTTGCAATTCAAGATCATGAAATTCAATCAGAAAGTGATATAAATTTTGGTTCTTCTAGTAATTTTAAAATTAGAAACTATGGTGACTTGTTTTATTATCCTTACCTTAAAGTAGAACTACCTGGATTAAAAGTATCATATGATAAAACATTAGAGGAGTATATAAGTGAATTTGGTTACCAAAAAATAGAAAATAATAATACAAATTTAATTTTATCAAAACTGAATGCAATTTTATATAATTTTTCCGAATATAAATTTCCTATTGGATATTCTTTAAAATCAGATAAAGAAAATAATAATGTTTTTAATTATTCTTATGATTCAATAAATACATTATCTAGTTTAAAAAATAATATTGTTGAGACTTATGATGAAACATATAATCAATTATTACAAGTTGATTTAAATGGGACTTCATATGAGAAATATTCTTCAAACTTTGTTTTATCCTCTGGTAGTCTGGTTAATCCTACAATACAGGACTGTAGAAACATATATTATTCAACATTTAATGTAAACTATTTAACAACTAAGCTAAATGAAGTGCAACTATTATTATCAGATGATACAATATTAGTTGATGATGAATTTTTTAAAAATTTTAAATCACAACTATATAAATTTATAACAAATACTAATGAGAATGAATTTTTATATTCAATTATTAAAAGTAATAATATTTTTAGTTCAGAATTTTCATACAAAAATAAAGAAATTGAATTTACAAATGAAATTGATTTTATATATAAATATTACTTTTCAAACTTAAACATATTTTATATTTATGAAGATTATCAGTCGGACGTAGATTACAAAAAATTAAAATATATTGGTTTTATTGATAAATCTGTATATTCTGGTACTAATTTTACTAATGTAGTTTCTTCTTTTTATAATTTATATGATAAATTTAAAATAGATATTTCAGGAGGTAGCAAATTTTTTATATCATCTGGTTATGACTTGAATGGAAAATTTCTTATTACTGAAATAAATAATTTTTCAGTAAATAATGAATCTGAAGGTAAGTATAATCTTGAGTTTGATACAGATAATGTTGAATTAGATCCTGATATTGTATATTTTATATATCCAGATATTAAACCATTAGATCAGGATATATTACAAGATAATCAAGATTATCCAAATTATGAAGATTATTTAAAATTATATTATCGTGACTATTTTACACCAGGAGGTGAAATATTTAAAACTAGTAAACTATTACTACCAATATGTGTATTACAATATACTGGTATAACTGATGAAACTGATACAAGTGTATTTCAAGAAATTCCTCTTACAACTTTTGTTGACTCAACAGACTCAATTTTTATTTATAACGATACACTAATTTTGAATCAACAATCACAAAAAAATCAATATGTTTTAATAAATAATAAATTGTTTGAATGTGTAGATACATCTGAAAATACGTATCAGTACTCTAATACACTAAATATAGATATATCTGGCAATTCAATTGATGATGATGGAAGTGTAACATTTAATACAGAAAAATATTTTATTTATTCATCAGACACAACAGTACAATTTATTGACTATAGTAGTGATATAAATACATTTGTGACATCAAATTATACTAGTCCATATAAAGTATATCTTAAACTTGATTCAGACCATTTTTATTATAAGAATAGATTTTGTCCAGTAAACTATGTAAAAAATACAAAAATTAATTTAGACTCGTATGAAAATTTCAAATATAATAAAATGATGCTTCAAGATGTTAATATTGATACTAATCTTAAAAATACAGTTATAATTACTAATGTAAATTTAACAGTAAATGAAAATATGATTTATATAACAAATATTTTTAATTCATTTTTAAATTTATATATATATTTTCAACAATACAATCAATTTGTAATTTCAACTACTACTTCAAATTTAAATATGACAATATCTCCTACTAATAATAATAATTTTATTAACAATATTTTTACAACAAAAAATTATAATGGAAAAAACTATTTTTATAATGAACTTCAAGATATAATAATCAAATATTTTGAATCTTTTGAAGATATTATTGATACCTATTATACCAAATTAATAAGAAATATAACAAACTTGAAATATAATGATACAGAAGTGATTACTCAAGATACAAGACTTATGTATATATTATCTAATTTAAATAAGTTAAAATATTATATTAGTATAATTAGTATTGATAATACAGATGATTCTCCTACTAAATTTTTTGTAGAATCATCATTATCAGATATTACATTTAACAGCTCTAAAATATATTTTAAAATTAATAGTGATGATCCGTTAGTTGATTTATCTAATAATTATGGGTTATTTGATTTATCTAATAATTATGGGTTATTTGATTTATCTTATTATCAATTAGCTGATTTAGCTAGTAATTATCAATTAGTCGATTCATCTAATAATTACTATCCAACAGTTGATTTATCTTATAATTATTATCGAATAGTTAATTTATCTAATAATTATCAATTGATTGATATATCTAATAATTATTATAAATTAGTTGATTTATCTAGTAATTATGATCCATTAGTTGATTTATCTAATAATTTAGGTTATACTTTTAAAACAGAAGGTGATTATTATTTGATAGATAATATTAGCTTTTCATCAACAACAAATGGATCTAATAATTTACCATATAATTTACATCCGTTTGATTTTAATACATCTAAATATTTTTATGGATTAATATATATTCTTAATTATACTTCCAACTCTTCTTCAGATAATCCGACAGTTTTAGATGAAATTTTTTTAACTCCATCAGATCATATAATTGATTCGTATACAACAATTGATGATAAATATAAAATTACATTAAAATCTACAACTGGTGAGAATAATATTAATATATTTTTTGATTCTATTGATTCTGGAATAATTCTTCCAACTGATACTTTTGTTCTAACAGATATTTCATCTCACCGTTTACAATTAAGTTTTGAATCAACTAATACTACTATGGAACAAATAGTTGATCTTTCTGCATTACTATATCACTATGCTTATATGTTATATATGGATATTAAAGATTCAATTGGTTCTTCAATGTTATCATCTGGAAATTATTTTTCAGTTTTTAATGATAGACAAATGTATGATAATCTTTGGCATATAATGCAAACAAATTATACAAATACTACTAACTCCAATAATTTTGATTCTGGTACTCTAACAGATATTGGAAATTTACCAGGATCAGATAATTATTTAATTACAAGTTTAAATATGTCATCTTTTATAGATCATGAAATTATTAATAATTCATTACTTACATCAATTGATGATTATTTTATGACATATTTAAGAAATTTAATTATTGATTTTATTAATGATAAAGAAGACTACTTTAATTTTTTTATTACAAATATTCCTTATAAATTTTATTCTAATTTTTCAACATCAGATTTTGGTTCAACTAATATAAATATAAATATTGAAACTATGAAATTTGTTGAATTATTTTCTTGGTATTTACATTACTTGAATGCAATTATATCAGATATTAATAGTTATATTATTAATTATAATTCAGATAGTTTATTTGATTGTATGGTAAGTGATTTTAATGATATCAAAACTTTTTTTGATTTATCTTCTAATGTATTTAACTTGGAAAGTTCGGGAGATTATAAAGGAACTGAATTTAATATTTCAGAACAAGATTATTTAGATATCATAGATATAAATAAGAAATTCAATTATGTGCTTGAATTTATAATTAAATTAGTAGAAAATAAAGAAATTACTGTTGAAAATATAATAAATCTATATAGTAGTGAACAAGTTCCAACTATCTATAATAATATACTATTTGATAATCTTGTTTTAAGTGAAATATTATATATATTACCAACATACTATACAAATAATTTCTTTTCTAATTATGAATATAACTCGATAGTATCATTTTATAACTTGATTAAAAATGAATATTTATTAAAATATACTAATATATTTGATTCTTTTTTGAAATATGGAGGATTTTCAAATAATTATTTTTTAGAACTTAAACAGTACTTGAATTTTTCAATTGATGATTATAAAAAAACTATGAAATATTTTAGAAAAAATCCAAATTATTCTGAATCATCAGATATTATTTTTACACTAAATATTATTACACCTATTTTAGCTGAACATTACTATTCATATTCTATAATTAATTCACCTGACTTATATAATGAAACTTCTACTTCCAAATTTATAAAAAATTATTTTGATAGCAAATTGTTAAAAATTGAAGAAATAAAAACATTTTTTAATACTAATATTAACTTGCTTGACTTTATATATGAAAATATAGATAATATTATTTCTCAATTTAATTCATTTTTTAATACTAACTATATTTTTTACTCTGACTATAGAATTATTTTCGCATTTTTGTTTTATATTTATGATACATTTGAATTTACTTATGAATCAGTAGATTATGAACTATATTTAACAAATATATCCGATAATACATCAACATCAAATTATATTAAAGATATTTCTAATGGAACAGTATGGTACTATACTGATGTGTGTTTTATTGATCAAGATTTAGATTCTGTTAGATATACAATTAAAAATAATTTTTTTTATGATCTATCTTCAAATACAAATATTAATTATACTTATAGTTATGATCCAGAACAACAAATTGAGACAATTTATACATATTCTTCAGAGTATTACTATATTATTAACAATAAAATTTATGATATATCTAATGTAAAACTAGGTGATTTTTTACCAAAAAATGTTTCAAATAACATATATACTTTTGGGTCAATCAATTGTTATTATACAATCAATTCAAATAAACAACAAAGATTATATTTATATTATACCCAAGTAGAACAAAATGAAGATAAAACTTATACAATTGATGGAATTGATTATATTGTATATCATAATGTATTTTATCAATCTGATACAAATTTACTTAAATTTTATTTATCAATACCAACAACTGAAAATAGTAAAGACTTTATTTTAACAGATTTAACATCAAACGATATTATCACAATTAATCCTCTTTATATCAGAAAAACTTTATCAAAAACAACAACATCTCTTGATACAGATCTTTCATCTATTTTCTCAAATGTATTTGATGATAATGAATGTTCTAAAACTATCACATGGATAAATAATACAGCTAGAAATTCAATTGGAGAGCTCGATGTTTTATTAAACTCACATCTAGTATCACAACTTTTGAATAATTGTTTAAAAAATGGAATATTTCCATCTAAAGATCTAAATCAAGAAATTATATTTTGCTCTTCATTTAATAACTATATTTTTGCAAATGAACTTACATCATCTGATTTAGATTCTATTTCGGAATATTTGGACTGGCTTGAAACGTATAATAGTTCTACAAATAATATTAATCAAATAATAATATTTAATATCACAGATCAACAAACTCATACTATTAGTGATTTTGTTCAAAGTAGCTTTGAAGACAAAGAATTTTGTTTTGTCCCTGAATCATTTTCAACATACCGAATTAATACTGATGGCTATGTTGTAAAACCTGCAGATTCAATCGAAGATTTTGAACAAATGAGATACTCTAATATGGACTATATGTTAGCACAAGGAACTAGACTTAAAGATATTGAAACTTCTGAACCAGATCTATCAGACTATCTGTCTGATTTAAAGCAAAAGTCAAATTTGGTTAAAGATGCTATAATTAATCAGTTATTCGAAGATATTTCAAATGAAACATTAGATGTTAATTTGTACAATCCAAAAACATATTTTGATATTAGTGACTCTGATGTATCATTATGTACAGATTTAGAACTAATCAATTCTAATTCATATTTTATATATAATTCAAACTTGATATCAAATGATGAAAAAGATTTAATATTTGGATTAGATATATCAGACTGTCAAGTAGTTTATGATTATAATTTTTTTACATTTAGTTTAGAAGATTTATCAGGAAATAGTTTTTTAATAACAACAGAAAGTAGAGATAAAGATACAAGTGAAAAAACATGGGATGGTAGTTCAAATGATATATATTATAGTTTTGATTATTCAACTAATGAAGTAATAATTAATACATCAGAAAGTTCAACATTTCCAAAGACTTTATTTATATATGAAGGAAAACTTAATAGACTTGATAAGATGGATTTTGGTTATGAACTAGATACATCTTTTAATCTTCAATATACATTTAGATATGATTTATCTTTAAATATAATCTCAAAAGCAATAGGAAATTTTAATTATGGGATTTTTAGAGACATTTCAAACTCCAAGAATTATGTAGATAGTCAGTGTGATATTTCTTTGTATTCTACCTATACTGATTTTTCCAATAATATATTAACAAGTAGTTCACTAAAAACTGAATGGGATGCAATAGATTTAATTAGTGATGTCTCCTCAATATATGTACAAATTGAATCTTATAGTTCTAATTTATCAATTGATCTAAATTCTAGTTATAAATTTATAACAATCAATAATAATACAACTGGAATAAAAACAATTTTTGATATACTATACATGTATGATATATCTGATAACTATTTATTAAAATTACATTCAATTGATCCTGATTTTATATTTGATTCAACTAATAGTTATTCAATGCATTTTGGTGTTAAAAGTTTAATAGAACAGTTGGGTACTTCTCAAATAAATACTGGATGTGTGTTATATTATTGGGAAAAATTTTATTCAGCAATAGATTTGGCAAATGATGTATTAAATGATACAACAGATAGTAATTTTGTAAATCAAAAATTTTCATGTAAAAGTTATATTGAAAAAATTTATGAATATATTACAGAAATAACAGATACCGATAACGAGTATAATTCATTATTTGAAATACCAGAATGTATATTTGATAAAAAAGTAAAATACTCTTTGAATAATTTTAAAAATATTAACTCTACTAACTCTATTAACTCTATTAAATCTGAATATCAAATTAATAAAAATACTTATCAAAATGTTTTAAAAAAAGTACAATCTATTAAAACTAATATTTCTAGATCTGAAATACCTACTTGTTCTTGGATTCATTTTTTAGGACATTTTTTAATTGATAAGATAAATTTTAAAATTGATGATAATATTATTGAAGAACTTGATGATCAAATTATTCAAATTTATAATTTTGGAAGATCAAACACATCCAAAGATATTGGCTTGCTTAAAATGATTGGAAATATTCCTTCACTAACAGAACAAGCCGAAGAGATTAAAGGAAAAACTATTTATATTCCATTACCATTCTTTTTTTCTCATCATACCAAAGCACTCCCAATAATATCTTTACTTTATTCACAACTAGGTGTTAATCTTAAATTAAAACCAATCGAATCATTGATATCTAAATTAAGTGATACAACAGTAAAACAAATTGGAAAATTAAAAATCAAGTTATGTGGTTCATATGTATATTTGGACACAGATGAAAGAAATAAATTTTCACAAATGCGTCATGAATATCTTGTTTCAATTAAAAAGAATTATAAATATTTTGTAAATGAAAACTCCGGAAGTTTAAAATTAGATCTCAATTTACCAGCTTCAGAAATGTTATGGTTTTATTTAGATTCTAATTTAACTAAATCAAATATTTACTGGAACTATTCTGGGATTGATTATAAACTATATTATTCAGATGATTTGCTAGCTAACACATATGATAAAGATGATGATGTACTCCAGTTTATTAAAAAATTAGCTTATGGAAGAGCTGTCTATATAAATTCAAAAACTGGATTATCAATAGAACAACTTGAAACTAACTTATCTCTACTTGGAACATCTGAATTAGAATCTTTAAGAAATTATTTGAAACAAAGAAATAATGCACCAAATTCATTCGTAAAATCGCAATTAGAATATAATGGACATAAAAGATTTACAGTAGATGGTAATTTTTCGAATCTAGTTGTTCCAGCAGCTTATTATATGGATAGTTTTATTCCAGGATTGAATGGATATAATTTTTCAAGATATCCAAAACAGATTACACATAGTGGATCATTAAATTTTAAGTATGCAAAAAATATTCAGTTTAATTACTGGTTAGATTTTGTTGATTCACATCAAGCAGATGGAGAAATAAATATAATATTTAAAACACTTAATGTGTTAAGAATTGCATCAGGAATAGGCTGTTTGGCTTGGTGAAAAAATTTAATCCATTTTTAATAAAAAAGACTATTGTTTTATTAAAAATGTCTAATTTAATATTTTTACTACAATTTCTTTTTCTATTTAATACTTCTTTTTCTTATCATCAAAAAGTACCAATTGTATTTGTCCCTGGTCTTGGTGCATCCTGTATTTATGATGTAAATAAGTTAAAAATCTGGCCTCCTACTATTAATGATGTTTTACATCCAAATAAAAAATTAAAAGTTAATAATTTATTAGAAAGTACTATTCCAACATCAATGCCAAATTATATTGACACTAATACTATTAAAAATATTGAAATTATAAAAGGAGAATTACAATATTTTTTTAAAAAAAGATTTGGTCAAACTTTTGTAAAAAAATTAAAATCAGATAATTATCCAGTCTATGCATTTGGTTATGATTTTAGAATTGTTCCAAATCCAGACTATTTTGATAAGCTTTTTTTATCTTTCAAAGAATCAATAGAAAATATTTATACAAATAATTCAAATAAAAAAATAGTTATAATTGCACATAGTTTAGGATCATTAGTTATAAATAATTTTTTAAATAAAAGTTCTAACAAATGGAATAAAAAATATATTGATAAAATTATTTTTGTCAACCCTCCTATTTCTGGTTCTATTAGTTCTCTTCAATTAATACTTATTGATACTATTGATGTATTTTTTAAAAAAATTAATATCCAACAAATACAAAATTTTGGTGGTCTTATATGGTGTTTACCTGATATTAAATTATATAAAAATATATTAAATATAGATGGAATTGATATTAATTTATATAAAGATTTTTTACCATCTAATACATTAGAGGTTTATAACAATTTTTTTTTAACAGGGTTAACAAAATTTAAAATAAAACATAAAATTACATCTCATTTGTTTTTGTCAGATGGTATTAAAACTCCTTCAAAATTATATTTAAAAAAACAAGATAATAAATATAAATTTGTAAAATATGATTATATAGATAGTGATGGTATTATTTTACCATTGGATACAAATAGTATAAAAGAATTTAATTTTATTCATAGATTAAAAGGTGATCATTCAGATATATTAGAAACCACAAATTTTTTTAAAAAAATCTGTCAAATACTCAAATAATAATATATATAGATATATTAATAAAGTACTTTAATGGGCTCAGGAGTTATACAATTAGCATCATATGGTATACAAGATATGTATTTTATATATAATCCAACAGTTACTTTTTTTAAAACAATATACAAACGTCATACTAATTTTGTAATAGAATCAATTCCACAAAAATTTAATACAAAAGCAGATTTTGGTTCTCGAGTTACATGCACTATTGCAAAAATTGGAGATTTAATCGGAAAAATTTATTTAGTTGTAAATCTACCACCTATTGGAAAATTTAATGATGTACAAAATGAAACTGGTATTGGTAATTCAAATATTTCATGTTGTGCATGGGTGGAGAAAATTGGATTTCAACTTATTAAAAAAATTGAATTAGAGATTGGAGGAATAACTATAGATCGTCATTATTCTGATTGGTTTAATATTTATCATGAAATAACTACAAGTTTATCTAAAAGAAGAGGTTTGAATAAAATGATTGGTAATATTTCAGAACTTGTAGATTTTACATCTTCTAAACAAGGATATCTATTACATATACCATTAATTTTTTGGTTTAATCGTTATCCTAATTTAGCATTGCCTTTAATTTCTTCATATAATTCTGATGTTAAAATTAATATTGAATTTAATACTTTGGATGACTGTTTAATTATTGGTCCTTCACATTATATTAATATTGAAGATGATATATGTCTATTTAAACAAGGAGACATTTTAACACAAACTGTAAATAATATTGTTCACTATTTTAAATTTATTAATTATGACCCTATTTTAAAACGTTTATATTATATTAAAATTACACCAGAAACTACTGTATCAAAAAATCCTATTTATTTGGCATCAAATACATCTTTTTATGTTACACCTGGGACATCTTCGGAAAGCCTTTACTTTAATAAAATTAAATATTTTTCTCAAATTATTAATTTAGCATTAGGTGAATCTTATTTATTAGTTGATTATGTATTTTTAGATAATGAAGAAAGACTAAGATTTGCAAGACAATCTCATACATATCTAATTGATACATTAACTTTTGATAATGATAAAGTTTTATATCATACAAATAATAAAATTAAAATAAATTATTCACTTCCATGTAAAGAAATTATATTCAGATGTAATTATAACTATTTGTCATCTGGTTATGTTAAGGATAAATTTAATTATACATCTAGTATACTTAAAGATCAACAAATTATTAATTCAACTTTATTAGTTATGAATGGTCAAGAAAGATTTACTAGACAAACTAATGATTATTTTCAATTGATCCAACCTTATCTTTATCATACTTGTGGAACTCCTGATGGTGTATGTTTATATTCATTTTCTATAAATCCTGAAGAATTTCAACCATCTGGTTATTGTAATTTTACACAAATTGAAGACATTGAAATTAATATTGTCGTTGATAAAAATGTTTCATATTCTAGACCTGTATATTTAAGAACATATGCAGTTGTAATGAATTTATTAGAATTTTCCTATGGATTAGCACGAATTATGTTCTAGCTCTAAATTGAAAAGTAAAAATTTGATTGATTTGTTTGATTTGTTTGAGAATCAATAACAAATTGTAACTTGCCAAATGCACTTGTTAGAACTGTAGTATATTTGTTATGATTTGATGATAATGTTGATTGTTGTGATAACATTGAATCAATTTCATCTAAATTAATAATCTTACCTGAAACTCTTGCATTTCTATTATTTTTTAGTAATTTGACATAACTTAATATTTTCATATTAATTTGTTCAATTTCTTGTTCTAATTTAATAATTTTTTCTATTTTTCTTTTGATTTCTGTATCTGTTACTGAAGAAAGTTTTTGACCCATTGTTCTTAAACTTGTTTTTAGCTCTAAATATTTTAATTCTAATTTATGGGATTTTTTACTTATAAATCCTCCTTCCATAACTTGAGGAGATCCTCTTTTACCTATTAAACTAAGGGTGTCTCCCAAAGTAATCAAATGTGATACTGTAATATTTGATTTAGGACGATGTCTTCTTTTTGGCAAAGTTTCAACTGATTCTAATTTGTATTTTAAATTAAGAAATTCTGGATTAGAATTAATTTTTTTAACAATATGTTCAAGCAAACTTTTTACCTTTGGATTAGACCCAATATATTCACTAAATCTTTTACCTGCAGTCACAATCCATTCATCAACTGTTATTAGTTCATATTTATTTGTTAGAGTCATTCTTGTCTGCCAGTCAAGTCTTTTAATCATATCATATAGAATAGGTAATTCAGCTAACATAATCTGTCTATAAATATCATGTGATACACCACCCAAAGTTTTTAATATACCTTCAACACTTGAACCAATTGCTGAATAAAAATAAGATGCACATGTTGGATCTTGATCTCCTTTATCAAGTCCAAATAAATTAGCACATACCTCCTTGATATAGTTTTTAGACTCGGGATTGTTAGATAGTTGAGCTTGGACAGCTCGAGTTATAGTTGACACTTCTTTACCATTTTTATATAAACTTACTACAGAGGTGCCTGCGGGACCAATGGTAAAACTATATTCAGATATATTAATTTTAGATATAGGTGGATTTGTTCTTGATCTATCTTGCATATAACATATTACTAGAGCTGTTGGGATTTCTTTACCTGAAATTAAACTTTTTGAACTGGATTCAATTGAATCAATTTTATAAATTGGGATACTTGCTCCATATTTAATTTCCATTTGAATTTTTTTAGATCTAGATAATTCAGTTGTAATCTTAGAAAAAATACTATTACCAATATATTTGATATTACTCGAGTTTTCATCCCAAATAAATTGACTTAATATTTCTTGGTCAGATACAGATTTATTTTCACTAGAAGATTGAATCCAAGCAGCTACATATGCAGACTTTAATTCATCAAGAAATCCTGGAGGACTTGAAGTATTAATAGATTCAGGATTTGGTGAACTAAATAAACTTTTAACTGTATTTATTACTGAAGCTAATAATGGTCTGGTAAGCATTTCCTTACATAAATAAAATATAAAAGATGCAAACTGTTTAATTGCTTGTGCAGCATCAATTATAAATCCCCCACCAACTAACTCACCTCCCCCAACACTTGAAGCAAAAGTTCCAAGTACTTGAGAAGTTGCTTTAAGTGCTCTTAAAATACCAATAAGTGGTTGAAGACCTAATGTTAATAATGAAAGAACATTTGTAATTGTACTAACTATATCTCCAAGATTTGATACACCTAGTAATATAGTAGCAATAACACCTGATAAAATTAAAAAATTATCAGAATTTATTGGAGCTCCAACCTGTGATAATCCTGCCATTATACCAATAACCGAACTAATTACTGTTATTGTTGTTATAATATTTGTATTATCTTTAATAGAATCAAAAATATTTTTCCCTAGATCTGCTTTTGGATTTAACCCAAAAATAGATAATATTATTTGAATATTTTTTACTGATATGTCTCTTGCTTCTGCTTGTGCTTTTTTTTTTGCTGCGGCACCTCCAAATAAAGATCCTTTTTTAATTGTACTAGAGTATTTAATTCTTTGTCCAATAATTACCTGATTAATATATTGAATAATATCATTATAGTCTATATTTTCCATTAAATATAAAATATCCAAAGAAAAAAATATTTCATATATATTTTTCTTTAGATTAAATTATTACTTCAAATAATTCTCTAATTTTCCAAATGTTTTATTTAGCTTGATTAATTTTGCAGGATATAATGGTGAGTTTAATTGTTCCAATGAACTTACTGATTGAATTAATGAATTAATTTTATTCTCAGTATTAGATGAAATTATCTTGTTTCCACCTGCTAACTGAAATTTAATAAAGTTAAACTTTGTTTCAAGATCAGTTACTGGAGTTGTATCAAGTTTATAGTCTGAACCTCCTGACATATTATTATATTTAGGAATTAATAATCCTTTGATCTTATATATTTCTTGATCATTTATTAATTTAGATGTTTGATCAATTTGTATTGATCTTAATGCAGCTACTTGAGATGATGTTAGACGTTTGGCATGATTTTTTTGTCTAGGTTTGGCATTTATTTGATTAATATCTTTTTTTAAATCATTTTCCAGATGTGTTTGTACATCTTGTATATAACCTTGTAAAATTGATTTAACTTCAAGACCTGGTTTTGTTTTAAAATAATCACCAAACTCTATAGGCTGGGTTTTAACCCAATCATCAAATCCAAGTAATTTATTCGATGAATTAACTTTCCATTCTAACTTTTTAAGAATTTCATATTTTATTCCTGGATTAGTACCCAATAAAAGTGATTTAATATCAGATGATGTTTCGACCTGTTTTCCTAGTATTTTTACCATGGATAGACCTGACTTACCTAATACTGAGTAGAAGTATTGAGAACATATTGGATTGTCCAGACCTGATCCAACCCCGAACATTTCTTTACATACTTGGGTTGCTGATATTTTTGCCTGGGTTGGATTTGATCCCAACCATAAATCTATTGATGTTTGAATTGATTGAACAGGAGCTTTTGTTTCTCTATTATAGACTATAACTTGACCATCTGGATTTAACTCGAATACATATTTGGATTGAGACTTGGCAATAATTTGTTCTGGAGAAATTAAATGTTTAGAATTTGTAGACTCGATCCATCCAATGACTAATGCGGTAGCAATCGGTCTAGATTCAATATATGATATTGTGTCCATTGGTTTACCATTAAAAAAGTATTTGGTTTCATTTTGTCCTAGCTTAGAATTGTATTTGACATAAAATTTTATTTTTGGACTTAGTATAGTCTCAATTCTTCCTGGAAGCTTACCTAAAAACTCAATATGTCCTGTTCCTCCATTAAAACTATATGAATTTAATATTTCTTGACTTAAATTAGATTTAGATCCTGTTGCGACTTTAGTTAATAAAATTACAAATGTTTCAAAAGATTTATCTGGAGATTTAATCCATTCTCTTGTTAGATCAATAGATTCTTTAATATAAGATTTAATATTTGTTACAGTCCATCTGATTCCTTTGGTTACCATAGATAACATACCAAATTTATCTGGTGGAGTTTGATTAGCAGGATTAGCACCACCATCCATAAAAAATAAAGGGATTCTGAATATTTTCTCAAGTTCTTCTTCAAGTTCTTTTTCAAATGTGGTGATTTTTTCTATAGAGTTCCCTTTTTTGTTTGTTTTTATTTTATATAAACTGATTTTTTTATTTTTATTATATGTTAAAATATATACTTTCTTATTATACTTAATTAATTGAAAGCTTTCTACAGATTTAATTGCCTTATATCCAGGTATTTCACCTTTAATTAATAATACTTTATTATCAACTAAACCAAATAATAGTGATTCTATATTAATAATTTGTTTAAATTCTTTTTCTTTATATTCTACTATTGCTTTTTCTTGCTTATAATTATAATTATATGGAACTATACTCTTATCCTTCATTAAATATAATTTATTTGACAGAACACAAAAATCATCAACAGAATCTATTTCTACATATTGTGTATATTCTTTTTTATCTTGTAGGTATATTTTTAATACTTGATTAAATAAAATAAATATTTCTCCTTTATTATTAGATATTTTAAATTGTTTTATATTGTTTATGTCTTTTATGTCATTGTCTATAATATTGGCAAATTCTTCAAATTTATTATTTTTATAGTTAGATAATATAATTTTATTATCTTTAATATTTAATGTATATATTTCATCATTTTTTAAATTATAAAATAAAAGATTTGGATTTGCATTAGGTAAAATATTCTCACCATTTAAAATTAATTTATCAGAATTATCAATATACAAATAATCTTTATTACCATTATATTTATATATTTTTTTTAGATTAAGTAGTACTGATGGTATAACTTCTTCTACTGTAACTTCTTCAACTTCAACATCTTCTTCAACTACTTCATCTTCTTCTACTGTAACTTTTCTATCTTTTTCAACACCTTTATTTTTAGAAGTACCACTATTAATAATTTTATTTTCAAATATTTCAAATTCTTTATCATATCTTTTTACACGAGCATCATTTTCAGAAGTACTAAAAGACATATTGACCTCCAACAAATAAATACAGTAACATACACAGACTGAAACTAAATCATTAAATTTATCCTCACCTATTTTTTCAATATAATTGTATCCAATAATTATAACAACAATTGGTAAAATAAAATACTTTAAATTAACACCTCCACCATTTTGTTCTTTATTTTGACTTCTATTTGATAACATTAAAGATAAAATTGGATATAGTTGGCTTATGCGATCTTTTAATTCTTGACCAAAATGTGTACCAATTAGTTCTAAAAATTTGTTATCAGTATCTAAAATCTGATCTGCAGACTTGAGAGATTCAAGTGTGATTTTACTCGAGCTGCCTCCTGATAACAGACTAATAATTTTAGAGCTAGATGGAATTTTTTCTTTTAGCACAGTTTGATTAATCCATCGTAAAATTATTTGATATTCTAGTTCCATAATAATTTAATCTTAGATAAAAATTAAATTATTTGTTTGTTTAAATACTTGATTGTTTGTTTAAATACTTGATTGTTTGCTTGTTTTCTTAAAGATCAAACATAAAGTTCTTTGAAGAAGGAACGGCAGAATTTACTTCTTGTTTTTCAAGTAACATCTTGATCTTTCCAAAAGCAGTGCTCAAGGTAACAATTTGTTTGGTTTGTTCTTGAGTTCCTGACTTGTATTGGTTAATCAAGTTTTCAACATCAGATAAAGTAACAGTTCTTGAAATACCAGTTGGGTACTTTTCGGTTCTTAAGATTTTAGTGTATTCGGTGATGTTTTTGTGGATATTATCAAGTTTAGAACTTAAATCATTAATTTCAGAGATCTTGGATTTAATCTTTCTATCAGTATCTGATGATAGTTTTTGGTTAAAACCAGCAAGAGATTGCTTGATATTTTCAAAATGTTGTTCATAAGTACCATGGGCACCACCTCTAAATTGTGTAGGGGCAAGTTCAATAAGATTGAAACCAGGATATCCAGGGACTGGCATAGGGGTATTTAAAGCAACATTTTCAGTAAGAACTTGATTTCTTAAACTAGAAACTTGAGCAGCAGAAAGACGAGCTCTTCTTCTTCTAACAGCAGGTTGAGGAGCTTGAACAGCTTCCTTGTATTTTTCATCAAGAAGTCTGGTGTTATTGTTCAAATCCATAACCATTTTTTCTAAAATAGTCTTAACATGAGGAGCAGTTGTATTAAGATATTCCTTGTATTGAGCAGCAAGTGATTTAATTGCAGGTCTGGCATCTTGTTCTAGTCTTTCTAACCATTGATCAGGTGTGGCCATTTCCTTCTTGCCATTTGAAACCTTCATCTTCCAGTCTAAGTTCTTAAGGATTTCATACTTGATGTGAGGTTTAGCATTAAGTAAATTTTGGACAATTTTATCTTTAGAAGCAGCCTCACCCATGTTTTTTAACATGCCCATAGCAGATTTACCAAGGATGTTGTAAAAGTGATTAGCGCATGTCTTGTCATTTACTCCAACACTAAAAAGATCTCTGCAAACTTCAGCTCTATCTGTTGAAGCACCTGTATCATTACCTTCAAGTTGTTTTCTGATTGCGGTATTAATACTAGCAATTTCAGCACCTCTAGCACCATTAGAATCTTTATTGAAAAGTCTAACTGATCCATCATCTTCTATAGAATAAACATATGCGGAATCTGATTTGACAGATGAGTGAGGAGCATATTTGTTGAAGTGCTTGTCTTTGACTAGGTAAGCCATGACTAGAGCAGTATGGATAGGTTTTCCTTCAATGTAGGAGTGAGCTTTAAGTGGAGTTCCATTAACTGTGTAGGTAATCTCGTCACCTTTAATAACCATTACAATACCAGTAATTCCAAAGTGTGAACTTGAGTTAAGTTTAACATTTTTAGTAATTTTACCATTAATATCAATATTACCACTGGTAGAGTTAAAGGTAAATGAAACAGATTTAGATCCTGAAGTCCAGAGTCTTGCCATATTTTCAGATAATGATAATTTAGGATCAACTAAGAAATAACCAGCAAGGGCAGTTGCACCAAGACCAGCAACAATTGTCTTCATATTACCCTTAACAAAATCAGTTACTAATTTTGTAATAGAAGCGAAATTTCCACCTTTAAAATTTTTTGAATTGGCATAACTAATATTTTTTTCTACTTCAGCAATTCGTGATTGATTTGGTGTTTTAGATTTGTTTAGTGTTTGTAATTCCCTTTCCATATCTTCTAAATATTCTTTTCTTCTTTCTTCTAAACTATCTGCGTCTTCCTTTTGTTGAAAAATGTCAAAATTATTAATTTCCTGTTTTAATCTTATAATTTCGTTTTTATCTTGTTCTGTTTTATTTACGTTGTTTTCTAATTGTTTTAAATCACTTTCTAATTGTTGTCTTTCATAAGATCTTACTGTAAAATCAGAAGACATTCTTTTAACTTGCTCTACTTTGTCTACTTTACCAAAGTTTGATCGTGATTTAAACATATCAGAAACCTCAGAAGAAATATTAACTTTACCAATAGGTTCTTTAATACCAAAAAGGGTGTTACTAACATATGTAACAAGAGCAGAGCCTGGTCCAGCTAACATAAAGGAAACAATAGTTGCTCCTAAAATATACATTAAATTTTCATTTTTAGTGTCAGAATCATCTTCAGTATTAGCATAATAAAGAGCTGCAGAAGCTAAACCAAGAGCTAGAAGACCAATAGCAACAGGATAATCTCTAGCACCAGGAACACTGTCATTTAAAAACTGTTTAACAGCTTGAACAGCTGGAGCTTGAAACATACTATTTGTAGGTACTCGTTCCTCAATGGTTTTTTTTAATTCAGCAGATGCAGATTCAGATGATTTAGATTCTGATTCAGATGTTTTAGCAGCACCACCAACATGCTTGACTAAATGAGCAAGTTTTTCTTGGATAATATCGTCGTTAATAAATTTAACAATACTTGAGTATTCAATTGATTCAGCCATTATTATATATATTATCATCCCAGAAAAAAAAAATTAAAAAAATTTTTATAATTATTTTAATTTTTTTAATTTGAAATTCTAGAGGAAATTTTCACTAGAATAATTTATTATTTGAGTATATTTGTTCCTAAATTTAAACATTGTGATTTCAAATCTATATGATTTATTAACATCTGAGAATGTACTCTATCTAACCCATATACTAGCCCATAGAGTAATCCACATATTGTTCCAGTTGTATCCGAGTCCCCAACATGTAACATTGAATAAAATACTATCTTATCCCATGAACCTTGAGAATCAATCAAGCAATCATATGCAATTATTACAGAATCATCACCACCTGCACCTGGATACACATCCTTCTTTCGTGAAGAAAATTTATTATAAAATAATGTGCGTTTAGAAGGATACTTCATCACTGGAGAAAATTTATAACTAAAATCAAAATCATCAAAACGATCCTCCATATAATCTTTCCATTTGTTTACAAATATTTTCTTATCCCTTTGATAAAATGGTATCCAACTTTCACGTGTTGATTCTATATACTTATCAATTGTTTCTGATTCTAACACATCTAGACCATCCACACACCATCTAATAGGCGGTTTGCCCTGAACAGCATATGATGCGAATAACCCAACCATTACAGAACCTAGCATAGCTATTGTATTTGGATGAGTTAGACATGTGGATTCAATGGAAGCAACAATTAACTTTAGTTGTTCGGAAGGCTTGGATAGAACTATGCCAAATACTCCTGATCTCATAGATCCACCAGATCCTCCTGCCTTGTCATCATAAGCCCAGGTTTTATAATCATCTCCTCCCATTAGTTTCTTCAAGTACCTCACTGTAGTCATACCACCCTTGTACATACCTTCAAATCTTTCTAAATCTATACGCTCTTTTATTAAACCAATATATTCCTGTTTGATTAATCTAATTAATAGATCTATATCTGATTTGGTTGAATCTTCTTCAAACCATTTTATTAAAGCTTTTGTATTAGCATGTGTCATAATAGTATCATCTGAAGCTGTAAATTCGGGCTTGGGATGAGTTGAAAACCCTCCATCATTTATAAAATTAAATACTAATTCATTTGAATAATCAGCACCAGCTTGTTCAAATTTATCCCCATAATTATCTTGATTAAATCTATTGGATGCATTAAATTCTGTGATTCCATTACCAAATCCGATAATATCACCAATACAACTTAGTATAAAAGCTGAACTAATCTTTTTATCCATAATTAAATATATAATATATTTAAAAATTTGTTAAATATATTATAATATACTATAAATAATGTCATTGGAACCTACAGATCTGGAACTACTTAAATCAGTAAATCTATATGAAATTCTAGGATTTGTATCAAAAGATGAATTTACACCAGAATTAGCAAAAAAATCATACAGAAAGTTAGCTCTAAAATATCATCCAGATAAAAATCCGAATGTATCTACTGATAAATTTGAGGCAATTCAATTAGCCTATTTAATTTTATTAACTCCTGACTATAAAATACAATATGATAATGTGTATGATAATAATTCTCAATTAAAAGATTTTAAAGATTTAATATCATCTTACAAGTCAGAAATTGAAACAATTCAATTTAATAAAATTTCAGAAAAGGAATTTAAAGATCAAATTCATGAATTAAATATTAAAAATGGAGGTATATTAGATATATTAAATCAAGAAACTGCAACTAATACAGTAAATAAAATGATAATTGATAGAAATGTTGAAAATAATGAATTTGCTACTCAGTACAAAGCTGATATAAATATATTAGAAGGAATTTCAGATCAAACTGAATTAAATAAAAAATTTAATGAGATGTTTGAATCAAAAAATGACGAAGTATCACATTTTGATGATGTTTCATCAACTGGTATAACAGTATTTAATGGATGTGATACTTTGTGTGACTATACAACTTTGAGCAACATGGATTATAATTCAATGTATGCATCTAATTCTACTTATGAGCAATCTTTCAAGATAAATCAAGTACCAAAATATGTAGATGATAATAGAACAATTGAAGATAGAATGAAAGAATATTTAAACTCGACAGATGCTCTTAGAAAAATAGCAAAAAAATCATCATCATCAAATACTAGTCATGCAGATTTTAGACCTTGAAATTCTCTAAATAGTTTTAGCTCTTAGTCTTCCTTTTGATTTATTTTGAAATAATTTTTTGAACTGAATTTTAGCTTGAGTATAGCCCTGATTTATTATATCATTTTTTGTATCAACAGATAAATTAATATCTAAAAAATCATTTAAAATATTTGGATCAATTTTAACTGAAATTACATCATGTGATTTAATTTGAGTTTTTGACTCCATCATAATTTTAATAATATTAATAATATAATTATATATATTAAATTCTGTTTGAGAATCTATTGTTTCAGTTGTTTGGAAATCAACATATGTTTGAATTCCAAGAGTAAAAGGTATCTCTTCAGATTTTATTACCAATAAAGGAAAATTATCAACTAATGCTCCATCAACATAATGTAGGTTCTCCCATTCTATTGGTTTAAATATTAAAGGAATAGAACATGAAGCTAAAACTGCTTTCCATACAGGAATATTTGGAAATGTTAAATGTGTGATATATACAGGTGCTCTTTTTTCCAGACAAACAGAAGTAACAGATAAAGTTTTACCAGTTAGTTTATATAACTCGCTCATAGTAATATTTTCATAATTTGTTTCAACTGAACACATTGCAATAGTATCTGAAGTTAAACCTGAACTTAGTCCGGGACCTAGTCCAGATAAACATGGTTTTCCAAGTTTAAAATTAATAAATAGTTTTAAAACTTTTTCTAACTTGGAGTTTGAACACACATTATAGCTAACAAATAAATCATCAGTATTTACTATAAATATTTTATTTAGATCAAAATTTTGAATAAATTTTATAATTTCATTTGAATCAAATCCTAAAACTAACATTAAACATAGAATGGATCCTGCTGATGTACCAAAGAATTTATCAACAGATCCAAGTTGTTTTATTTCATCCAGGTATTTAATAGCACCGAGTGCACCAATAATTTTAACTCCTCCACCTGAAATGACTAAATTTTTTATCATACTTAAAAATAATATATTATAATTCTTTATCTATGTTAAACCTTGATAAATATGCCAAGTTAAAAAAATCCCGTGAAGCTAATAAAAAAAAATGTTATAAAATTGTTTTAAAACAAATTATTAATGAAGTCGAAACAATTATGATACAAGATGTTGATTTTATTGTTTTTGAAGTTGAACCTTTTATGTTTGGAGAAACAGAATATAATATGTTAGAATGTGTTGATTATGTGATTAACAAAATCAAAAAAGATGAAAATTTTATAAAAATAATAGAACATATTAGCTTTAATGAACCTAATTTATTATATATTAAATGGAATTTAGCTAAAGTTAACTAACCCAAATAAAAATATTTATTTAGAAAATAGCTGAAGTAACAATATAACTAATAGCCCGAATAAAAATATTGTTACGATGTCTTTATTTGTACGTATTCCATTAGTTATACTAGAAAAATCTAAATTAAAATCACCTGATCTATAAAATGGTTGGGCATCATATTGATGTCTAGATCTTAATGCACTTTTATTACCATGTGATTTTAAGTACTTGGTTCTACAACGTGAACATTTAGATAAATGTGCATCTAAAGCTAAACATACTTGAGATTCATTATTTTCAACTCCTTGTCCAAAGTGTTCTACCGAGTCATTTGGACCTGAACCATTTTCAAACATATCTTTTAATTCCATATATTTTGAGTATAAGTTTTCATCTTTTTGTTCAGAATATTTTATTGTGGTTTCATTTGTAAAGTGTTCAGGTTTATCTGACTGTTTAAATAGTTGTTTATCTGCGAAGGATTTCTCACCCCATGCATCTTCTATTGAACAAAACATTATTATATATTATATTTAGATTTAATTAATTTAAAAATACTTTTTAATTTTTTATCTTGGAATATAATATATAATGGATCAAGTTAATAATTTTATTAATAATACAATGAAAAGTTTTGATTCCTTGATGACAAATCCTTATTTTGCTACTGTAATAACTATTATTTTAGCTGTATATGCATCACTCGCCTCTCCTAATCTACCAAACTTTTTAAAAAAACTTTTTGATAATTCTATTTTCAAAATTATTATTATCACTTTTATAGCATATAGAGCTAATTCTAATCCTCAACTTTCTTTATTGGTTGCTATCTGTTTTGTAGTTACACTTAACTTTTTAGCAGAAAAGGAAACAAAAGAAGCATTTGAACAGATTGAAGCATTTGGACAACTTGAACATTTTGCTAATACATTAGATATGGATGGAGCAATTGAACCTTTTGAAAATAATTCTGAAACAAGTTCCCAATCAAGTTCCCAAACAAGTTCCCAAACAAGTTCCCAAACAAGTATATCTAAATAATTTTTATTTATTTAATTTTTTAAATTTAATATCAAAATTGATTTAAAAAATTTGCGTCGTATAATATTAATTTAGTTTCTTTATAAATTTTAAATGAATTCTGATAAAAAAAGTGACTCCATCAGTTTTGTTGGTAAAGGAAAAAATGTTGTATCAACTGACACTGAACTTCATCTTGATCTTTTTGCAGATCCTAGTAAACTAAAACCAGTATCAAAAATAATTAAAATGGACAAAATACAAGAAGATTCTGACTCTGATGACTCCCATATTGTTAGTAAAGCATTAAAATCTGATTCTGAATCAGTTAGTTCTAAAACAAGTTCTTCTAAATCTAGAAGATCATCACGAAGATCTAAGAAATCAAGTTCTACATCTAGTTCAACAACTTCTTCTTCATCATCTTCATCAAAAGCAAGATCATCAAGAGCCAGATCATCTTCACATAAAAAGCTAGATGATTATGTATCAAATTATAATGATATTAAAAGATCTACTGATCAAAATCCAAACACAAATCCAAACACAAATCCAAACACAAATCCAAACACAAATACAAACACAAACACAAATACAAATCAAGGATTTGTACAACAAATGCCATATGTTCCCAAGTATACTACAGAACGTGAGATTCGTTTTAGAAAAATGGAACTTTTAGCAATACTTTCTGAAATTAAAAAAAGAAGAGAACTTTCTAAATCATATTCTATGAGTTCTTCAATTGAGGATTTGGAAGATGAAGTTAGATTTCATACAGATTTAGAACAAAAATCAGTTGCTGTTGATTTTTCTAAAGATGGTTTACTTAAAGCATGTCAATTCTTCGAGTTTATGAATGGTCAATTTGATCCATTTGGTATTCAGTTAAAAGGTTGGCATGGACAAATGAAAGCAAATATTGGTAATTATGATGGAGTCTTTGGAGAGTTATATGAAAAATATAAACATTATATTGGACGTGTTGAACCAGAATATAAATTAATGTATATGATTTTTGGTTCAGCAGCATCATTTCATTATTCTAAACAATTTGTAGAACAGTATGGATTAGAAAAACTTGTGGATAAAAATCCAGAACTTTTACAAAAAATTCAAGCTAATATAGCATCCACATTAGAAAAAAATATAGGTAAAAAGGATGAACCAAAAAATCCTGCAGCAGCAATACCAAAAATGTCTCAGCAACAAATGTATCAACAAATGTTAAAAGAAAAACAAGATCTTGAAACCAAGTTACAACAACAAGATACAATTCTTAAACAACAGCAACAACATATGGCCCAACAAGTCCAACCTCAAACTGATCAACAAACTAATACACAGGCTTCAATTAATCCTCATTTGAACAAAATGATGCAAATACAACAAAATCAATCACAAAATTCAATGTATACAAATCAAATAAATCTAGAGATGAAAAAACCATCAGGACTTAATGATTTACTAGAACGTGTAAGAGCATCAGGTTCAACAAATCCAGGTATATCAATTCCTTTGGTTGATACACCAACATCTGCTAGTTCTCGTATTAGAGTTGTAAATACTATTGATTCTGATTCTATTGAAGATACAGATACTATACAATCTATTTCAAAAATGAGAATTGGGAGAAGACAAAGAACTCAGGTTTCAACAAATTAAAGCTTTTTTACAGATAAAGCAAACTAGCTTAAAGAAATATTAATATATTACTTTAAACAAGTACATATGAACCTTAATCAAATAATAGAACTAGAAAAAGATCAAGAAAAAGAGCAAATTGTATCTCCACAGGACTCAGAATCAATATTAATACAGACAATAGAGAGGAAAGTAGGAAAAAGAGGAAGAAAACCAAAAGTAAGAGAAGATGATGATTTAATTAAAGATGCACAAGATGATATTATTAAAAAAAAAAGAGGAAGAAAACCAACTGGTAAAATTTATGAAATAAATAAATCTTTAATCTCATCTATGGCTTCAAATGTTCCAAATTGTATTATAGCACATTTACCATTAACAGATAAAGACATAGATAAAATTATTGGTAAGGATGATCTAACAATGACAGAGGATAATTTAACAGAAAGTATTGCTGATATTATTCAACCAACATCTAGTAAACTTGGTACAAACTACTATGTACCAAGTCAAAATTCATTTATAATTGAAGCAGATGATAATATTAAGACTAAATATAGTGATAAATGTGTAGAATATGACTTGCTTAAAAAAAGACATGATGATCTTATTGAAAAATTCAAAAAATTTTCATATCTAGAAGATAAAATTACTGATAACGGAACAATTGAAAAAAAATATTATGTAAATAATTCATCAATTTATGATATTAATGGAAAGTGTTGGGCAAATTCAACTAATCAATGGTGTAAATGGTGTTCACATGGATTTAATACAGTACCTATTGGACTTCCTGAAAAATACTGTCATAAAGAAAAAAAATATTATTTGAGAGACTGTTTTTGTTCATTTAATTGTGCTTCAAAATATAATTTTGAAATTATTGCAGATTATAAAGTACATGAACGTTTTGCTTTACTTAATAATATTAAAAGACTAATATTTAAGGATTGTGTCAAAGCAATTGTTCCAGCACCACCAAGAGAATTGCTAAAATGTTTTGGTGGAGATAAAGAAATTGAAGAATTTAGATCAATGTGTATTCCAATACCCAAAGAGTACAATCATTTGATGCCACCAATGATACCAATATTTACAGTAGTTGAAGAAATACCTAAATTCTTTTACCAAGATAAAGGTAGTAAAAAGAAAAATGATTTTAGTGATTTAAAAATTAAAAGAACTAAGCCATTATTAACTCAAAATAATAATTTATTAAATTTAATCAAGTAACTTTAATAATAATAAATTATTATTTGAAATCTAGTCAATTGATAAATTTACTGTAATTGTTTTTAATTAAACTGAATTAAATAATTTATCAACTTTTTCTGTGTCTATTTGAGACGATTCATAAAAAGTTAAAATCTATATAATAAAATCTACTCAGTTTCAATTTATTTTATACATTTATGGTCTGTAAACGTCTTAAAAATTTGTTAAAAATTTTTACCCCAGATTTTTTCTGACCTAAAAATTTTTCTGAGAGGCCAAAAAAAATCTCTCTCTCCCGCTAAAAATTTTCATAATAAATAGATACGCTAGAGAGCATTTTTAAGAATTATAATTATTTTAATATTTTCTTTCTGTATTATAATCTAATAATATATTAAATTAATTATTTTCCAGACCATAATTTCACTTGCCGTATCTCAATTTATGAAAGAATTTTAGTTATTTTTATATCTATAATTAGATTATATTAATTAACATTTTATAAGATTTTAAAGATATGCAATCTATCCCTACCCTACCTAAACTTATGAAGCGTATCTGGGTCAAGTCCATGTTTCATAAGCAAAAGATAGGGTAAGATATAGCCAAGATATATCTTTTTATTACATTTAATATTTATATCTTGATCAAAGATATATATAATGAATTTAGATATAACTAAAGTAATCTGATAAAATACAAGACCATAGATTTATTAATTAATCTATCAATAGATTATAACAGACCATACAATAAAAATTAAAAATATACATTTATGGTCTGTAAACGTCTTAAAAATTTGTTAAAAATTTTTATCCCAGATTTTTCCTGACCTAAAAATTTTTCTGAGAGGCCAAAAAAAATCTCTCTCTCCCGCTAAAAATTTTCATAATAAATAGATACGCTAGAGAGCATTTTTTAGAAATATATTATTTTAATTATTTTCTTTCTGTATTATAGTCTAATAATATACTAAATTAATTATTTTTCAGACCATAATTTTACTTGCCGTATCTCAATTTATGAAAGAATTTTAGTTATTTTTATATCTATAATTAGATTATATTAATTAACATTTTATAATATTTTAAAGATATCCAGTCTCTCCTGCCGTATCTAAGCTTATGAAAGCGTATCTGGGTCAAGTCCATGTTTCATAAGCAAAGGTAGGGTAAGATATAGTCCAGATATATCTTTTTATTAAATTTAATATTTATATCTTTATTTATATCTTAATTTATATATAAAAGTTAAATACCCTATATACTTATCTGATCGCTATTGGAGCTTCAATAGACATACAGCTTGCCTTTGGTATGCTAGGTCGCCATTGAAGATTTGCTTCAATAGACATACAGCTTGCCTTTGGTATGCTAGGTCGCCATTGAAGATTTGCTTCAATAGACATACCCTATGTAGCGTATCTAATGTTTCATAAGTAAAATATACGCTAAAAATATTTAAAAAAATATATACAATATAATTATTATGGCAAGTTGTTTTTTATGTAATACAAACCATATTAATAATTGGGAGACTTGTTGTTTTATATTAGATGGAGTTTTAAAAAAATATAAAAAAATAAAAATAGATAAATATTTAGATGAATATAAAAAAATAAAACAATTAACATCTAAAAAAAATAAAAATAAAAAACATAAATGTGAAAAATGTGGCAAAGTATTATCATCAACTGTAAATTATAAAAAACATATTGAATCTGATATATGTAAAAAAAATATAATAAATGAATATGAATATAAATGTAATAGTTGTAGTACTGTTTTTGCATCAAAACAAAATTTACAATACCATCAAATAAATAATGTTTGTGGTCATATTAATAAAATTGATAATAAAATAGATAATCAAATTAATAATTCTAATATTAACTCTAATAATACAACTAATAATACAGCAAATACACAAAATAATATTCAAATAAATGTAAATTCAGAAAGAACTGAGATGTTACCTTTTAGAGATGCAAGTTATAAAATTTCTACTAAAAAGTATTTGGAATATGCTAATAATCCAGATCAGGCTATTAAACAATTTGTAAAAGATTATCATCTAAATCCTGATAAACCTGAAAGACAAAATATTTTAAATACTAATAGGAGAGATAACAGAGTTCAACTATTTGATTTTGATGAAGATTTTATTTGTAGATGGCAAACCAAGGATAAATCCAAAGTTTTAGAACTATTATGTGATCGTGGGGTTAATGCTCTATTCTTTGCTAAAACAATGTTAGCAGCCGCGGGTATCAAGTTAGATCCTAAAAAAGAGATCGAACTAAATGCCAAAATAAAAGAATATGAATCTTCAGATAAAGTTAAAAAGAAATATGTAGATATGATAGGAGATCTAACATATGATTATAGAGATATGGTTGAATCTAATAGAAAGAAAGTAGATAGTCAAGTTAAACAACTTGAAAATTAAATATCATTATTTTTTTTTTTAGATGATTTTTTTGTTTTTTTAGGTTCTAAATTTTTTGTTTTTTTAGGTTCTAAATTTTTTGTTTTTTTAGGTTCTAAATTTTTTTCTATATAATGAACTCCATGTAAAAATGCATCACATAAATCGTCTTTTTTTTTAAATGTGTTTAAATGATCTACATATGATTGATTCCATTTAATAAATTCTAAACAGTTTGTTATACCTAATTCTTTAGTTTTTTTATATTTAGATCCAGTTTTATCAGCTTGATCTATCTGTTCATTAATATCATCTGTTTTCCCTGCTATTTTTAATTTATTTGATGGAGCAAAAAATGTTATTTTACTTATTGTAGAACCATTAAGTTCCTTTTCAAGCAATCCTCTAATCATAAACCAAGTATATATCACATCAGAAATTGCTTTCATTGTTGGATTTTTAAATGTAGGCTGATTTTCTATACATACTACATCAACTTTTAAAAATAGTTCTTTATAAGAATCTAATTTATTTAAAAGTGATAGTTTTAAATCATGAATTGTAAAATCCTTAACAAAAGTTTTGTACTTGGTAAGTGTACGGGTCTTTTCTTCATTACGTAATATCATATCTTTGTGTTTTAAACAGATTGAATTACCACCCCACATATATTTTGACTTTGTTTTACATGAAGCTGAATGAGAACATTTACAACTAGTATCTTCACATTCTTTAAAGTCTAAAGGATGAGTTTGAAGAAGCGCTTTATGTAAAAGTTTGTGCTTGGTACAAAAATAATATTTAGTTCCACCAATTTCTGAAGTTTGAGTAATAGGATTTGTACATCCTGTATTTGCACATAATAATTTATCTTGTTCAGTCAAATTTATAATGTTCCAACAATCTGTATGCGATATATCATTTGATTGAATATAGTACTTTGTATCAATCTTTTCAACAATACAAAAAGCTAAATTTTTAATTCCAACATCAAAACCTAAAACTTTTACCATTTAATATTAATAAAATAAATTCATAAACAAAGTTTTAAATACTTGAAGTTTTAAATACTTGAAGTTTTAAATACTTGAAGTTCTTAATCTTTTATTATTTTCTAACCAATGACTTAAACATACTGGCTTGTATTTATCTGACTCTCCGACATCTATAGTTTCATCTGTACCTGAAATTTTTGCAGTATAAGGAGCTTGTACACATCCATCACAAAAATGACAATAAGCATATAACATTTCTTTTCCTTGTGCTAAAGCTTCAATTTGAGGCATAAAACCAAAAGGTCTACGTTTATAGTCACCAGATAATCCTGTTACAATTAGATACTTGGAATCCACATCCATCGCATGCTCACAGAACTTTACAATATCTTCACCAAAGAACTGAGCTTCTTCTATAACAATCACTTGAGCTGCTAAATAGTCAGGATGGGTTAGGTATATATCTAATTTATCTGTACTTTGACAAGGTTCTTTAATTTTATCGTGTGAACAAATAGAATGTAATCCATCATATCTAGTATCAAGAGAATGTTTAAGTACTAGAACAGGAACATTTTTAGATTTAAAATTTCTAATTAGTCTAATTAATTTAGAGGATTTACCTGCAAACATAGGTCCTGTTATTAAATAAAGATAACCATGGGATAAAGAATTAGTAACTAAATCTGACATTATTATATATTCTATACTAATCTTTTTAAATGATTAAAAATTGCAATTTTTATTTATTGTATCAATCTATTTGATTAACTAAAATAAATGAATGGACTAAATGATGATGATGATGAACTTGTTGATTTAGATGAACTTGAGGATGATTTAGAAGGAGTAGTTATTAGTGATGCAATAGAAATAAAGCCAGGTTCAATATATATACCTGATGATCTTTTTGATTTACCAGGACAAATGGAAATATTTGCAATAACATTAACAGGATCTATTGATTCAACATTTAATATTCAAAATATTTTAGAATATTATCCATTAGATTCAGCAAATTTCTCAACGATTAAATCAAAGTTAAAAACTCGTACTATTATAAAGAAAAAACAAATAAGAGCATCTAAAGAATCAAAAGAATCAAAAGAATCAAAAGAATCAAAAGAATCAAAAGAAAGCTTAACTGATTTAACTCCTATTCATATTCAAGATAATTTTTTCAATCAAATCACAGTGGTAATGACTATTCCAATAGATTATAATTCAAATGAAAAAAAATATGTTAATCTCAAGTTATTTAATAATGGATCAATACAAGTTTCTGGATTAAAATCTATTCCCCAATGTAATATTATGATTAATAAACTAGTTGAACTTTTAAAAGGAGAGTTTTGTGTATTTGTAAATCCAGACGGTGAACTTTGTAAAATAGATACACCTGCGGCGATTCCAAAAATTATAAGATTTTTACAATTTGATACAGTTAAACTCAAAGGAATAAAAATAAGTATGATTAATACAATGTTTCAGTATAAATCTAAAATTAATAGATCTCAACTATATATGAGATTAATCGAACTAAAAATTAATGGTGTATTAGATCCTACTACTAGACCTAAATATCAACCAGATATCCATGCGCCTGTTCATGTTAAAATTGATTTGGGAAATAAAAAACCAGTAACAGTATTTGTTTTTGAAAGTGGTAAAATACTCATAATGGCTGCAAAACGACGTGAAAATATAATTGGAGCATACGATTATATTAATCAGTTACTTCATGATAATCATGAATATGTGGTAAAAAGAAATTTACTTGAAATTATTGCAAACGACCAAGATTTGTGCAAATTGATTGACCTAGAGGCGCTATCGCAAGTTGTTGACGATTTATAGTGTCTGCATAACCAGGAGTATTCATATAATGATACATTTGTGAAGGACCATTTGAATAATATGGATTTGTTTGTAAAGTTGACATTTGATTTTGATTTATATTATCATTATAAAATGGTGTTGTTCTTTGCATCATATTCATATCTGGTCTTGCTGCATTAAAATTACTTTGTTTTGGTGGATTAAAACGATCAATATTTATTGGGTCCCGGAGCTCAACAGAACCTAGTGATCCAACTGATGGTGCTAAATTAACATTTGCTGTTGTAGGATCACGTGATCCTACAGTAACTTCTTTAAATGCATTTGTATTAGCATTTGCATACTGCATTTGATTTATTTGTTGAGATGTAATTCCTCCAGAACCAATATAATTTACATTTTTAACTTGATCTTTTAATGTTGTTGGGGCATACCAGTTAGTTGCAATTGCTGCATTGGATTGTAAGATTGATTGATTTCCCACACCATTTGTATGTCCATTGTAGTTAATAAGTTGTTTCATTGTTGTAGGAGCATGAGCATCTGTTACTGCATAACCTGAATCTTGATGTGTCCCTGCCCAACCCATTGATTGATTATTCACAAAATCTTGTTGTTGTGTACGTCTTACTTGATCTTGTAACTGAGTTGTTGGATTTTGTTGTGAACTTGCTAAAAACATATTAAACTGTTGGGTCATTAAATCTTGTTGTTGAGTTTGTTTAACTTGATCTTGCATTGGTATAATATAACTTGTAGGACCAGTTAAATTAGTTTGAAATGGTTGTGTCATCAATTGTTGTTGTTGAGTTTGTTTTGCCATATCTTGGAACTGAGTTGTTTGACTCGCATGTCCAGTTAGATTATTTTGGAATTGTTGAGCCATTAATTCTTGTTGTTGTGTTTGTTTAGCATAATCTTGTAATTGAGTCATATGAGATTGATGCCCAGTAAATTGATTTTGGAATTGTTGAGCCATTATTTCTTGTTGTTGTGTTTGTTTGGCCTGATCTTGAAATTGTGTCATATGTGATTGTTGTCCAGTAAATTGATTTTGGAATTGTTGGGCCATTAACTCTTGTTGTTGTGTTTGTCTAGCTTGATCTTGAAATTGAGTTGTATGTGTTATCGGTCCAGTAAATTGATTTTGGAATTGTTGGGTCATCATAGACTGTTGTTGTGTTGGTTTAGCAATATTTTTTGAATCAAATGCATTAAATCCAGAACTAGATGCAGCACCACTTGCAGGTTGTAATGCTTTAAGTTGTTGTGTTGGATTAGCAACATTATTTGGATTAAATGCATTTATTCCAGATTTAGATGCAGCTCCAGTAGGAACATGAGATCCAAGTTGTTGTGTTGGATTTGCTACATTATTTGGATTAAATGCATTAAATCCAGATTTAGATGCAGCACCAGTAGGAACATAAGATTGAAGTTGTTGAGTTGGATTGGCAACATTATTTGGATTGTATGCATTAAAACCTCTAGATGCTCCAGCACCAACTGGATTGTATGAAGGTAGTTGTTGTGTTGGATTTGTAACATTTTTAGGATCATAAGGAGTAATAGCTTGTTTAACTCCACCCATTACACCCGAGTATTGTACTGAAGTTTGATTTCTTTGAGTATCGGATGCTTGATAAGCATTTTGATTTTGTAAAGATCTATTTTGACCAGATGCAGGACCCATACTAACTTCTCCAAGTTGTTTTTCTTTTGGAGCTTGAACTTCACCTTTCATTTTAGGAGTTGTAATACCATAGTTACCTGAAGCTGGACCAATAACTGGAGTTGAAAATGTTCTATTACCAATTTCCAAATTAATATTATCAGCTATTTTTTGTCCCTTTATTTGACCACCTGATGCGACAGGTGTAACATTTTCTCTAAATTTATCTGGTCTTCTATGTTCAAATGGTGCAACTACTGATCTCTTTTCACCCTTCTTTCCAGGAAGAATTGGTGGTTGATATGAAATTTTTGGATTATCTGCTCTTCTTAGTTCATCAACTGTTTTTGGTAGTACGCGTGTGCTATCGTGTAACCCACCCAAAGAATCTTGATCTATTGATAGTCCAATACCAGGACCAATTCTTCTAGGTTCAAATGGTTTTTCTTTTCTTTTTTCCATTCTAACACCATCTTGCATTCTTCCTTCAATAAAAGTACTAACTCCTGGCATTCCACCTTGACCCCATGTGTTACCAGCAACAGGTTTAAAAAAAGGTTCAACTTCTCTTTTAGGTTTATATGTACCATCAGTAGATGATCCTGTAAAGTACTCCAACTTTCTACTATCACGTAGAGCTGGAGTATTCATATCTCTCATTCTATTAAAAATATTCATATTATTATGAGTAAATGATTTATCAGATGCAGAAACTATACCATATGTCATATCAGAGTTATTATCTGAGTTACTATTTTGATTAAAAGCTTCAAATACTGACCAAGCTGAAGTTCCTTCAGAACCATATTCATTTAAACTAGTTGGTTTAGAATTAGAATTAAATTTTTGAAGTTCAAATTGTGATTCAAATGTTTCTAAAGGAACTCCTTGTTTTCTTGATTCGGAACTAGAACCAGCACCTATTTGTTCTCTATCTTCTAGTCCATAATATACAGGAATCATAAATTTTTTTGGATCCATTGTATCTTTTGATCTTTGTTCATATACATTTTTAACTTTTTCGTCCATTTGTTTAGTTATATTTGAATGATATTGTGAATATCTAAAATCATCTAGCAATACTCTATCACTGTACAATGTATTTTTGTCTTGATTTATTGATTTTTTATCAGATATATATCCAGCATATCCTAATCCTGCTAATAAAGCTAATTCTGCCATAATAATAATTGTATAGATTATAATTATTATTAAATAACTAAATTTTTTTATTTTTTAGCACCAGATAACTTTGCATAGTACTCTGCAGGTGTCATATCTTTAGCCTGCATACGAGTATTTACACCATAACGGTTTGATCCTACTTGTTCAGAACCCGGAAGACCAAAGAAAACAAATGATCTAGGATCTCTAATTGGGAAATCAAATCTTGTTTGAGGTGACATTTTAATATCTAGAACAGATGTTTCAAGTCTTGTGTTAGTTGGTTCTAAATTTCTTGAACACATAGCATTTGTTGGTTTAATTTCTTTTGACAAATAATTAGCATATGCATTTTTTTCAGAAACAGTTCTACCTTCAAGACATCTAGAATCTGGTAAATCTAAATTCTTTAAATGTGATTCAATATCGGATAAAGAAGTAACATATGCAGATTCATTAGGTCCATACCACATACCACGTGAGTTACTCATACCATTTGAAGCAACACAAGATGAATTTTGAACTTGATTAGAGTTAACTTTATATAAACCAGGTGCAGTACCTTGATTTAAACGATTTGATTGGTAGCAATCATCATAAATCTTTCTTGAAAAAATTCCTGACATTTAATATAAATATTACCAAGATAAAAAAAAATGAAAATTATATATTTTTATTGATTGGAAAAACTACTAAATAATAAAATTAATTTAACCAAGTTGATATATTAAATTAATATATTTTTTACTATTATTAATTTTCTTTAATAATAGTAAATTAAATGATTCAATACAAAATTATAAAAGAACTCGGACATGGAACAAAAGGAAAAGTTTATTTAATTGAAGTAGAAAATAAATTTTATGCTCTTAAAATTGAAAAATTAAATCAAGTATACTTTTGGAGAGAGATAAATTTTTATAAAAATTTTGCACTTACCTATCCATCTAATTTTATTCAACTAATTGATTATGAAATAAAAGATAATATTGTTAAAAAAATTTATACTTTGGTTGATACAACATTAGATAAAATTATTTATACATTAAACAAGTTTCAATTATTATCAATTATTATCCAAATAACATATTGTGTTTATTTACTACATACCAATAATTATGTTCATGGTGATTTAAGAGCACCGAATATAGGAGTAAATAAAACAACACAAACTCATATAAATATTTTATCATACCAAATACCAACATATGGATGGGTTGTACAATTAATAGATTTTGGATCAATAGGAGAAAAAAATGAAGCAATTAAATTAAATGATTTAGAATGGTATGAAAATAAGTTTAGCACAGAGTTAACAAAACTTGCAAATATTTTTATAAATAAATCAAAATTAAAGTTAATTGATACATATTGTCAAATACATAATTGTAGTTCAACATCAAATATAGTTCCAGGAATGGATTTATGGATTGACAAGTATTTGAATACAAAAGATTATTATTATAAACTAATTGGTAAGAAGGTAAAGAATAAATATATACCCAAGTTATTAATTGATAAAAATGATATTATTGATTATATTAAACTATCAATAAAACCACTTGATTTAATAGATTATTTTTACAAAAAATATTTTTACTAATTCAAGATTTACTTTAAAAACCTTTTGAAGTAGGAAATTTAAGGTTAGTAGGAACAATAGATCTATCACATAGATGAGGATTCATTACAATATTGTTAGCACATTCACCTTTAATTCTATTAGGAGAATTAGGTACAATATCACAAGATGCAAATTTAGCATTTGAACATATAGTTAAATTTCTCTTTATTCCTCTCAAGTTGTCTTCAATATCTGCAAGTTGAACAAATGATTGAGGTCCAAGTGAAACAGTTGCATTTGAATTTAAATCACAAGGAGCACAACCAACAGTTTTTGTTTGTGTCGCACATGGAATATCTTTAGGACCTTTAAAACTAGGGTTGATGTGGTAGTCTAAAAATAAAGAATACTCAGCAGGGCCACATGATGTTTTCATTTGTTGTGAAATAGCACATGAATCATTAATTAATCTAGAACTTATTCCTGACATTTATATAATATATATTAGAAATTAATTTCGATACTAGAATTTTTTATTTAAATATCTAGTGTCTTTAGGTAAAGGATTTGAACCATATACCTCATGTTGAAAATTTCTATATGTAGGATGAAATCTATCTAACTCAATATCTCTAGATGGTCCTTGAACATCACGTGTAAATTCACCATATTTAATTTTACTAAAATCATTAATATTTCCAAATCCAGCATTTGTTTTTGATCCTGCTGGAATATAGTTAGAATAATCTAAATTTCTTCTTCTATCACTAACTAATTTGAAACTTCTACCATCATTTGATTTAAATTCAGGGATTTCATTTTTTTTAGAATGAACTGGCATTTTAAATTCTGATTCAATACCGACTTTGTTAGCACGATCTCTTGGATCTCCAATAGTTCCACCTAAGGTGTTAGTAGAGCCAAAGCTTGGAAAAAATTTAGAATCAAAACCAGCTGCAACAGTTGTTGTATTTTTAAGTACACTCGGATCTGGTATATTTCTTGTATATTGAGTATTTGTATTAATACCAGAAACAAAATCACCACTAGCACCAAATATCATTGAACTATTAGGTTGAACAATTGTATCTTGATAATATCTAAAAAGTGGTTGTTCAAATTGTCTAGAATTTGTAAAGTATTTAAGTTTTCCAGATGAACTATTTTGATCTGGTTGATTTAATTGATTTAATTGATTCATTTGATATAATATAGAATTATATATTATTTTTTATAAAACAATTTTATTTATTATAACGTAAATCTCTGAAATCTTCACAACCAACACCATCTGATTTACATTTAAGTCTAGGTTCATACATAAAATTTAAGAAATCTTTTCTTTTATTAACCATTGAAGTAATTGGCATTGTAATAAATGCTCTCATACGAGTTTTTGCTGCTAAATCATTTTCATCTTCATAAAATTCCCAAAATAGATTATTTTTAATTTTTTCTTCTGGTTCATCATCACAAGCTTCTAAATTTGCATCTGGATCTAATGGTAAAACATTTGCCATTGGATTATTTATTGTTGATCTTCTACAAGATAAATGTTTTCTAATTGCAGAAATTTTTTGTTCTTTTTTTTCATCTTGAGAATATATCCATCCTACCAAACTAGTCAATATAAATCCTATTCCACATAAATATGCCCATTTATATGAACCTAATAGTAAAAATATTCCACATGCTATCATCCAGTATCGTGAAATTGAATTAAATAAATTTGTATCAGGTCCAGGATAAAAATGAGTTATTTTTGTAAATAGTATATGAGGGTTATATATCCATAACTCTTCTTGACTCATATTAAAAACTTAATAACTATATATTAGATATTAAATTTTTTAATCTAACTCTGGTTGTGATTCAACTTGTATTTTATTATAGTACTCTTCTAACTCGTTCAGTTGTTCAGATGTTAACTCGGTTTCTGGTACTGCTGCAACTTGACTTGGGTTAGATCCTGCACCTGCAAGTCCAGCAACACTTGAAACTAATGATCCAATATTACCCAAATCTAAACCTTCTAATCCACCTAACCCAGCTCCTCCTGTGAGTTGTCCCAACATTTCAGGTGATACTTCTGACATCATTTTAGTTACCATATCTTCTGGCTTGATTTTTGATACATCAATTTTAGATAACTCATCAGTAAATTGTTTATCTGTCATTAAACCCATTAGTGATCCTACAATTTCATTTGGATCAAGATCTCCTGATGCAATCATATTTTGATATTTTTCTCCTAGTTTTTTTGTTAATTCAAAAACTTGATCTGCTGATTCTAAATTACCCATTGTAGATGTAATATCTGACTTTAATGTTTCCATTAAAGTTTCATTCTTTGTATCTGTAACCCCTGGCATTAACTGATTTAATAAATTACCCATATTTAAATTTTTCATATCTTCATCCAATCCTAGTTGAGCTAATGGGTTAGAATCTGTGTTTTCCATCATCTTACCAACTATATCCATCAATTTACTAGGATCTAATGAAGATGGATTAGATGGATCTAAACCAAAATTTGCCATCATTGAATTTAGCTTGGACATATCAAATCCTGCATTTGGATTTAGTCCTACACTTGGATTTGATCCTGGTGCTCTTGATCTAGCTTGACGTCCTAATTTTGCTTTTAACTTTTTACTAAGATCATCATTAGTTTGAACTAATGTTTTAGGTTGGTTAGATAATAGCTCAGCTTGTAAAATTTGTTGCTCTTCTTCTTGAACACATTTTTCAATTTCAGGAATTAATGTATTAACAATAATATCTGACTTTGATTTATGATGTAATTCAAATACTAAAAAAAATCCAAGCATTTGTTTCCAATATTCTTTTTTTACATTATCTGGTAAATCATCATACATTGTTACCATAAATAATGGGGTTTCTAACTCTTTTGACATTTTTTCTCTTTTTCTTAAAATAAAATGTCTTACTAACTTTTCATCAGCCCTAATTTCTTGATGATTTTTAGTAAAAACTTTCCAAAAGCTCTTTTCTGCTAAATCTAAAGACTCGTATTCCATCAAGCCTAAATCAACAAAATTCTTAACATTTTCTGCAACAAATGCAAAAAAA
>Ga0209617_10000023_pt1 | contig 49287 bp, 41 predicted proteins | sample LakEriepJuly2011_2_FD_187459 | JGI IMG/M metagenome (GOLD analysis project Ga0209617, IMG submission 187459) | Freshwater microbial communities from dead zone in Lake Erie, Canada - CCB epilimnion July 2011 (SPAdes) (version 2) | ecosystem: Environmental > Aquatic > Freshwater > Lentic >...
AACGCGTGTGCGCAAAAAAGGGCCCGCCGCAGCTGGTGGGTCTGCGGCGGGCCGGGAGGAACAGGGCCTATCGGCCCTGGGTTGTGGCAAGTGCGATGGGGGAGTGCCTCCGAGGACGGCCACACCTGCTCGGGATGAACCCGCTCAGGGGGTCAGACGCCACCGTTCCGTGCTTGTCTGACCAGTGCTTAGAGGATCCGTTCTTTGCCGACCGCTTGGTCTCCTTGGGGCAACTGCCCCCATCGCTGGCTGCCGGGCGTCGTCGGAGCGAAGCGCCCAGCATGGTTGGTGGTGACCGGAACGACCGGTCACCGGTGGTTCGATCAGCTGCAGCCCTGGCTGGCACCGCAGTTGAAGCATCGGTAGCACGTGCCGTTGCGCACGGTGATGGCACCGCACACGCTGCACGGCGGGGCATCACCCATGGCGGACGCCGCCTGAGCATCGAGTGCGTTGGTCATCACCTTCGCACCGGTTGAGCTCGTGACGCTCCCAGCGGGAGCTGCGGCGTGCTTGCACGACTCGGAATCCCCATCGCAGCAGTCCGACGAGTCGGACGCCCCATGGGTCCCGCTGATCCGGTCGCCCAGATTCAGTTCGCCCGAAGCGGTGTGGCTCGAGGCGCGGGAGACGTGCGACGCTGCAGTCCGGTCGTTCCATGAGTCCTCCTTGACGTGGTCCCGTGCCCCGCCGACGACGGCGGGAGCGTGGGAGCCGGCATCCATGCCGGGGCGGTGCGGGGCGTTCTGTTCACGGTAGCCCTGGATGAACTCCATGCCCATCCAGCGGAAGATGTAGTCCACGAGGCTCTTCGCGATGGGAATGTCGCGGTTCTGCGTCATGCCCATGGGTTCGAAGCGCTGGTGCGCGAACTTGTTGACGAGGCTCTGCAGCGGAACGCCGTACTGCAGCGCGACGCTGATCGCCGTGCCGAGCGAGTCCATCAGGCCACCGATGGTCGAGCCTTCCTTGGCCATGGTGATGAACAGTTCGCCGGGCATGCCGTCTTCGTAGAGGCCCACGACGAGGTAGCCCTCGTGGCCGGCCACGTTGAACTTGTGCGTGATGCTCTGGCGCGTGTCGCTGAGGCGACGGCGCGACGGACGCTCGATCACGCGCTCGACGATGCGCTCGACAACGCGCTCGATGATCTGCGGCTGGCCATCGGCCGCCGGGACCTTGGCCTCGTCGGGCAGGCCATCGAGGTCGGCTTCCTCGGCGTGGTCGGCGGCATCGCTCGTGGCCGTGTCGCTCTTTGTCGCCAGCGGCTGGCTCAGCTTGCAGCCATCGCGGTACAGGGCATTGGCCTTCAAGCCAAGTTCCCACGACAGGCGGTAGGCCTTGCCGATCTCGTCGACGCTCGCCTCGTTGGGGAGGTTGATCGTCTTCGAGATCGCGCCCGAGATGAAGGGCTGCGCCGCAGCCATCATGCGGATGTGGCCTTCGGCAGCGATGAATCGCTTGCCGATCGTGCCGCACTTGTTGGCGCAGTCGAAGACCGGCAGGTGCGCATCCTTGAGGTGCGGTGCGCCCTCGATGGTGCCGGTGCCGCAGATGACGCGGTTGAGCGCATCGATCTGGCGACGGTTCAGGCCCAAGGCACGCAGGCCGTTGAAGCCCATGTCGGCCTTGGCGCGATCGGCGTCGACGCCCGCCTTGCGCAGGACACGCTCAGGCATGCTCCATGCCGAGAAGGCGAAGCCGATCTCGAAGCAGGACGGCAGTCCGTTCTCGAGGGTGATGAGCTCCTCGTTGGTGAAGCCGGCTTCGATCAGGAACGACCGGAACGAGGGCTGGCTCGCTGAGATGGTGCCGCGTTCGTCGGCCATCGGCACATCCAGGCTCAGGGTGCCCATGACATAGGTGAGGATGTCATCGGTCTGTGCGTTCGTGTAGCCGAGCGAGCGCAGGGCCGGGCGCAGCGATTGGTTCGCGATCTTGAAGTAGCCGCCGCCGGCGAGCTTCTTGAACTTGGTGAGCGCGAAGTCCGGCTCGACGCCGGTGGTATCGCAGTCCATCAGCAGGCCGATGGTCCCGGTCGGGGCGATCACCGTGACCTGGGCGTTGCGGAAGCCGTACTCCGAACCCAGTTCGAGAGCCTGGTCCCATGCCGCCGTCGACGCAGCCAGCATGGCTTCGGCGTTGGTCACATTGATGCGGCCGCTGCGGAAGAGCGCGTGGTCGATCGGGACGGGTGGGATGCGCAGCTGGTCGTAAGCGCCCGAGTCGCGGGCGGCACCGTGGGCCGCGGCGCGGTGGTTGCGCATCACGCGCAGCATGTGCTCGCGGTTCTCCTCGTAGCCGGCGAAGGCGCCGTGCTCGGCGGCCATGCGGGCGCTGGCTGCGTACGAGCGACCCGTCATGATCGAGGTGATTGCCCCACAGATCGCGCGGCCCTCGTCGCTGTCGTACGGGATGCCTGCCTGCATGAGCATGGCGCCAAGGTTGGCGTAGCCCAGGCCGAGCGTGCGGTACTTCCAGCTGAGTTCGGCGATCTCGCGGCTGGGGAAGCTCGCCATGAGCACGCTGATCTCGAGGACCATGGTCCAGACGTCGATCGCGTGCTCGAAGCCCGCGATGTCGAAGGCCTTCGACTCAGCGTCGTAGAACTTCATCAGGTTGATCGACGCCAGGTTGCAGGCCGTGTTGTCGAGGAACATGTACTCGCTGCACGGGTTGCTGGCGTTGATGCGGCCGCCCTCAGGGCAGGTGTGCCACGCGTTGATCGTGGTGTCGTACTGCAGGCCCGGGTCGGCGCAACGCCACGCGGCGTAGCAGATCTGGTCCCACAGGGCGGAGGCCTTCAGCGTCTTGGCGGCCTTGCCATCCATGCGACGCGTGAGCGACCAGTCGGCATCGGCATCGACGGCATCGAAGAACGCATCCGACAGGCGGACAGAATTGTTCGAGTTCTGGCCGCTGACGGTGTAGTAGGCCTCGCCATTGAAGTCGTAATCGAGCTTCAGGCCCATGCCCTTGGCCAGGTCCTGCTGGTCCTTGGGCAGGTGCTTCATGCCCTCGACGAGCGCGGCGACCTTGAGCTCCTCGCGGACCTTCCAGTTGACGAAGGCCTCGATGTCCGGGTGATCGACATCCAGGCAGACCATCTTGGCCGCGCGACGCGTGGTGCCGCCGGACTTGATCGCGCCCGCGGCGCGGTCGCCGATCTTCAGGAAGCTCATCAGGCCGGAGCTGCGGCCACCGCCCGAGAGCGGCTCGTTCTCGCCGCGCAGGCGGCTGAAGTTCGTGCCCGTGCCCGACCCGTACTTGAAGAGGCGGGCCTCGCGGACCCACAGATCCATGATGCCGCCCTCGTTGACGAGGTCATCGCTCACGGACTGGATGAAGCACGCGTGCGGCTGGGGGTGGGTGTAGGCATCCTTGGCCAGGGACAGCGCGCCGGTCAGGTGGTCGGCGATCCAGTGGCCCTGCGCGGGGCTGTTGATGCCGTACGCCCAGTTCAGGCCGGTGTTGAACCACTGCGGGCTGTTGGGTGCGGCCATCTGCGTGATCAGCATGTAGCTGAGCTCGTCGTAGAAGGCCTGTGCGTCGTCGGCGGAGTCGAAGTAGCCGTGCTCCTGGCCCCAGTGGGCCCAGCAGCCGGCGAGGCGGTGCACCACCTGGCGCACGCTCTTCTCGGGGCCGAAGACCGGCTTGCCATCCTTGACGACCGGGACGCCGTCCTGGTCGAACTGCGGCACGCCGGCCTTGCGGAAGTACTTGCTCACCACGATGTCCGTGGCGAGCTGCGTCCATTCCTTGGGGATCTCGGCATCGGTCATCTCGAAGACGACCGAGCCGTCGGAGTTGTGGATCTTGCTGGTGCGCGTGGTCCATTCGATGGTGCTGAACACATCGCGCTTGCCGTCCGTGAATCGTCGATTGATCTTCATGGCTTCCTACCTTGCGTCCGTGCGCTGCTGAACTGGTGCAATCCGTGCGTTGGTGCTGAATCGTGAGGCGTGACGTCCCGGGGCCGGCGGAGCCGACCGGGGGACACAGAGTTCTTAGTGGCCCTGGAACGGGAGACCGTCGACCCGGGGCAACGTGAGACCGCCCTGGTCTTGGTACTTGCCGCCCTTGTCGGCGTACGACACCGCGCAGACCCGATCGGCCTTGAGGAAGATCATCTGGGCGATGCCCTCGTTGGCGTAGATCTTGGCGGGCAGGGGAGTCGTGTTCGAGATCTCGATGGTGACCTTGCCGCGCCATTCAGGCTCCAGCGGGGTCACGTTGACGATGATGCCGCAGCGGGCGTAGGTGCTCTTGCCGACGCAGATCGCGAGCACGTCGCGAGGAACGTCGAACACCTCGATCGTCTCGGCAAGCGCGAAGGAATTCGGCGGGATCAGGATGTGATCCTTGCCGGTCTGCGCCGTGTCGATCGTGATGAAAAGGTCGTTGGTGAAGTTCTTCGGATCGACGATCGCCACGCCGCCTGAGGTGGCGTTGGTGAAGATCTTGAACTTGGTGCCGACGCGGACGTCGTAGCCGTAGCTGGAGACGCCGTAGGAGACGGTCCCGGGGCGCTTGACGTTCTCGGCGAACGGCTCGATGGGAACGCATTCCCGGATCTGGGTGTCACAGAGCACTGCCATGGATCTTCTCTGTTCCTCCTGCACCACCCGAGTTGGGCAGCGGCCGATGGCATGGCATCGACGACCTTGGCTGGAAGCACCCAGCCTGTGCAGCCGACTCCGATGAGGGAGGCGGCTGGTCTCCATCGTGCTCGACACCGACCTTGGTCAGTGCGCCCACGATCCACCAGTCCATCGTCGCTTGGGTTGGATGCCGGGTCTCCACAACGGCCGGCTCCAAGCGGGATGGGTCGAATTCCGCGTCGAAATGTGGTCCGAGAACCAGCTTTCTCCGCAGCATCCTGGCCAGCAAGGGGAACCACCACCTTGTTGGCCGGACCGCACGATAGCCCTACATGTAGTGGTTGCAAGGGTGCGAATCACAAAATATCGCGCTTTTGGTGTCCCTGTCCTAAGTCAAGACTTTGTCAAGACTTGCTGTCTTGACATGGTTCAGGCGTCCCGTCCAAAGCGCCGCCGAACGGTGGACAAGTTGCCGGGGAGGGACCTTGACACCTTCTAGACTCGCCCCATGGTCACGGAAGGCCCATGGCTCGACGGTCTCACGGACGCCCAGCGAGCGGCGGTCGTGCATCCTGCCACGCCGCTTCTGGTGCTCGCCGGTCCTGGTTCCGGCAAGACCCGCGTGATCACGCGCCGCATCGCGCACCTGGTCGCGCAAGGTGCGGCACCGTGGTCGATCCTCGCGCTCACGTTCACGAACAAGGCGGCAGGCGAGATGAAGGAGCGCGTGCACGCCATGCTCGAGGCGGAACTCGCCGGCGCACGCGGCCTGCAGGTCAGCACGTTCCACTCCTTCTGCGCCACGCTGCTGCGTCGCTACGGGACAAGCCCCTCGGCAGCAGCGAGCGATGGCACGCCGCTCGCACCGGGCTTCTCGATCTTCGACACCGACGATGCACGCGACGCCGCCAAGCGGGCGATCGCTGCCGCCGGCTTCGACAGCAAGAACTGGCCGGCGGCGATCGTGCTGTCGCGCATCAGCGATGCCAAGAACAAGCTGCTCGATGCCGCTGCCTATGCGGCCGAGGCCGGCGACTTCACCAGCCGCTCGCTGGCGAAGATCTACCGTGCCTACGAAGCCGAACTGGCCAAGTGCAACGCCGTCGACTTCGATGATCTCCTGCTGCGGGTCGCACGGCTCGTCAAGCAGGATGCCTCGGTTCGTGAGGAGCTGCAGCAGCGCTACCGGCACGTGCTCATCGACGAGTACCAGGACACCAACCACGCGCAGTTCGTGATCGCGGGTGCGATCGCGCAGGCGCACGGCAGCCTGACCGTGGTCGGCGATCCCGACCAGTCGATCTATGCCTGGCGCGGGGCGGACATCACGAACATCCTCGATTTCGAGCAGCATTTCCCGGGTGCCGGCGTGATTCCGCTGGGCCAGAACTTCCGCTCGACGGCCCACATCGTGGCCGTTGCGGATGGGCTCATCAGGCACAACACGCGCCGCAAGCACAAGGACCTCACCACTGAGCTCGAGGCCGGTGCGATGCCGCAGGTCATTCGCGCGCTGGACGAGCGGCACGAAGCCCGAGTGGTGGTGGACGAGATGGTGCGCCAGCACGAAGCCGGTGTGCCTTGGAAGGGCATGGCTGCGCTCTACCGGATGAATGCGCTCAGCCGCGTCATCGAGGACGAGCTCCGTCGCCGGTCGATCCCCTACGTCGTGGTGCGCGGCACGGCGTTCTACGAGCGTCGCGAGATCAAGGATGCGCTGGCGTACCTCCGCACGCTCGCCAACCCGAGCGACGAGGTTGCCCTGCGGCGGATCATCAACGTCCCCGCGCGCGGCATCGGTGCGACCACGATCGCTCGCGCCGAGGCGCTCGCCGCCGCGCATGGACTACGCTTCGAGGCGGCGCTCGCCGCCACCGACGGGCTCACGGCGCGGGCGCGCAAGGCCATCGACGGCTTCCTGGCGAATGTCGCTCAGTGGCGCGCGGATCTCATGCAGGGCGCGCCGCACGAAGTGGATGACGGGGACCTGCCGCAGATGCTTGGCGGCATGCTCGGCGGGTACGTCGCGCGCGTCCTGACCGAGAGCGGCTTCGAGGCCGCCGCCGGCGAGGGCAGCGCGGATGCCGAGGAAGCCGCTGAGCGCCGCGCGAATGTGGCTGAACTCGTGACGGCGGCGTCGGAGTTCCGCATGCCGCCGCAGGAACCCGGGGCGCCTCGACCGCAACTCGTGGATGTCCTGCGTGCGTTCCTCGAGCGCGTGGCGCTCGTCGCGGATTCCGATGCATTCGATCCCGAGGCCGGCGCCGTGACGCTCATGTCGCTGCATGCGGCCAAGGGACTGGAGTTCCCCTTCGTGGCCGTCATCGCCTGCGAGGAGGGGATCCTGCCCCACAGCCGTGTTCAGGCCGATCCGGCGCAGCTGGAGGAAGAGCGGCGGCTGCTGTTCGTCGGCATCACGCGCGCCGAGCGGCAGCTGGTGCTCTCGAGCGCCGCCATGCGCACGTTGCGTGGGATCCGCGAAGCCACGATGGAGAGCCAGTTCATCGAGGAGCTCCCCGCGGATCGCGTGGCCAGGCGCGACCTCGCCGGTGGTTCACGCGGTGCCTCGACCGATCCCGACGCACCAGCCTGGATGCCCGATCCCGACGAACGCCAGGGCTGGAAGGCGGGCATGCGCGTGCGTCACCGCCAGTTCGGCATGGGACAGATCGAGGCCGTGCTGCGCCAAGGTAGCGTCACCACGCTCCGGGTCGCGTTCCGCACCGTGGGCGTGAAGAGCCTGGTCGCGGAGTACGCGCGTCTGGAGATCGTGAACTGACCTGAGCCGCTGCGCTTACCGGCAGCAGCCGGTTTGCCACATGATGAACGACCACCGGTCGACCGCGTCGCGCACGCGCAGCGTGAGCGGCTTGCCCTGGCCGTGGCCGCCATCGCGATCGACCCACAGCAGGATCGGATCGGTGTCGTGGTCGTTGGCGGCCATCGCCTGCAGGCGTGCGGCCATCTTGCGTGCGTGCAGGGGATGCACGCGCGTGTCGTTCTCGCCTGCGGTGATGAGCATCGCGGGATAGCGCTGGCCCTTCTTGATGTTGTGGTACGGGCTGTACGCGCGCAGCCATCGGAACTGATCCGCCTCCTCGCTGCTGCCGTACTCAGGCACCCAGAAGCGCGCCATCAGGAACTGCTGGTAGCGCAGCATGTCCAGCAGCGGTACCTGGCAGACCACGCACGACCACAGGTCGGGGCGCTGCGTGATCGCCACGCCCGTCAGCAGGCCGCCGTTCGAACCACCCATCACCGCAAGCCGATCGGCCTTGGTGTAGCCGTTCGCGGCGAGCCAGCCGGCGACCGCGTAGAGGTCATCGAACACGTTCTGCTTGCGATCCCGCATGCCCGCCTGATGCCACGACTCGCCGTACTCGCCGCCGCCGCGCAGGTTGGCCAGCGCGTAGACGCCGCCGGCCTCGAACCACGGCCAGTTGGTGGCGTTGAACCCCGGTTCCATGCTGACGTTGAAGCCGCCGTAGCCATAGAGCAGGCAGGGATTCGAGCCATCGAGCTTCAGGCCCTTGCGGTGCACGATGAAGACGGGGACCTTCGTGCCATCCTTGCTGGGCACGAAGCGCTGGCTCACCTCGACCATCGAGGGATCGACGGGGACCTCGGGGCGCGCCCAGAGCGCGAGTTGCGCCGTCGGACCCGTGAGCTCCGTGCGGTAGATCGAGCGCGGTTCGTTGAAGCTCTCGTAGGTCACGAACGCCTCGTCACGGTCCTCCTCGGTCGCGATGCCCGCGTTTCCCAGGCCGGGCAACGCGATCTCGCCCGCGCTTGACCCCGAGCGGCGGAAGAGTTCCATGCGCGTGATGACATCCTTCTTCCACGAGGCGACGAGCCACGATGCAGTTGGCGAGACCCCGTCGAGCACCGCATCCTTGCGCTCGGCGATCACGGTGCGCCAGCGCTCCTGCGCCGGCTCGGTGAGGTCGATCGCCAGAAGCCGGCCGTTGGGGCTCTGGAACGTGGTCGAGGAGTAGAGCGTGGTGCCTTCGATCGCGACCGGATCAAAGCGGCCGTCGAGCCCGACGGCGATGGGCACGAAGCGCACCTGTCCCGTGCGGCGCCATTCATCGACGCTCGCGACGTAGAGATCGTTCCGCTGCCAGCCTTCGCTCACGCCCAGCGTGATCCACTTGCCATCGCGGCTCAGGCCTGCACCGGGCACGCGAGAGGGTTCCTTCTGCACGAAGAGCACCGGATCGTTGCGCTCGTGCATCCCGAGCAGGTGCCACTTCACGGTGCGCGAGTAGGGATCCTTGGGATCCGACAGCCGCGAGTAGAGGAACTGTCGGCCATCGGGCGCCCAGCCGCCGAAGCCCGCCTTGCCGGGAATCGTGTCGGCCAGCCACGACCCGCCCGAGGTCGCGAGCACATGGAGCTGGCTCATCTCGTCGCCCGCACGCGAGAGACCGAACGCCACGAACTGGCCATCGGGGCTCGGCACGTACCAGTCGAGGCTCGTCAGGCCCTTCTCGTCGATCGCGTTCACATCAAGCAGCGTGCGCGGCGCGCCGTCGAAGCCTTCGCGCACCTTGAGCACAGGCTGGTTCTGCGTGCCGGACCGCTCTGAATAGAAGTAGAGGTTTCCGCGCGTCGAAGGAGCCGAGATGCCTCCGATCTGCATGAGCGGCGTGAGTGCCTTCTCGAGCGAGGCCCGGCAGGGCAGGGCATCGAGCACGCGGCGCGTGTGATCGTTCTGCAGCGTGGTCCAGGCGGCCACCTCGCCGCTGTCCTGCTCGAGCGCCTCGAGCCAGCGGTACTCATCGGTGAACGACTCGCCGTGCAGCGTGTCGGTGACCGGGCGCTGCTCGGTCACGGGTGGGGCACTGGCGATGGAGAGGACGAGGACGGCGTGGAGGAACATGACGAGATCCTAAGCCGCACCAGGTGCTTCGGGTGATCGGTCGGTGCCGTGCCCCCACGCCGGCGCATGCCGGCGCGAGCCGGCCTCAGGCCCGCGTGAGCCGCATGCGCACGGTCTCGGGCAGCGCGGCCAGCGCGCGCACGATGCCGTCGCCCTCGAAGGGGTCGACATCGAGGATCACGTAGCTCGTGTGCGGGTCGGACTGCAGGTACTCCGCATTGATGTTGACCGACTCGCGGGCGAAGTGCCCGTGCATGGTGCTCAGCACCCCGGGAACGTTGCGGTGCACGTGCATGATCCGCACCTGGCCTGCGCGCAGCGTGGGCAGGTCGACCTCGGGGAAGTTCACGGCGCTGGCGGTCGAGCCGCTGGTCCAGTGGCGCACGAGCTTCTCGGCGACCTCGATCGCGATCGACTCCTGGGCTTCTTCCGTGCTGCCGCCGATGTGCGGCGTCAGGATGACGTTGCCCAGTCCACGCAGCGGGCTCTCGAAGGGCTCGTCCCGGCTCGCGGGTTCCTGCGGGAAGACATCGAGCGCGGCCCCGGACAGACGGCCTGAGCGCAGCGCCGCCGCGAGCGCATCGACATCGACCACGCTGCCGCGCGCGTTGTTGATGAGTGCGGAGCCGGGCTTCATGCGTGCCATCTGCGGTGCCCCGATCATTCGTTCGGTCGATGGCGTGCTGGGCACATGCAGCGTGACGATGTCCGATTCGGCAAGGAGCGCATCGAGCGAGCTGCGCGGCTGGGCGTTGCCCAAGGGCAGCTTGCGCACGATGTCATGGAACACCACGCGCATGCCCATCGACTCGGCCAGCACGCTGACCTGGCTGCCGATGTGCCCGTAGCCGACGATCCCCAGCGTGCGGCCCCGGACCTCGTGGGCATCCTTCGCGCTCTTGTCCCACGTGCCGGCATGCAGGAGCGTGCTTTTCTCGAAGAGCCGGCGAGCCAGGCAGACGGCCTCGGCAACCGTCATCTCGGCCACGCTGCGCGTGTTGCTGAAGGGGCTGTTGAAGACCGGGATCCCTGCGCGGCTTGCCGGTGCGAGGTCGACCTGGTCGGTGCCGATGCAGAAGCACCCGATCGCCGCCGGTCGTCCAGCAGCCAGCGCGGGTTCGCGCACCGAGGTCTTCGAGCGGATGCCCAGCACGGTGGCGCGCGCGAGCGCATCGCGGAGGGCATCACCCTCGAGCGCGCCGGCATGGCGCTCGATCGCGAAGCCGGCCTCCCGCAGGATCGGGTCAGCCGCGGCGTGAACGTTCTCGGCAAGGATCGCGATCGGTTGCATGTCAGGTCCCCACGATGTCGGGCAGGTCGAAGAGGCCCGCGGTCAGGTTCACGGGGCCGCCGGCGGTGATGAGGACATCGGCCTCGTGATGGACGCTCAGTGAGCCGTCCGCGGTGTAGATCGGCCAGGCGGATCCATCCGAGCGCGTCTCGGTGGTGCCCACGGCGATCATCGGTTCGACGGCCACCAGCATGCCCGGCCGCCACAGCGACCAGGCCTCGCTCCACTCGCCGGGATAGGTCGGCACGGTGTTGGCCACGTAGGGCGCAGCGTGCAACGAGCGGCCATAGCCGTGGCCGCCCAGTCCGCGGACGAGGCAGAACCCGCAGCGCTTCTCGACGTGCTGCTGCACCGCCTTGGCCCAGTCCACCAGCGGTCGACCCGGCTGCATCGCCTCGATGCCCACGCGCAGGCTCTCTCGCCCGGCCGACATCAGTTCCGCACCGAGCTTGTCGCAGCCCCGGATTGCGTAGGTCCACGCGGCGTCGCCGATCCAGCCCTGGTGCTTCACGCCGATGTCGACGCTGATGAGGTCGCCCTCGGCCAGCGGTCGTTCGGTCATATCGTGCGTGCCGTGGACGACGCAGTCGTTCACGCTCAGGCAGGAGTGGCTGGGGAAGGGCGGGTGCCCGCGCACCTTGTAGCCCTTGAAGCACGAGGTGCACTTGAGGTCGACGAGCTGTCGTGCGACGAAGGCGTCGATCGCCGCGAGCGTGAGCCCGGGACGGAGTTCGTCCACGAGCCGGCGATGGATGGTCACGACGCACGCGGCCGCTGCGGTGGCGGCATCCTGGTCACGGGGTTCGATCATGGCGTTGCCTCGAAGCCTGGTTCATCGGGGTTCACGGCGCGTCCGGCATGGAGCACCAGGCCGGGGGCACCCGAAGGAAGTCCGTGCACCAACGCGTCTTCGTTGGCGTCGTGCAGCAGCATGAGATCGGCGCGCTTGCCGGGCTCGATCGAACCGACATGCCCGGCCACGCCGAGCAGGTGCGCCGCATTGGTGATCGTGGCACGCAGGATCTCGGCGCTGGTGAGCCCCATGAATCGCGCGGCAAGCTGCATGGCGAAGGGGAGACCCAGGCCGGGTGCGCTGCCGGGGTTCGCGTTGCTGGCGATCACGAGCGTGCCGCCCTCGTCGAGCAGCCGGCGCGCATCCATGAACCGCATGTCCAGCGCGAAGCCGGTTGCCGGGAGCGCCACCGCAAACGCGCCGCTGTGGGCGACGGTCGCCAGGTCGCTGGCGCTCGATGCCTCGAGGTGATCCACGCTGCGCACGCCCAGGCCGATCAGGTCGGCGAGCAATCCCGATCGCGTGAACTGGTCCACGTGCGCGCGCACGGGGCAGCCCAGGGCGAGCGAAGCCGAGACGAAGCGCATGGCATCGTCACCGGTCCATGCACCCTGCTCGATGTACAGGTCCATCGTCGTGCCCGGCCGGGCCGCGGCGATCGACGGCAGCGATTCGCGGATCGTTCGGTCGGTGAAGTCCGGGCATCCCGGATCGATGGCGTGACCCGCCAGGCAGGTGGCCACGGTCTCGATGCGCCCGGCGCATGCAGTCGCCGCATCGTCGATCGCGCCGAGCATGCGCAGCTCCGTCTCGGTGGTCAGGCCATAGCCGCTCTTCACTTCGCAGGTCCCCGTACCCAGGCGGGCCATGCGCTGCAGTCGGAGTGCGGTGCTCCTCGCCAGGTCATCCCGGCTCGATGCGCGGACCGAGCGCACCGTGCTCATGATGCCGCCACCGGAGTTCAGGATCGACAGGTAGGGCTCGCCCGCCCGCTTGCGCGCCCACTCGCTCCATCGGTCTCCCGACCAGCAGGCGTGGGTGTGGGCATCGATCAGGGCCGGCATGAGCACGCGGCCGCGGGCGTCGATCCGGATCGAGGCCGCCGGCGGCGTGCCCGAGCCGACGGCGTGCACCAGGCCATCGTCGCCCACAAGAACCCAGCCACGATCGATCGCACCGAGTTCGCGCATCGCCGCGCCGCGGGCCGGTTCACGGCCCATCGGCATCGACAGCACGCGCGCATCGTGGATCAGGAGCGGCACGGTCGGAGCCTACCCGAGCGCGCAGCGGCATCGGCGCATCGGTTAGAGTCCGGCGGCCATGACACCGCAGAGCAAGAAGACCGCGCTCCTCGAGATCACCTTCGACGGCAGCATCATGATCGTGAAGCCCGCCGGCCCCAACGTGGGCCAGCGCGAGGCCCCGATCATGAAGGCCGACATCGACCCTGTGGTCAAGTCCGCGGGCAAGGCGATGAAGGTCATGGTCATGGACCTGTCGAGCGTGCAGTTCATGAGCAGCATGGGCCTCGGCATGATCATCGACATGCGCAATGCGGCAGCCCAGTCGGGTGCCACGGCGGTGCTCTTCGGCGTCAACAAGGACCTCAAGGCGCTCCTGGCGATGATGAAGATCGAGAAGCTGTACAAGATCGCCGACACCGCGGCGCAGCTCCAGGCGCTCTGCGGACGCTGACGGCCGGACTCGAGCGCAGGCCATGTCCGCGGTGCGAGCGGACCTCAGTCGAGCCCGAGCCCGTCGCCGACACGCACCACGAGGTTGCCGCGTCCACGATCGGTGCCGGCCAACCCGTCGCTCGTCTCCCGGGTGATCGCCACCACGAAGATGCTCGTTCCGGGCCGCCGTGCCATGACCTCGAGCGCCGTTCCGCCCAGGAAATCGCTGTGGAAGCAGCCGACGAGCAGCACCGCGCGCGGGCTCGCGTCCAGCGCACGCGCGACGCTCGCGCCCATCGTCGCGTCCCAGACGCGCTGGCTGCGGAGCATGCGATCGACCTGGTCGTCGGGAACAGCGGCATCCGAATCGCGCATCGCCTGCATGAGCTTGGCCAGGCGATGGCGATACGCGCCCACGTCCGGTGCGATCGGCAGGTCGAAGAGCGCACGTTCATCCGGTGACAGTGCGAGCAGGCCGTCGTAGCCTTCGCGGTTGGCGCGCGACACGTACTGGCGCGGGGCGTTGGCCGCAACGATCGCCGCGCCATGCTCGCGTGCCAGGTCCAGGCACGGTTGGTAAAAGGCCATCCAGCTGTTGGGCTGTCCCGACCAGGTCCTGCTGCCCGTCCGATCGATCAATTGGTCTGTCGTGATCTCGCGGCGCACCCAGGCATCGACGATCGGCTGCTCATGCCGTTCCAGCATTTCCAGGCAGAGCGCGGTGCGCGGCTCGCGCTCGAGCAACCGTGCGTAGAGGGCCTGCTGCAGTGCGTGCGCGTCGGGATTGTCGTGGTACTCGCCCATCAGCACGACGTCCGCACGGGCTGCGCGCCGGGCAGCTTCCTCCAAGTCGATCCGCTCGCCCGTGGTGCCGTCCCGGATCACGAGCGCGGCGGCGGCGGTGTCGCGCTCGGCGGGGGAGAGCACGCGAGCAGCGCGCGGTGCAGCGCAGGCCGCAAGGAGGGACACGACAGCCGCGATCGTGAGGAGACGCATGCTCCTACGCTACGCTCGTGGACTGCATGGAGGCAACAAGCGGGAGATCCCTTGCGCAGGAGCGCCCGCGATGAGCGTGCAGGTGGCCGCACTGCTCGGCGACGCCGGCGCGATCGCGCGCCGCCTGCCTGGCTTCGAGCCACGGCCACAGCAGCTCCAGATGGCCGCTGCGGTCGAGGAGTGCCTGGCGCGCAGTGGGCGCCTGATGGTCGAGGCCGGCACGGGCACCGGCAAGAGCTTCGCGTACCTCGTGCCGGCGATCCAGCGGATCCTCTCCCACCGCGAGCGCGTGGTCGTCTGCACGAACACCATCGCCCTGCAGGAGCAGCTGATCGACAAGGACATCCCGCTGCTCAATGCGGTGATTCCCGATGAGTTCAGCGCGGTGCTGGTCAAGGGCCGCGGCAACTACGTGAGCCTGCGCCGTCTGCGGCTGGCGAGCGAACGTGCCGACCGGCTGCTGGGCAGCGAGGAGGAGCGGCACTCGCTCGAGCTCATCGAGGACTGGGCGTACCGCACCACCGACGGCACGCGCAGCACGCTCCCGCAGCTGCCGCGCGAACAGGTCTGGGAGCATGCGCAGTCCGATGCCGGCAACTGCCTTGGCCGGCGCTGCCCCAACCACGATGCCTGCTTCTACCAAGCGGCGCGGCGGCGCATGGAGAACGGCGATCTCCTGGTCTGCAACCACGCGCTCTTCTTCAGCGATCTCGCGCTTCGTCGCATCGGTCGCGGCTTCCTGCCCGACTACCGGCATGTGATCCTCGACGAGGCCCACGCCATCGAGGAAGTCGCGTGCGAGCACTTCGGCGCGCGGCTCTCGGAGTCGCGGGTGGCTCACCTGCTGCGCACGCTGCACGATGCTCGCCAGCATCGGGGTGGCCTGTGGACGGTGCGCGTCCAGGATGGCGGCGAGAGCACCATCCAGCAGGCGATCCTCGCGGTCGATCGCTGTCGTGAGGCGAGCGAGGCGTTCTTCGGCGATCTCTGGCGGTGGCACCAGTCGGCTGGCGGAGCCGGACGCGTGCGCGAGGCAGGGATCGTGGGCAATCCGCTCACCCCCGCGTTGTCGGAGCTTGCGGCACTGCTGGCGCTCGTACGCGAGCGCGCCTCGAGCGACGGCGATGCAGCCGAGGTGAACGCCTGGCAACAGCGCACCGCCGACATGGCCGCTGCTGCCGAGGCACTCGTGGCTCAATCGCTCTCGGGATGCGTCTACTGGGTCGAGGCCGGCGGCCGCCGCAAGGCCCACGGTGGTGCCCGGCCGGACGTCGCCCTCGTGAGCGCAGCGGTCGATGTGGGCCCCGTGCTGCGCGAGAATCTCTTCGGCCGCGACGTCTCGGTCGTCATGACCAGTGCCACGCTGAGCACGCGCCCGGGCGACTTCCGTCATACCGCCGTCGCGCTCGGGTGCGACGATCCCACCACGCTGCAGGTCGGCAGCCCCTTCGACTACGGGAACCTGGTGGAGCTTTATCTCGATGTCTCGATGCCCGAGCCATCGAGCCCGGCCTACATCGAATCGCTGGCCGATCGCGTGCTGCGCCACGTCGGCGAGACCGATGGCGGGGCGTTCGTGCTCTTCACGAGCATCGACACCATGCACCGCGTCGCGGAGCTCGCCTCGCACGAGCTCGTGTCGCGCGGGCACCCGCTGCATGTGCAGGGGCTCGGCGTGCCCAACCGACTGCTCATCGAGCGCTTCCGCCAGGACGAGCGGAGCGTGCTGTTCGGGGTGAGCAGCTTCTGGCAGGGGATCGACGTCCGCGGCCGCGCGCTGCGCAACGTGATCATCACGCGCCTGCCGTTCGAGGTCCCTGACCTGCCGCTGGTCCAGGCGCGCCAGGAGCTCGTGCAGTCGCGCGGCGGAAACGCCTTCATGGATGACCAGCTCCCGCGCGCCATCCTGCGGTTCAAGCAAGGTTTCGGCCGGCTGGTGCGGAGCGCGACCGACTCGGGCCGCGTGGTCGTGCTCGATCCGCGCATTGCGACCAAGCGCTACGGCCGTCTGTTCCTCGATGCGCTTCCCGAGGGGCTCGAGCCGCGGATCATCCGCGCGCCCGAGGAAGAGCGGTTCGACGACGGGCCGTCGTGGGATTGAGTGCGCGCGCGGCTCGAAGCACGGCTCCAGAACGACACGCGGGACGCTGCATGCAGCGTCCCGCGCGGGAATCAGGCGTGTTGGATGACGCTCACTTCTTCGCGGCATCGAGCTTGGCAAAGGCAGCCTGCGGATCGGCCTTGACCTGGGCGGCGCACTTGCCGCAGCACGTCCGCACGAGGCGGCTGCCAATGACCGTGTCGACAGGGGAGTCGCCCAGCTTCTCGCCGCTGATGACGCAGGTGTCGAGCGGATAGGCGGGCTTCTGTGCGGCGATGACCTGCTCCTGGACCTTCTTCACCCACGCATCGGGGTTGGCCTGGACCTTCTTCACGCACTTTCCGCAGCACAGGCGCACGAGCTGGTTCTGCACCACGATGTTCTTCGCTTCCATCGCGTCCGCGCCTCGAGGATCGGGGAGCTTGTCATCGGGCATCACCACGCACGACGCATCGGGGTACCACTTCAGCTGCTCCTTGATCATCGCTTCGTCGACCTTCTTGAGGAAGGTCGCCTGGTCGGCCTTGAACTTCGCCGCGCACTTCGAGCAGCAGAACTTGATCTCGCGACCGTCGTTGGCCTTGTTCGAGGCGTCCTCGACGACGATGGTGACCGCGCCCTCGCCGAGTTTCTCGCCGCTCACGGGGCAGGTGGCGAGGCAATAGGGGGAACCCTTCATGGTGGCCTCGGGGGCCCGGAAGGCCAGGGCGGAGGCAACGAGGGCGGCGAACGACAGGATGGCGGTGGTCTTCATGGAGGCTCCTTGGGAAAAAGACTAGCCCGGACGGTGACGGCTGGGGGCAGGCGGGCTACACTCTATCCATTCATCCACATGGACGGATGGATCACCCGAACCCAGGAGCACCCGTGACCACTGCGACCGCCACGCCGACGACCAACCCGTTCCTCACCAGCCGCCTCTCGACGACCGAGTTCCTGCCCTTCAAGGTCAAGGACCTCTCGCCCGAGACCGTGCGCTTCGGGCGCAAGGAGATCGAGCTCGCCGAGGTCGAGATGCCCGGCCTGATGGCGCTGCGCGCCGAGTACAAGGGCAAGTTCCCGCTCAAGGGTGCCCGCATCATCGGTAGCCTCCACATGACCATCCAGACGGCGGTCCTGATCGAGACCCTCGTCGAGCTCGGTGCCGAAGTCCGTTGGTGCAGCTGCAACATCTTCAGCACGCAGGACCACGCCGCCGCCGCCGTCGCGGTTGGTCCCAACGGAACCCCCGAGAACCCCAAGGGCATCCCGGTCTTCGCGTGGAAGGGCGAGACGCTCGACGAATACTGGTGGTGCACCTGGCAGGCGCTCCACTTCACCGACGGCAAGGGGCCGAACATGATCCTCGATGACGGCGGCGATGCCACGCTGCTCATCCACAAGGGCCTTGCCTTCGAGAATCACGGCAGGGTGCCGACCGCGACGACCGAGGACAGCGAGGAGTACGGCGTCATCCTGAACCTGCTCGCGGCCTTGCAGCAGAAGCACCCCGGCTACTGGACCAAGACCGCGCCGAACATCCAGGGCGTGACCGAGGAGACCACCACCGGCGTGCACCGCCTCTACCAGATGCAGGAGCTCGGCCAGCTCCTCTTCCCGGCGATCAACGTGAACGACGCCGTGACCAAGAGCAAGTTCGACAACCTCTACGGCTGCCGGCACTCGCTCGTCGACGGCATCATGCGCGCCACCGACGTCATGCTCGCGGGCAAGGTCGCCGTGGTGTTCGGCTACGGCGACGTGGGCAAGGGCTCGTGCCAGAGCCTTCGTGGCCAGGGCTGCCGAGTGAAGGTCGCCGAGATCGACCCGATCTGCGCGCTGCAGGCGTGCATGGAGGGCTACGAGGTCGTCACGCTCGAGGACGTCGTCGAGACCGCCGACATCTTCATCACCGCGACCGGCAACAAGGACATCATCCGCGCCGAGGACATGCTGCGGATGAAGCACAACGCCATCGTGGGCAACATCGGCCACTTCGACAACGAGATCGACATGGCCGGCCTGAAGAAGGTCAAGGGCTCGACGTGCGTGAACATCAAGCCGCAGGTCGACGAGTGGAAGCTCCCCAACGGCAAGAGCATCATCATGCTTGCCGAAGGCCGCCTGCTGAACCTCGGTTGCGCGACCGGCCACCCGAGCTTCGTGATGAGCTCCAGCTTCACCAACCAGGTGATCGCCCAGATCGAGCTCTTCCAGAACACGAAGCGCTACGAGAAGAAGGTCTACACGCTGCCGAAGAAGCTCGACGAGAAGGTCGCCCGCCTGCACCTGAAGCAGCTTGGCGCCAAGCTCACCGAGCTCCGCAAGGACCAGGCCGAGTACATCGGTGTGGCGCAGGACGGCCCGTACAAGCCCGACCACTACCGCTACTGATCCTGTCCCGGTCCAAGCGCCGGCGCAGCCCGCATGCAGCCTCGGGGGCGTGGAGCACTACACTCCGCGCCCCCGATGGCTTCCACGACATCCAAGCGTCCACGATCCCGCACGCAGCGTGCCGTCAAGCAGTGGTTCAGCGCCCGCACGGCCGATCCGCACCACCTGTACGAGCTGGCCGTCCAGCAGCCGGAGGCCGAGTGCGACTTCATCGATGCCACCTATCGCAAGAAGGTCGGCCGGCTCCCAGCCACGCTGCGTGAGGATTTCTGCGCGTCGCACGCGGTCTGCCGCGAGTGGGTCACGCGCCGGCGCACGAATCGCGCCTGCGGGATCGACCTCGACCAGTACGTGCTCGATTGGGGGCGCGCGCGCCAGCAGTCCACGCTGACGCCGGAGCAACGGTCACGGATCGTGCTGGCCAAGGCCGATGTGCTCACCGCGCGGCGTGCGCCGGTCGACGTCACCGTCGCGATGAACTTCTCCTACTGCGTCTTCAAGACGCGCGAGCTCATGCTGCGCTACCTGAAGGCGGCGTACAAGGGCATCCGCCCGGGGGGCATGTTCGCGTGCGATGCGTACGGCGGATCGGGCAGCTACGTCGAGCAGCAGGAAGAACGCCACCTCGACGGCTTCACCTACGTCTGGGACCAGAACGTCTACAACCCGATCACGGGCGAGGTGCTGAACCACATCCACTTCCGCTTTCCGGACCGCACCGAGCTGAAGAAGGCGTTCACCTACGACTGGCGCCTCTGGACCCTGCCGGAACTGCAGGAATTGCTGGTCCAAGCGGGGTTCCGCGACCCGGTCGTGCATTGGGAGGGCACCGCCAAGGATGGCACCGGCGACGGCATCTTCACCCCCAGCCGCCGCGGCGAGGCCTGCGAAGCCTGGATCGCCTACATCTCGGCGTGGCGTCCATGAGCGTCCTACGCTTCGACATGATCGCCAAGCTCGACCAAGCCGAACCACTGGCCGAGGCGATCCGTTCGGAGCTCGTGCAGGTTACGGCGGTCTTCGATGCGCAGCTCGAGAGCGATCAGCCCTGCGTGAATGCCCTCGCGCGGCACATCGAGCACTATCGCGGCAAGATGCTGCGCCCGATGCTGGTGCTGCTCTCGGCGGCGGCCACGGACCGTTGGCCGGCCGGCCTGGCTCGGATCCTGCCCGGTCACCGCGTGCTCGCAGCAACCGTTGAGATGATCCACATGGCCACGCTCGTGCACGATGACGTGCTCGACGAGGCTGAGCTCCGCCGCAAGGGCCGCACCATCAACGCGCTCTCGGGCAATGAAGCCGCCGTGATGCTCGGCGACTACCTCATCTCGAACGCCTTCCACCTCTGCAGCAGCCTCGGCGATCCGCGTCTCAACCTGGCGCTGGGCAAGGTCACCAACACGCTCTGCGAAGGCGAGCTCGTGCAGCTCTCCAACCGCGGCAACTGGGACCTCGACGAACCCACCTATTTCGAGATCGTCCGCCGCAAGACGGCATCGCTCGTGGGTGCCAGCTGCGAGCTCGGCGCCGAGCTCGCCGGCGCCAACGACCAGGTCAGCAGGGCACTCGGCCGCTTCGGCGAGGACCTCGGCATCGCCTTCCAGATCCAGGACGACGTGCTCGACCTCATGGGCACCGACGACGAGGTCGGCAAGTCAACGGGCCGCGATCTGGCCAAAGGCAAGCTCACGCTGCCGGTCGTCAAGCTCCTGCGCGGCGAATGCTCGGCCAGCCGTGCGCGCGCACTCGACCTCATCCAGTCCAACGATGCTCTCGGCCTGCGCGCCAAGGTCGTCGAGTCGGGGTCGCTCGAGGCCGCACGCAACGTGGCGCTCGGGCTCGTCCACCAGGCCAAGGGCCAGCTCGCCTGCGTGCCGCCGGGCCCGGTGCGTGACCTGCTGCACACGATGGCCGACGCGGTCGTTGATCGATCTGCCTGACCGGCTTCAGTACGCCGACTTCCCACCCTTGACCGGTCGGTCCGGTGCGTTCTTCAGGGCCTTGGCCCAGCGTCCATCCTTCATGGCCTCGCTGGCCTTGGCGAACCACTCGGCGTTGGCCTTCACGATCGGGTCGAGCAGCGCGGCGTTGAGTCCAGTGGGCGCACCCTGCCAACGCACGACGCCGTCGCTCGTCACGACGACGCACGCCGGGATCCCCTTCACGCCGTAGAAGCCCGACATGGCGCCGGACCGGTCGCAAGCGATCGCGTAGTTCATGCGAAGGTTCTGGCTGTTCATGCCGGTCTTGCATGCATCCGCCGCCTCGCTCGAAACGCCGACCACCACCACCTGGTTGCCGTAGTGCTGGGCCAGCTCGTTCATGTGCGGTATAGCGGCCACGCAGGGCACGCACCACGTCGCCCAGAAGTCGATGACCAGCACCTTGCCGGTTGGATCAGGCGTGGGCGTGAGCCACGACTCCACGTAGAAGGTCGGGGCCTGCTGGCCGCGACGATCCTGCGTGAAACGCGAATCGACCGCATCGTTCGGCGCCGGCAGGTCAACCTGCGTCGGGCCCGCCGCGATGGCGGGGCGCGGCTGCGGCTGGCGAGTGCCCGCGCTCTCGGCGCAGAGCTCCTTGATGGCCGACTTGAGCCCGCTCGTCGAGAGTCCCGCGTAGCGCACGGTGCCGTCGCGGTCGATCAGGATGTTGACCGGTGCACGGAACACGCCGAGTGCATCGCACAGGGCGCCGGTGGAGTCAAGGAGCGTGGGTGCCGCAGGCTTGCGCATTGCCTTGGCCGCGCCATCGGCACCCTCGGGCGTGTGCAGTCCGATGAGGATCAGATCGCCGTCGGCGATCGCCTGCTTCGCTGCGGTGGCTGCCTTGCCGAGCATCGCCTTCGAGGACGAGTCCGCCGTGGTGAAGGCCTGGATCAGCACGACCTTGCCCTTCAGCGCGGCGGCACTGGGGGCATCGCCGAGCCAGGTCCCGTTCTCCGGCAGGGCCGGCATGCGCCATCCGCGTACAGCCTCGAGCGCCGCACGGTCGATTCCGTCGAGCTTCTCGAGCCACTTCGCCTGCACCGGCGGAAGGATGACCGCTTGGGCTGCAGGCTTCGTCGCAGGTGCCTCCCCGGGGCCGCTCGGAGCAGCAGGGGGCTGCTTGGCCGGCGGGGCCGCTGGCGGGACGATGTCATCAGGTGCTGCGGCGACCAAGGAGAGCACGAAGCAGGCTGCAGTGCGGAGCATGCAGGAATCCTAGCGACGCTCAGCGCCAGATCGGAAGCGCCATCGTGTCGATCAGCCGGACGTTGCCGAGCTTCGCAGCGATCAGGCCACGCGTGGGAGCCTCGAAGCCCTGCACCGGCATGAGCGAGCGGGCGCTGCGCACCACGGCGTACTGCACCTCGAGCCCATGTTCCTCGAGCGTGCCGTGCATGAGCGCCTCGGCGGTCCCGGGATGCTGAGCGGCGCAGGCGACCTGCAGTGCGCGGCTGAGCCCGCGGGCGGCCTCGATCTGGCAGGGCTCGAGGTAACGGTTGCGGCTGCTCATGGCCAGGCCGTTGTCCTCACGAACGGTCGGCTCCGGCACGATCCGCAGCCCGTCGAACCGCGTCGGGTGCATCTCGACCATGTCCGTGATCACGCGCAACTGCTGCCAGTCCTTCTCGCCGAAGTGCGCGGCCGCGGGCCGCACCAGTTCGAAGAGCCGCGTCACCACCTGCACCACGCCCGCGAAGTGGCCGGGCCGGCATGCATCCTCGAGGCGGGGCTGCGTGGCGACCGCCGGGAGCGGCAGGTTCGCGGCCTCCTCGCGCGCGGCCTCGAGCCCACGCGGGTAGATGGCTTCGACCGAGGGCACGAACACGGCGGCAGCTCCTGCGGCGGCGCAGGTCACGAGGTCGGCATCGAGCGTTCGTGGATAGCGCGCGAAGTCTTCGCTGGGTCCGAACTGCGTCGGGTTCACGAAGATGCTGACGACGACAGGTCGGCCTGTCCGGGCCGCCGAGCGGATCAACGAGGCGTGTCCCTCGTGCAGGGCGCCCATCGTGGGCACGAAGGCACACCCGGACCATGGCGCGAGCGACGAGGCATCATCGATCAGCGCTGGCTTCATCGCGCGCCTCGAGCAGTCGGCCGTCGACCATCCAGCAGCGCGATGAGCATCACGCCCGCCGGCCACAGCAGCCACCAGGCACTGTGTTGCAGGAAGCCGAACTCGGCGCCCATGCCGGCGAGCACGACGGCCACCACGCCCTTGCCGAAGCTCCAGCCCGCACGCGCAGCCAGAAGCAGCACGGGGAAGACCACGCCGTACATCGCGAGCCAACGCAGGTAGCCCGTTTCACCCGGGAAATACCAGGCAAAGGGCGATTCCGGTGCCATGGCCTGCACGATGATCCCGATGGCGGCGATCGCGCCCACCATGACGAGGGCGCGCAGCAGGCTGTCACCCAACTGCGGTCCCGAGAGCACGAGTTCCGGTCGGCGCTCGCTGCGAACGTCGAGTGCCCCATGCCGCACGATGCCATCGAGCTCACGAACGTGCGCGAGGGCGGTGAAGGGAAGCTGCACGCACCAGACGCAGAGCATCACGATGCCGGGAGCGGCCGCCGTGCCATCCCACTGCATCGCCACGCCGACGATGGTGAGCCCGAACGAAACGCCGAAGACGGCGAAGGCTCGCGGAGACTCCACGGACTGCCGTGCGCGGTGAAACGTCAGGTCCAGGGCGGGGCATGCGAGGAAGCCTGCGATGATGACGGGTGCTGCGAGCAGCAGATCGCGCCGAGGCAGCGTGCCTTCGCTGGGCCACTCGCCCATGGGGCTGACGGGAACCTGCCAGAGCATGGCGATCGAACCGAGCGTGGCCACGCACGCGGTGGCGATCCATGCCGCGTCCTTGCGCCACCAGGTGCCCAGCGTGGCCACGGTCGCCAAGCCGAGCGCGAGCGCGGTCATCATGCCGGAGCCGGTGACGCAACCGGGCTCATCGACGAAGCCCGCCGCCATGGGCAGCATCCAGGCGAGGAAGGCCACCTGGTACGCCGCCGTGACGGCGCTGAAGGCGGCCATCAGCTTCTGGTGGCGCGCACAGAACGCGCGACTCGACTGCGGCGTGAACCACCAGCCGAAGAGCGTGCAGCCCAGCACGTTCGGCACCAGGAACAGCCAGAAGCCCGGCCACCCGTGGAGCCGAAGCATGAGGAAGGGCAGGAAGGTCCCGATGCACCAGGTCCAACTGCTGGCGCAGAAGAATCCCCAGCCAAGATCTCGCAGGAAGCGTGGCATGCTGTGATCAGTCCGCGCTGATCGAGTCCGGACCGGTACCCGCGGTGCGCCGATAGCGGCCGTCGCCGTCCTTCTCGAACTTGGCGAAGCCCAGCCGCTTGAGGTTGCTGTCACCGAAGCGCTGGGTGTCGCTGTTGGTCGTGAACTGCGGCGGCACGGGGACCCTGCGGACCGGCAGGCCCGACTCCGGATGGCGCTCGAGCGCCGGTTCGCTCATGCGCTGGAAGACCTCGAAGTGTTCGCCGTCTGAGCCGTCGGGCATCACGACTGCGTAGAGGTAGGTGGGCATGCGGATGATCCTACGCGTTCATTCGAGATCCGAGCCGCACCAGGTGCGCAGCCGGTCCATCGCCACGCGCACATCACCTGAACGCGCCGCACCGGCCTCGCGTTCGATCACGAGGTCGAGCGGGCGACCGAGATCGCGGAGGGCGCCGATGAACGCGGGCCACTGCACGGCACCCGTACCCACCTGGACCTCCTGGCCCCACTCGCCCACGCGGGATGCGGGCAGGGCGTCCTTGATGTGCACCTGGCGGATCCATGGAGCCAGCGTGCGCACCGCGGCCACAGGGTCGCCCATGCCGTAGAGGATCATGTTGGCTGGATCGAAGTTCACGCCGATGGCCGGATGGTCGATCTCCCGCAGCGCATCGGCAAGCGTGTCCGCAGATTCCTGTCCCGTCTCGAAGGCGACGGCCACGCCCAAGGCCTTGAACTGATCGGCGACCTCGCGGAGGCGGGAAACCATCATCGTCCGTTCGGTGCCGTGGTCATGTGGGATGAAGCCTGCGTGGAAGGTCACGAGTCCGATTGATTCTGTCGCGGCGAGTGCAGCCACGCGCGTCGCGAGATCCCGCGTCTGTGGCCATGTCGCGTCGGGGCGCACTCCGCCGGTGCGGGCGATCGATTCAAGCGTGGTGTAGTCCTCGCCGACGGTCGCCAGCATGCCGCTGGCGATCGAGAGCCCGCGTGAACGCAGCGCGCCCACGGCACCCTGCCACCGCGGCGCGTCCACGCAGGGGACCAGGGCCAGCTGCACGTGCGTGATCCCGATCTGCGCAAGCAGCCCAATCAACTGGTCGGGGTGCTCGGGGCGCAGGCTCCAGCTGCACACACCGACGCGGAATCGTGGCGGTTTCATCGGGTCGCGATGCTACTATTCATCGCTTCCCCTCCAGAGCCATCCAGCGTGACCACAGCACCCACCAACCAGCCCCTCACCGGACAGCCGCGTCGCTCGTGGCTCGAGCGGGCCGAGTCGTGGCTGAGCCGGATGAGCACGAAGAACAACTTCTGGCACCGGCTCTGCTCAATGGTCTGGCTGCCGTACGCCTTCACCAGCGGCATCAGCATGAAGCGCATCGACAAGGATCGCTTCACGGCGGTGCTGCCCTTCAGCCGCGTGAACCGCAACTGGTACAACGCCATGGCGGGCGCGGCGCTCCTGGGCAACAGCGAGGTCGCCGGGGGGATGTTCCTCTTCGGCGAGTGCGGGGGCGACTACGTCGTCGTCTGCAAGGAGATGAAGTACCGATTCCTGCGGCCGTGCCTGGGGCCTGCGGTCTACCGCGTGGTGAACAGCGACGACGTGAAGGCTCTGATCAAGGCCGGTGGCGAGTTCAACGTCAACCTCGTCATGGAGGTGGCTCAACTCGTCGGCGGCAAGGATGGCGACCGGAAGGTCGGGCAGTGCGACATCACCTTCCATTGCACCCCGAAGTCGATGATCAAGGCCAAGGCCAACCGCCTGAAGGCCTTGGAGTCGGCCCGCGCCGCGCGCGATGCCGCCGCGTCCGGCTGATCCCGGGTGGGTGACCTCCCGATCCGCGGTCCGTACGATCCGGCCGTGCACCCCCGCATCGCCGAACTCCGTGACCTGCTGCACAGGGCGAACGCTGCGTACTACGTCGATGCCGCGCCGTTCATGTCCGATGGCGAGTACGACCGCCTTCTGGCCGAACTCGCTGCGCTCGAGGCCGAGCACGGCTGCGACGATCCCAACAGCCCCACCCAGCGGCTCGGCGATGCGGCCTCGGGATTCGCCAAGGTCGCGCATGCGGTGCCGATGCTCTCGATCGAGAACACCTACACGCTCGAGGACTTCAGTGCCTGGCATGCCCGGTGCACGGCGTCGCTCGGCAGCGAGCCTGTGCTGGTCTGCGAACCCAAGGTCGACGGCGTGGCGATCAGCCTGCGCTACGAGCATGGCGCGCTCGTGCGCGCGGTGACCCGCGGCGACGGCGAGCAGGGCGATGACGTGACGGGCAACGCCCGTGCCATTCGGGCGATCCCCACGCGGCTGCGCGGCGAGTACCCATCGGTGCTCGAGGTCCGCGGTGAAGTGTTCATGCCCAACGAGAGCTTCGAGCGCATCAACGCCGAGCGCGAGCGTGCTGGCGAGGAGCTGTTCGCCAACGCGCGCAACGCCACGGCAGGCACCCTCAAGAACCTTGACCCGCGGCTGGTGGCCTCGCGCCGGCTGTCCTTCGTCGCGCACGGGCGTGGTGCGTGCGATGGCGATCCCTCGGGCGGGCACTGGGAATTCCTGTCGAACCTCCGCGCCTGGGGCGTACCCACCAACGAGGGCGCATCGTGCTGTGCGGGAGCCGACGAAGCGCGGGAGCGCATCGAGTCGTTCAAGGACCGACGCGCAGGGCTGCCGTACGGCGTCGACGGCATGGTGGTGCGCGTCGATGCCTTCGCCCAGCAGGCCGAGCTCGGGGCGGCCAGCAAGGCACCGCGCTGGATCATCGCCTTCAAGTATCCCGCCGAACGCCGAGAGACCAAACTCCTGAGGGTCGATTGGCAGGTCGGCAAGGGTGGCACGCTGACTCCACGCGCGACCATGGCTCCGGTGTTCGTCGCTGGCACCACGGTGAGCCACGCCACCCTCCACAACATCGAGGAGATCCGCCGCAAGGACCTGCGCATCGGCGACACGGTGCTCGTCGAGAAAGCCGGGGAGATCATCCCGCAGGTCGTGGAATCGCTGGTCGCGCGGCGCGATGGCTCCGAGCAGACCATCGAGCCGCCGAGTGCGTGCCCGTCCTGCGGCAGCACCGTGGAGCAGGAGGGCCCGAAGCTCTACTGCGTGAACGCGGCGTGCCCTGCACAGTTCCGCGAGCGGCTCAAGTGGTTCGTGGGCCGCGACCAGATGGATATCGACGGGCTCGGCGAGAAGATCGTCGACCAGCTCGTCGAGGCAGGGCTCGTGAAGCACTTCGCCGACGTCTTCACGCTCGATCCTGAGCGCGTTGCTGCGCTCGAGAAGTCCGACGCCGCGCCGCAGCGCAAGGTGCGCAAGGATGGCTCGCTCGCCGAGGCCACACGCATCGGTCCCAAGACCGCCGAGCGCATCGTGCGCAGCGCGACGGAAGCACGCGGCCGTGGCCTGCAACGATTGCTCGCCTCCCTTGGCGTGCGCCACTTGGGCGAGGCAGCGAGCAAGACGATCGCCCGCGCGTTCCCCGATCTCGATGCGGTGCTGCGTGCCGACGTCGCTTCGCTCGAGGCGCTTCCCGACTTCGGTGCCATCACGGCGGAGAGTCTCGTGCGTGATTTCGCGGCACCCACGCTGCGCGACGAGATCGAGCGATTGCGTGCCGCCGGCGTCGACCTGACCAGCCACGGCCATCGGGCGGCTGATGGCGGCTCTGCCGGACCGCTTGCCGGCAAGGTCGTCGTGCTCACGGGTGAACTCCCGGGCTGGGATCGTCGCACGCTGACTTCAGCGGTCGAGGCGCTTGGCGCCAAGGTCTCGGGCAGCGTCTCGAAGAAGACCGACTTGGTGATCGCAGGTTCGGCTGCCGGCAGCAAGCTCACCAAGGCACGCGAACTCGGCGTGCCGGTCTGGGAGGGTGATGATGCGTTGCGTGAGCTCGCCGCGCTCGGTGCCGGGCAACCGGCCACCTCCTGAGACCGCCGACGTGGCTACCGGGTCGCAACCGCCTGCGTTTGGGCCGTGGTCATTGGTTCAGTCACGGGGCGCTGGGGGGCGCACCGCCACGATTCGCATCGCCGGGCACCGGCTGCGCCACGCCGAACTGTGCCGCACCGCGCAGCGTTCCCAGCACCATGTCCCGGTCCTCGACCTGCTTGGTCGTGACGGCACGATCCCGGTCGATCTGGGCGACCCACCACTGCGTGGAATCGTCGCGTGCCTCGACCTCGAGCCCGATGAGCACGCCGCCGTGGTGCACCAGGGGCCCCCAGACGTTGCGCCAACGGCCATCGATGCCCAGCGTGAGCCGCGCCTCGTCGCCGTCGGGCAGCGTGTGCAGCAATTCCCAACGCACGGGCTCAGGTGTCGTTCCGTGGCCGATCACCCTGAAGTGATAGTCGTCACCCATCCATTCGAAGGCCGGGAAGTTCACGGTCTGGCGGTCGGGAAGGAGGCTGCCGCCCAGGTACCACGCCAGCGCCGCAGCGAGCAGCACGAAGATCACGATGTTGATCAGGAGGGCTCGTAGGCCCAGGGTGAGCAGCGGCAGCGGGCTCGGCATCGCCAGAGGCTACCGTCAGAAGGCGAGCTGGCCGCTCCACAGCATCCAGCCGACGAGTGCAGCCAGGAGAATGCGCCAGAGTCCGCACCACAGGAACCCGCCGCGACCGATGAACGCCACCAGCCATGAGATGGCGAAGGCTGCGCTGACGGCTGCCACGATCACGCCGACCGCGACGGGCATGATGCCGCCCAGCAGCTCGATGCCGCCGTCCTGTCGCAGAAGCTTCAGCAGGCTGTAGGCGCAGGCCGCGCCGAGCGTCGGCAGGCCAAGGAGGAAGCTGAACTCCGCGGCCGCGCGAGGCCGAAGCCCTACGGCAAGTCCGCCGAGAATCGACATCATCGAGCGGCTCGTGCCCGGCCACATGGCCACGCACTGCAGGAGCCCGATGAGCACGCTCTGCACGACCGTGAGCGAGCTGCCGTCGACTTCCGTACCGCGCTCATCGGCTGCCCGTTCACGGACCCACTTGTCCAGGAGCACGAGTGCAATGCCTCCGATCGCCAGGGCCAGCACCACCGGAAGCGGCTTGAACAGCCGTGCTTCGAGCCAGTCGTCGAGCAGCAGCCCGAAGATCGCGGCCGGGATGAACGCGGCCACCAGGTTGCGCAGGAGCCGGAGCGCTTGGCGGTGGTCGGCAGCCTTGCGAACGAGGCCAGAGACAGCGACGCAGGCGTGCGCCATGCCGCGCACCTTGCTCCAGTAGAGACCTGCCACGGCTAGGATCGCACCGCCCTGGATCACGATCGAGAAGGCATCGACCGCCCGGCGCTGCTCCTCTTCCGAGCGCAGCCCGAGCCATTGCGCCGTCAGCAGCAGGTGGCCGGTCGAGCTCACCGGCAGGTACTCGGTGATCCCTTCGACAAGCCCCAGGATCACGGCGTCGAAGAGCGTCATCGGTGGTTCTCCTGTCCAAGCCACGGCATCATGGCGCGCACGGTACGCCCTGCGTCCTCGAGTGGCTTGGCCGCGGCCGCAGCGCGGCCCTCACGCAGGCGCCCGCCGCCATGGCGCTGGTCCGCCATGAGCTCGGCGAAGAAGCTTCCATCGCGGACCCGCCCCAGGAGGCCCTGCATGGCTGCGCGCGTGCGTTCGTCAACGACCACCGGGCCGGCTTCGTCGATGCCGAACGCAGCGGTCGGCGAGATGCGGTCGCGCATCCCGGCAATGCCATGCTCGTAGACCAGATCGGCAACCTGCTTGAGTTCATGGATGCACTCGATGTAGGCGATCTCCGGCGGGTAGCCGGCTGACACGAGCGCGTCGTAGGCAGCCTGCATGAGGTGGACCATCCCGCCGCACAGCACCACCTGCTCGCCGAAGAGGTCTGTCTCGGCCTCGACCGCTGCGGTTGACTCGATCACGCCCGAGCGTCCGCAACCGATGCCCGACGCCCACGCCAACGCAAGCGCGCGAGTCCGCTGCGGATCCGCACCAAGGCTGTGCACCGCGAGCAGCGCAGGGATGCCCTGGCCCATCGTGTAGCGCATGCGCAGGGTGGCACCCGGTCCCTTGGGCGCGACCATCACGATGCCCCGTTCAGGGGGTGCCGTCACCAGCCCGTAGCGGAGCGGTGCGCCGCAGACGAAGCCTGCCACAGCGCCCGCGCGCATCGCCGGTTGCACGGTCGCCCACACCTCGCCCGCCACGTGGTCGGGTACGCAGATCGCGACGAGCGCCGCCTTCGACGCGGCATCGGCGGCGTCGAACTCCTCGAAACCCGCGAGGCGCGCCGCCGCGCGCGCCGTCGATCCGGCTCGGCCGCCGACGACGACGTGGATTCCGCTGTCACGCAGGTTGAGTGCATGCGCGCGGCCTTGGTTGCCGAAACCGATGATGGCCACCGTCTGGCCGTGCAGCGGTTCCAGCCACAGTCCAGCGGAATCCTGCAGAACTTGGCACTCGGGTCGACCCATGGCAGCCCATGGAACATAGCCGTCAGGCCACGATTCGGTTGGAAGTGGGGGAAACCGTGGCAAGATCATGAAGGCTCTGGCGTTTCAGTGCCTGAACACTTCAAGCCCGTCGACCACCTCAACCGATAACGACTCCATGACCGCTCTTGCCGACCAACGAACCTCCGAACGATACGGGGTGCACGCCCCGTACACGGTGGTCCGCGTCGAGACTCGCGGCGGCGCTGGTGTTCCACTCGAGGGCCACGCGTACGACATCTCGGCCACTGGTCTGAGGTTCGAGCTCGACGAAGGCCTGAAGGTGGGTGAGCCCCTGAGTCTCGAACTGCTGCTTCCCGGTGCCGGCGGCTGGGTTCGCCTTGCCGGCCGGGTCGTTCGGCTGTTTGACGAGGCCGATGACCCGGGGCCGCGTCGCATGGCCCTGCACGTCGACTCGTTCGAGAATGAGTCGCACCGGGAGCGGCTCCTTGGCCACCTCGATCGCGGCTATCTGATGATGGCCTGATCCGTCGGCGAGCCTCCCATGCCATCCAAGCGATCGTCGACAGCGTCCTCCTCGGGCAAGGTGTCCGGTCCCTCGAAGCAGCCTGCGCGCAAGCCCGCAGCCAAGTCAAGGACTGCATCCAAGGTTGCCTCCGCGACCAAGGCTGCGCCTCGCGCCGAGTCCAAGCGGAAGCCCGCCGGCGAGAAGCGGGCGGCTGCGAGTTCACAGGCCGCGGCGCAAGACGAACACTTCGACCTGATCGGCCACGCCTTCGGCGATGCGGGGCTGCTGCGGCTGGCCCTCACCCACGCCTCAGTGAGCGACACCCGCATGGCGAGCAACGAGCGGCTCGAATTCCTTGGCGATGCCGTGCTGGGACAGGTGATCTGCGAACACCTCTACAGCCGCTATCCCGATCGCCTGGAGGGGGACCTCACCAAGCTCAAGTCGTACCTCGTCAGCCGCGAGATGTGCGCGCAGTTGGTGCGCGAGGCAGGTTTCCATCGGCTGATGTCGATCGGCAAGGGCATGATCAGCGTGGAGCAGCTGCCCAAGAGCGTGCTTGCAGGGCTCTTCGAGAGCCTGGTCGGAGCGATCTACCTCGATGGCGGCAGCGACGCGGCCCGCGCCTTCGTGCTGCGCCACATGGAGCCGCACATCGAACGCACGCTGCAGCTGGGGCACCAGGAGAATTACAAGAGCGTGCTGCAGCAGTTGGCGCAGCAGGCCGGCCTGGGCTCGCCGATCTACTCGGTCATGGACGAGCGCGGCCCCGATCACGAGAAGAACTTCGAGATCCGGGCGCAGATCGGCGATCGCGCCTTCGCGAGCTGCTGGGGCATGAGCAAGAAGTCGGCGGAGCAGGGCGCTGCGCTGCATGCACTGCGCGAGCTGGGCTTCGTCATCGACGGGCCGACGGGGCCGCAGGTGCAGGCGCCTCAGCCGATCGTCGACACGATGCCCTGAGCGATCTCGCCCGGATTGCGCGTGCCGGTGGCGACAGTCAAATCGGCCAGACGTTCAAAGATCGGCCAGCGGCGTTCGCGGATCGCTGCAACTTCCTGATCGGGGGCAGCACCCGTCAGGCTCGGCCGGGTTCCCGGAGATTGACGGATCCGCTCCGCCAGCACGTCGTCGGGTGCGTCGAGCAGGATGACCTTCCAGCCGCCGGTGCGCGCGCGTCGGAGCAGGTCCAGGGCGCCCGGAGCCGTCGGGGTTCCGCCGCCGAGCGCGATCACCGTGTATGAAGCGGACTGCAGGGCATCGCCCAGTGCAGCCGACTCAAGGGCGCGGAAGGCCGGCTCGCCGAGCACCACGAAGGCATCGTGTGCCGAGCAGGAGCCCGCGGCGACGGCCACGGCATCGTCAAGATCGAGGAACGTGCCGCCTGACAGGCGAGCGATCGCCCGCCCGACCGACGACTTGCCGGTGGCGCGAAGGCCGATCAGGATGAAGCGATGCATGCGAGCGTGCGGCGCGGGGCGCCAAGCATGCGGGCAGGGCCGCGAGCGCTCAGCGCACGCGGATGGCGCGGCCCAGACGACGCTTGCGGTTGATGATCTTGCGGCCCTTGCGCGTGCTCATGCGGCTGCGGAAACCGACCGAGCGGACCTTCTTCGTACGGCTGACCTTGTGGGGATAGTGCATGGCGATCTCGGTGGTTGGCCCGACAGGGCGAGCCACACAGGCTACCCGGGCTTTCCGCGGAGGGCAAGCGGCTCAGGGCGTCCGGGCTGTGGTTATCAGGTTTCGCGGCGCTGGGCCGCCCGAAGCCCCACAAGCCGTTCACACGGCGGCATGGCGGGAGAGCTGGCCTTCGACCAGGAAGATCACTTCGGTGGCGACCGATGCCGCCAGATCCGCGATGCGCTCGAAGCGTTGGGCCATGGCCATGATCTCGAGATCGGCTTCGACCCACTCCGGATGGGCCGGCATCTGCTGGCGGGCCCACAGGAGGATGGCCTTGTTGATGTCATCGACCCGCCGGTCACTGCTGCGCACGTGCCGACCGAGCGTGGCGTCCTCGTTGCCCAGCGCCACCAACACGTCGGTGAGCATCGTTCGGGCGGCGAACGCGATGTCGATCAGGTCGCCCGGCAGCTCGTCGTGCTCGATCTCGGACAGCCGGAGGATGCGCTTGGAGATGCCGCGCGCCATGTCGGCCATGCGCTCGAAGTCGGTGTTGATGCGCATGACCGCGAGCACGAGCCGCAGGTCACCAGCCACGGGGTGGGCGAGCGCAAGCAGGCGCATGGCGTGCTCCTCGATCAGCGTCTCCATGCGGTCGATCTCGTCGTCGCCCTCGCGCACCTCGTGCGCTGCATCGAGGTCGTTCTCGACCAGCGCATCGATCACGCGTGTCAGGCGCCGCTCGACCATGGCGCCCATGGTCAGCAGGTCGCGTCGCAGGCTGGTGAGTTCGCTTTGCAGTTCGATCGGCATGGTTTGCCTCCTTGAGTCAGCCGAAGCGGCCGGTGACGTAGTCCTCGGTCTGCTTGGACTTGGGGTTGGTGAACAGGGTCTCGGTCTGGCCCGCCTCGATGAGCGAACCCTCGAAGAAGAAGGCCGTGCGGTCGCTGATGCGCGAGGCCTGCTGCATGTTGTGCGTCACGATCACGATGGTGTACGTGATGCGCAGTTCGCGGATCAGTTCCTCGACGCTCGCAGTCGACTTGGGATCGAGCGCGGAGCAAGGCTCGTCCATGAGCAGCACTTCAGGGCCGCCGGCGATCGCCCGGGCGATGCACAGCCGCTGCTGCTGGCCACCGGAGAGGCCGAGCGCGCTCGCGTGCAGGCGGTCCTTCACCTCGTTCCAGAGCGCGGCGGAGCGCAGGCTCTGCTCGACCAGGTCCTCGAGGTCCGCGCGGCTGTGGCGCCAGTGCAGTCGGGGCCCGAACGCCACGTTGTCGAAGATCGACTTGGGGAAGGGGTTGGGGCGCTGGAACACCATGCCCACGCGCCGACGCAGGTCGACGACGTCGACCGATCGAGCAAGGATGTCCTCGCCGTCGAGCGTCAGCGTGCCGCTGGCGCGGGCCCCGGTGATGGTGTCGTTCATGCGGTTCATCCACCGCAGGAAGGTGCTCTTGCCGCAGCCGCTGGGACCAATGAAGGCGGTGACCTGGTTGCGCGGGATGTCGAGCGAGATCCCGTTCAGGGCCTGGAACGCCCCGTAGAAGCCGTCGAAGCCGGCAGCCTTGATCGAGATCGGCTCGGCGGTGCCGGGCATGGTTGCGGCGGCCGTGGTCGGGTTGGTCTGCATCGAGGACATCATGGTCATTGGAGTGGTTTCTGGAGCCGCTGGCGCACGAGGATGGCCAAGGCATTGAACGACATGAGCACGGCGAGCTGCACGATGATGGCCGCAGCGGCGATCTCCTGGAAGGAGGCCTTGGCGCGACCGGCCCAGTTGAAGATCTGCATCGGCAGCACCGTGAACTCGGACATCAGGTTGGCGGGGGTCTCGAGCACCATGAGCGGGGCACCGAGCACGAGGATCGGTGCCGCCTCGCCGATCGCGCGGCTCATCGCCAGGATGGCCCCGGTCATGACCATCGGCAGGCTCGACGGCAGCGTGAGCCGCCAGACCATCTGCCATCGCGTGCTGCCGAGGGCGAGTGCACCCTGCCGCAGCGAATTGGGCACGGCGCGGATCGCTTCCTGGCTCGCGACGATCACGATGGGCAGCACCACCAAGGCCAGCGTCAGCCCGCCTGCCAGCACGCTCGACCCGAAGGGAAGGCGGATGTAGAGCAGCGACTCCGGGCTTCCGAGTTCGATCGGCTCCGCCCCCGCGCGCCAGCCGAAGAATCGGCTGAAGGCCGTGAGCCCGATGATGCCGTAGACGATGCTCGGCACGCCCGAGAGGTTGCTGATGTTGATGCGGATGAACTCGGTGAGCCGGCCGCGCTTGGCGAACTCTTCGAGGAAAATCGCGGTGCCCACGCCGACCGGCAGGGCGGTGAGCGCGCAGATCGTGCAGACCCAGATGCTGCCCACGAGCGGTGCCCGGATCCCGGCCTGGTCGGGCTTGCGCGAGGCGAAATTGGCGATGAAGTCGGGGCTGAGCCGGTGGACCCCGTCCATCATGATGCTCACGATGAGCACCGCAAGCACGCAGACCGCCAGCCCCGTGCAGGCCACGCAGGTAGCCAGGAACATCCTGTTGGCCAGGAGCCTGCGCGCGACCGGCACGTGCGGGACGTCGGTCACTCGTACTCCTCCCGGAACCGCTTGAGGATCGCCGTGCCGGCAAGCGTGAGGGCAAGCGTCATGATGAAGAGCGTGGCGGCCACCGCGTAGCTCGAGGCGTATTCCACGCTGTTGGCCTGGGCATCGCCCGTGAAGATCGCGACGATGAAGCCGGTCATCGTCTGCACCTGGCTGGCGGGATTCAGCGTCATCTGGGCGAGCCCGCCCGCGGCCAGCGCCACGATCATGGTCTCGCCGATGGCGCGCGTGAGCGCAAGCAGGAAGCTCGCCATGATCCCGCTGAGCGCCGCCGGCAGCACAACCTTGACCGACGTGTCGAACTTGGTGCCGCCGAGGGCGGAGCTCCCGTCACGCAGGCTCTGGGGCACCGCGCGAAGAGCATCCTCGCTCAGCGAGCAGACGATGGGCAGGATCATGATGCCTACGGCGAGTCCTGCGCTCAGCGCGTTGTAGGTGCCGAACGCATCGCTCACGCGCTGCAAGGCCGGCGTGATCACCGCGAGCGCGAAGAAGCCGTAGACGACCGTGGGCACGCCGGCGAGGACCTCGAGCGCCGACTTGAGCACCACGCGCAGCCGCGGCGGTGCGTATTCCGAGAGGAAGATCGCCGTGACCAGTCCGATGGGGAGCGCGAAGGCGCCAGCGATCACGGTGACGAGTAGGGTGCCGCAGACCAGGGGCAGGACGCCGAACTTCTGCTCCCCGCCCAGGAGCGGGCTCCACTCGGTGCCTGTCAGGAAGGGGACGATGCCGATGCCTGGCTTGTCGGGAAAGCCGGTGAAGAAACCCCATGCCTCGATGCCCAGGACCGCCACGATCGAGAACGTGGTCACGATCGAAAGGAGCGAGAACGAGAGCAGCACCGACTTCACCACCCGCTCGGTGCGATCACGCGACGACCGCGGGATCGGTGTGCCTCGTGCGGCAGAGGTTGTCGCGGCGGCTGCCGGGGAGGCCATGGACGGATCCTACGGGCCAGCCCTTCGGGCAGGGCGTATCGGGCGTTCAGGCCGTGTTCAACTTCAGCGGTAGACCGAGCGGAACGTGCCGTGCACTTCCTTGCCATCAGCCCCCACGAACTGCGTGCCGGTTCGGCGTGCGACCCAGTTGGCGCGCACCATCGACTGCAGGTCGGCGGGGAACTTGATGTAGCCGACTTCGGGCGCGAACTCCGGCGCCTTCTCGACCAGGTAATCGACGAACGCGACGACCTGCGGCTTGGACAGCGAGGCCGCGTTGACGTAGTAGAAGAGCGGCCGGCCAAGCGGCTGGTACGTGCCGTCTTCGACGGTCTCGGGACTCGGCGCCACGGGGCCCTTGCCACCGTCGATTGCCACGCCGCGAAGCTTGCCCACGTTCTCCATGAGGTAGGCGATGCCGAAGAAGCCGATGGCATGCTTGTTGTCGAGGATGCCGCGCACGAGCACGTTGTCATCCTCGCTCACGCTGATGTCGCCGCGGACCTTGCCGTCCTTGCCGATCACCGCTTCCTTGAAGTAGTCGAACGTGCCGGAGTCGGTGCCGGGGCTGAAGATCTGGATGGCCTCGTTCGGCCACGCCGGATTGAGTTCGCTCCAGGTCTTCACGCCGCCGTCCATGTAGATGCGCTTGAGGTCGGCCACGGTCAGCGACGTGGCCCACGTGTTGGCCTTGTTGACCACGACCGAGAGGCCATCGAACGCCACAGGGAGTTCGACGAACTCGATGTTGTTCTTTCGCGCCAGCTCGACCTCGCCGGGCTTGATCGCTCGGCTCGCTGCTGTGACATCGATCTCACCGGCGCAGAAGCGCTTGAAGCCGCCGCCGGTGCCGGACATACCGACCGACACATTGACCTTGGGAGCGACCTTCTTGAACTCTTCCGCAGCGGCCTCCGAAATCAGGAAGACGGTGCTCGAGCCGTCGAGACGGACTGGCCCCGTGGCCTTGGTCGCCTCCTTGGCAGGGGACTGCGGCGAGGCGAGGGCGACGATGGCGGCGAGCGTGGTCAGCAGCATGCAAGTTCCTCGAGGTTCAGAGTCGACCGTAGCACGAACAATGTTCAGGAAGTGTTAGGGCGCCTCGGGAAGCAGGCTCTTGCCGGCATCGGCAAGGGGAAGCCGGATCGTGAACCGCGATCCCTTGCCCATCACGCTCTGGGCATCGACGGCACCACCGTGCGCAAGCGCGATGTGCTTGACCAGGGCGAGGCCGAGTCCCGTCCCGCCGAGTTCGCGGCTGCGCGCCTTGTCCACGCGGTAGAAGCGCTCGAAGATCCGGGGAAGGTGCTTGGCCGGTATCCCAGGGCCATTGTCGATCACCTCAATCTCGACGACGTCTCCGGCAAGACGCCCTTCGACCTCGACGCTCGAACCGGTGGGCGAGTACTTGATCGCGTTCGAGACCAGGTTCGCCACCGCCTGGTGCACGAGCGTTCGGTTGGCGAACACGCGGATCCCGGGATTGCATGAGACCGACAGCGCGACCTGCTTCGCCCGTGCCGTGTCGCCGAGCTCGCCTTGGACATCGCCGAGCACCTGGCCGATCTCGAGTTCCGCGAATTCGAGTCCGGTCCTTGAATCGAGCTGGTCCAGCGACGCGAGGCTCAGGAGGTCTTCGACCAGCATGGACAGCCGGCGCGTGTTGCGGTGGATGATCTCGATGAAGTGGCTGACCTGCGGGGGATCGTCGTAGCCGATCTCCTGCAGCGTCTCCACATATCCCTTGATGTTCGTGATCGGCGTGCGCAGCTCGTGGCTCACGTTGGCGGCGAAGTCGGTGCGCATCGACTCGAGCCGCTTGAGCCGCGTGATGTCGTCGAGCACCACGAGCAGGCCGTCGATGCGGCCATCACTGCCGGGAAGCGGCTCGCTGGCCGCCTGCATGACGAGCGTCTCCACGCCCTCGAGCCGGATCTCGGCGCTCAGGTGGCCGTTGGCGGCGAAGGCCTCGCCCACGAATCGGCTCAAGTCCGGCTGGCGCGTCGCCTGCTGGAGCAATCGGCCGCGGTAGTCGCCTGTGAGCCCGAGCAGCTGCTCGGCAATCCGATTGGCACTGCGGATCCGCTGCTCGCGGTCGAGTGCGATCAGCCCGTTGCCGAGCGCTTCGAGGATCGCCTGCAGTTCATCGCGCTCGACCGTCAGCCTGGAGATCGTCGAGGACACGTCGCGCTGGGCCCGCCCGAGCGCGCGCGAGACGCGGAACGTCTGGCCGCCTTGGGGCCGCTCGAACCGAGCGGGGAGACGGCCCTCGGCCATCGCGTCGAGTGCCGTCTCGATCATGCGCAGGTCTCGCGCTCGGATCGCATGACGCATCACGATGCAGGCAACTCCGCAGGCCACTCCTGCGGTGAGCAGGCCACGCGAGGGCACGTCGTCGGTGAGCGCGGTCGCGACCAAGAAGCCCGCAGCCACGATCATGGCCCAGGACAGCGTGCGCAGCACCGAAGTCGGCACGTTGGTCATGAGCGAAGGCTATCGCGCGATCCGCGTGCGGTTCACTCGGTCAGGTCGTTGGGATCGCGAAAGCGGTAGCCCACGCCGCGCACCGTCTGCACGCACTCGCCGAGCGCGCCGAGCTTGCGGCGCACGGCGGTCACGTGCACATCGACCGTCCGGCTCGACAGCACGGTGTTCCGGCCGTGCACGGCGCTGATGATCTGGTCGCGGGTACGCACAAAGCCCGGACGGAGCGCCAGGAAATGCAGGATGCCGAATTCGGTGACCGTGAGCTCGATCGTCTGGCCATCGACCGTCACCACGTGGCGCTCGCGGTCGATGAGCAGGCGTCCGTTGACGAGGGCGATTCGTTCGGTGGGTTCGGTCACACCGGTCTTGCGCAGGGCGTTGCGCAGGCGTGCCATCAGGACGCGCGGGCTGAAGGGCTTCGTGACGTAGTCGTCCGCACCCATCTCCAGTCCGGCCACGATGTCCGATTCCTCGCCACGGGCCGTGAGCATCACGACGGGGATGTCCCTCGTCCGGTCCTGCCCCTTGAGCCGTCGGCAGATCTCCAGCCCGTCGAGATCGGGCAGCATCAGGTCGAGCACGATCAGGTCGAAGCCGGCACCCTGCACCATCTCGATCGCCTTGCGGCCGTTGCGAGCCACGCTCACCTGCATGCCGTCGCGCTCCAGGTGAAACTTCACCAGGTCGGCGATCTCGTTCTCGTCCTCGACAATCAGGGCGCTGGCGGTCATCAAGGGATTATGGCCGGGTCTGGATCTTTGTCATGTGTCCAGCGCGTTAAGAGTCCGTGAACCCTCGGCGCCGAGCGTGATGCAGCATCGTGCTGCGCGCGTGCCTCGGCCCGTGACGGCGGGCAGTCCAAGCGGTACGCCGTCGAGCGCCAGGGCGCCCAGCACCGCCATAGCGGCTGCTTCGCGGTAGGCAGGTGGCCATTGGACCGCCGATGGCGGGGGGCCACCGGCGATTCCGGCCCGCAGCGCGGCTTCCAAGGGCAGATTGAGCACGCCGCCACCAGCGAGGACCAGATGACGGACCTCATGGTCGCGCAGCCTCGCCAGGATGGTTCCGGCGATCGCAGCGACCGCGGTCGCGCAGGCATCAGTGGGAGCGAGGTGAGCAAGGACCGACGCAGCGGCGGCGACGGATTCGTCCGCGGTGCCCAGGCTTCGCCCTGCGCCTGCCTGTGCCGCGAGCACCGTCGTGACGGCCTGCGTCGCAGCAGCATCGACTGTCCCTCCCATGGCTGCAGTGCCATCCCAGTCACACGGCTGCCCGAGTCGCGTGCGTGCGAGTTCATCGAGCAGCTGGTTGCACAGGCAGATGTCGAAACCGCGCACGGCGGACGGATCGCCCCCGCGGGGCGGAAGCACCGTGGCATTGGCGAAGCCACCAAGGTTGACGATCGCCATGGGGGCGTTGCCCGCGTACATGATGAAGTCGCTCGTCGGCGTGAGCGGTGCGCCCTGGCCGCCAGCCGCGAGGTCCGCACCGCGCAGGTCATGCAGCACGGGCAGGCCCACCGCCTGGGCCACCGGCCAGGGCGAACAGAGTTGCAGCGAGACTGGCGGCGCGTGGTAGAGCGTCTGCCCATGCATCGCGATCGCCATGGGGGCTGTGGACGTGCGCCCGAGCTCCCGCAGCACCTGCACATGCGCGAGCGCCAGGTCGTGGCCGAGCTGGGCAAGGTTCCCTGCGGTCGTGGGCTCCTGCCGCAGCGCCGCTCGCACCCGCGCGGCGAGTCCCGGCATCGCATCGTCGTAGGGGAGCGAGGCCCCCGCGAGAAAGTGAGCACGCATCGACCAGCCATGCCCTTCGATCGCGACGGCGGCGGCGTCGATGCCATCGCAGCTCGTGCCGCTCATGCAGCCATGGATCACGCGCACGTCGCCATCGCCAGCAGGCATGGGGGCATTGTGGCAGAACCGTTACACTCGCGGGAAGCATGCACAAGCGCATCCTCGTCACAGGCGGAGCGGGTTTCCTGGGTAGCCATCTGTGCGACCGCCTCGTCGAGGCTGGTCACGACGTCATCTGCCTCGACAACCTGTTCACCAGCCAGAAGTCGAACATCGCGCACCTCCTGGGCCGGCCAAACTTCGAGTTCGTTCGGCACGACGTGATCAACCCGTTCCACTTCGAGGTGGACCAGATCTACAACCTGGCCTGCCCGGCGGCGCCTGGCCACTACCAGTACAACCCGATCAAGACGATGAAGACGTCGTTCCTCGGGGCCATGAACTGCCTCGGCCTTGCCAAGCGCCTGCGCGCGCGCATCTTCCATGCGAGCACCAGCGAGGTCTACGGCGACCCCGAGGTGCACCCCCAGGTCGAGAGCTACCGCGGCTGCGTGAACCCGATCGGCCCGCGCGCCTGCTACGACGAGGGCAAGCGTGCGGCCGAGACCCTGATGTTCGACTACCACCGCATGCACGGGGTGCAGATCAAGGTCGTGCGCATCTTCAATACCTACGGTCCGCGCATGCATCCCTTCGACGGCCGCGTGGTCAGCAACTTCATCCGCCAGGGCCTCGCTGGCGACACCATCAGCATGTTCGGCGACGGGTCGCAGACGCGGTCCTTCTGCTACGTGAGCGACCTGATCGACGGCTTCCTGCGCATGATGGATTCGCCCGCGGAGTTCACCGGTCCCGTGAACCTGGGCAACCCGAACGAGTTCACGATCATGGAGCTGGCACAGAAGACCATCGCCATGACCGGCGGCAAGGCGCGCCTTGGCGCCAGCCGTCCGCTGCCGCCCGATGACCCGAAGCAGCGCAAGCCCGACATCACGCTGGCGCGGGAGCGCCTGGGCTGGGAGCCGACCGTGCAGCTGGCCGATGGCCTTCAGCGCACGATCGACTGGATGAAGGCGGTCGACCTCAGCGACTTCCGCGCACCGACGCCGAACTACTGAGCCGCAGCCGCTCGATGCACGCCGGGATGACCCGCGTGGCGTGGTCGATCTCGCCGGCGGTGGTGGACCGCGACACGCTCAGCCGGATGGTGCCGTGCGCGACCGGGTCTGGCAGCCCCATGGCCCTGAGAACGGGTGAGGGTTCGAGCGATCCGCTCGAGCATGCGGCGCCGGCACTCGCTGCCACGCCGCGCTCGGAGAGCAGCAGCAAGATCGCCTCGGCCTCGAGCCCGGGGAACGCGATGCTTGAGGTGTTCCACAGCCGAGGCGAGGCGGCCGCATTCACGATCGCATCGGGAATGGCAGCCAGGAGCGCCCGTTCGAGCGTGGCGATCAGCGATCGACACGGCGCGGTGGCTGCCTCGTTCACGAGCCAGGTCCTTGCGGCCTCCGCTGCCATGCCGAAGCCGACGATCCCAGCCACATTCTCGGTGCCGGCGCGTCGACCGAGTTCCTGCGGACCGCCGGGAAGGATCGACTCGATGGCCGCGCCCGCGCGCATCGCGATCGCACCCACGCCCTTGGGGCCGTGAAGCTTGTGGGCGCTGCAAGTCAGGGCATCGATGCCCAGCGTGGACCACTCGGTCGCCTCGCGGCCGACCCATTGCACCGCATCCGTGTGCATGACCACGCCGGATGCACGGCAGCGGGCCGCCACGTCGCGGATCGGCTGCAGTACGCCGGTCTCGTTGTTGGCCCACATCAGGCTGAGCACGCTGATGGAAGCACCGTGCTCGGCAAGCAGCGCATCGAGCGCATCAAGATCGATCACGCCGTCGGGCCGGTGCCGCAGCCAGTGGACCGTGGTGCCGCGGGACTCCAGTGACTGCGCGAGTTCACGCACGGCGCTGTGTTCGAGTGCGCTCGTGGCGATCGCGGGGCGATCCGTTCGCGCGGCGACGGCACCCAGGATCACCCGTTGTGCGGCCTCGGTGCCGCCGCTGGTGAAGGTCACCGAGCGCGGGGCACAGCCGATGAGGCGCGCGACCTGCTCACGGGAGAGTTCCATGGCGTGGCGCGCCTCGACGCCCGCACGATGGACGCTGCTGGGGTTCGCCCATCGCTCGCGCATGCATGACGCCATCGCGTCGATCACCTCGGGAAGCGGCTGGGTCGTGGCGTTGCAGTCGAGGTACGCCTGCATGGTTCAGGTCGCCGTGGTGCGGAGCGCGCGGATGAGTGCATCGGTGCTCGAGTCGTTGGCGTCGGAGCCAGTCCCGCCTTCGAGCCCCTTGATCACGTCGACAGCCAGGGACTTGCCCAGCTCCACGCCCCACTGGTCGAAGGAGTTGATGCCCCACACGATGCCCTGCACGAAGGTCGAGTGTTCGTAGAGGGCGATGAGTGCGCCGAGCGTAGAGGGCGTGAGTGCATCGGACCAGAGGAAGGAGCTCGGACGGTTGCCAGGGAAGGTGCGGTGGGGCACCAGCGGCTCCGGGGTCCCCTGCGCACGGACCTCGTCGGACGTATGGCCGAAAGCGAACGCCTGTGCTTGCGCGATCGCGTTCGCGTTGAGCAGCAGCCGGTGGCGGCCCAGTGGATGAGCGGCCGTTCGGAAGCAGATGAAGTCGATGGGCACCACCGTCGTGCCTTGGTGGAGCATCTGGTAGAAGGCGTGCTGGCCGTTGGTACCGGCCTCGCCGAAGACCACCGGGCAGGTCTGCCAGGCCACGGCGTCCCCGCGATCGTCCACGCGCTTGCCGTTGGACTCCATGAGCAATTGCTGCAGGTAGGCGGGGAAGCGCGCGAGCAACTGCTCGTAGGGCAGGACCGCCAGTGCGGGCAGGCCGAGCACGCTGGCGTTCCAGACACCGATCATGCCCATCAGCACGGGCAGGTTCGATTCGAGCGGGCTCGTGCGCGCGTGTTCGTCCATGGCGTGGAACCCGGCGAGCAGTTCGAGGAATCGGTCTGGTCCGACGGCGACCATGGTGCTCAGCCCGATGGCGCTGTCCATGCTGTAGCGGCCACCGACCCAATCCCAGAAGCCGAACATGTGGCTTGGATCGATGCCGAAGGCCCGCACCTTGGCTTCGTTGGTGCTGACGGCGACGAAGTGGCGGCTGACCGCTGCCTCGCCGAGCGCCGACACCAGCCAGGCACGCGCGCTGCCGGCGTTCTCCATGGTCTCCTGGGTGGTGAAGGTCTTGCTGCAGACGATGAACAGGGTCTGCTCGGGATCGAGCCCATCGAGCGCCATCGAGAGGTCGTTGCCGTCGACGTTGCTCACGAAGCGGCAGCTGAGTTCGGGGGTGCGCCAGGGCTGCAGGGCCTGGTACGCCATCGCCGGGCCCAGATCACTTCCGCCGATGCCGATGTTGACGACATTCCGGATGCGCTTTCCCGTGGCGCCGATCCATGCACCGGAGCGAACGGCGTCGCTGAAGTGCGTCATCCGATGCAGCGTGTGCTGCACGTCCTGCATCACGTTCCGGGCATCGACCGTGATCGACGCGGAGCTGTTGGCGCGCAGCGCGGTGTGAAGCACCGAGCGGCCCTCGGTCCAGTTCAGGCGTGCGCCCGCGAGCATGGCTGCGAAGCGCTCCGGCACCTGACGTTCTCGAGCGAGCTCGAGCAAGAGGGCCATCGTCGTCGGCTGCATGAGCTGCTTGGACCAGTCGAGCGTCCATTCGGCCCCCGTGGCGGTGCAGCGTGCGGCGCGGCCGGGCTCAGCGGCGAACGCAGCACGCAGGTCGAGAGGCTCGATGTGCTGACGATGTGCGAGGACGGCCTTCCACGATGCGCAGTCGCACAGTCGGCTGCGAAGCGGAAGGGAACAGGCATCGGTTGTCGCACGCGACATGGCCTAACTGTACCCCGGTCATGGCCAGCGCCGCGGGTACAGTTGATCCCATGAAGCAGACCGCCTTGCTCAATCTCCTTGGCCAGAGCCCCTGGCAGGACAACATCACCCGCCGCATGCTCGACGATGGCTCGCTCGCGCGCACGATCGACGAGCTCGGCATCACGGGCCTGACGAGCAACCCGACGATCTTCGAGAAGGCGATCGGGTCGGGTTCCGAGTACGACGCCCAGGTCAAGGCATGCGCGGCTCGCGGGCTCGATGCCGATGCAACCTTCTTCGAGCTGGCGCTCGAGGATCTCTGCCGTGCCTGCGACCTGTTCTTGCCGATCCACCGCCGCACCGGGGGCGTGGATGGCTGGGTGAGCCTTGAGGTGAGCCCACTCCTGGCCAACGACACGCAGAGCACCGTCGATGCGGCGGTTGCGCTGCATGCGCGAGCCGGGCGCCCAAACCTCTACATCAAGGTGCCGGGCACGCCCGAGGGTCTGCCGGCCATCACCGAGCTCATCGCTCGTGGCATCCCGGTCAACGTGACGTTGCTCTTTGACGTGGCCCAGTACGAGGCCACGGTCCTGGCGTTCATCAAGGGGCTCGAGCAGCGCGTGGCCGCTGGACTGCCACCCGACACCTGCAGCGTGGCGAGCGTGTTCATCAGCCGCTGGGACAAGGCCACGGCGAGCCTGCCCGAAAGCCTGCGTCACCGGGTGGGCATCGCGATGGGGCGCGCGTGCTACGACCGGTTCCTCGATCTCTTCTCCGGCGACCGGTTCGAGGCCCTGCGAGCCAAGGGCGCGCGGCCCCAGCGCCTGCTCTACGCGAGCACGGGCACGAAGGACCCGGCTCTGCCGAAGTCGTTCTATGTCGAGGCGCTCTGCAGCCCGGGAACCGTCAACACCATGCCAGAGGATGCCCTTCACGGCTTGGCCAACGCGGGCACGCTCAAGGCGTGCTTCCTGCCTGGCGATCCAGCCACTGCCGAGGTGCTCAAGGGCGCGATGGCGCAAGGCGTCGACCTGGCCAAGCTGGCCCACCAGTTGCAGACCGAAGGCCGCGATGCCTTCATCGCGAGCTGGCACGCGCTGCTCAAGAGCATTCAGTCCAAGCGTGGATAAGCGCCAAAAGCGAAACCGCCCCGGGCGAGTGCCCAGGGCGGGAATGCGGTTGAGAGGACTTGAACCTCCACGGGTTTTACCCCACTAGAACCTGAATCTAGCGCGTCTGCCAATTTCGCCACAACCGCAAGTGGGGCGGCGAGTATAGCGATCCGAAAGCACGCAGGGAAGGCAGTTATCCGTGTGCGCTGCCTGATGGCCCGCACCCGTCCGTCGGTGGCATGAATCAGGCAGCCCCGCCCGGTTCGGCCGGACGGGGCTGCACATGGACCTTTCGTCGGCTTACTCGCTCTTGCTCTTCACGAGCGGGGCATTGGGGTTGGCGGCACGGAACGCCAGGACGCCCTTGCGAATCTCGATCACGAGGTCGCGGTTCTCGCGCAGGAACTGCTTGGAGGCTTCGCGGCCCTGGCCGAGGCGGACATCCTTGAAGCTGAACCAGGCGCCGCTCTTCTCGACCACGTTGGCGTTGACCGCCAGATCAAGCAGGTCGCCGACCCATGAGATGCCCTCGTCGAACATGATGTCGAACTCGGCTTCGCGGAAGGGGGGAGCGATCTTGTTCTTGACGATCTTGGTGCGCACGCGGTTGCCCACGTTGCGCTCGCCATCCTTGATCGCGCCGATGCGACGGATGTCGACGCGCACCGAGGAGTAGAACTTGAGCGCACGGCCGCCGGTGGTGGTTTCGGGGCTGCCGAACATGACGCCGATCTTTTCGCGCAGCTGGTTGATGAAGATCACGATGGTTTCGCTCTTGGCGATGGCGCCGGTGAGCTTGCGCAGGGCTTGGCTCATGAGGCGCGCCTGAAGACCGACGTGGCTGTCGCCCATTTCACCCTCGATTTCGGCGCGCGGAATGAGCGCGGCGACCGAGTCGACGACGATGACATCGACGGCGTTCGAGCGCACCAGCATTTCACAGATCTCAAGAGCCTGCTCGCCGGTGTCGGGCTGCGACACGAGCATTTCATCGAGGTTCACGCCCAGCTTCTTGGCCCACGAGGGATCGAGCGCGTGCTCGGCATCGATGAAGGCCGCCGTGCCACCGGTGCGCTGGGCATTGGCGACGACGGTGAGGGCAAGGGTCGTCTTGCCGCTGGATTCAGGGCCGAACACTTCGATGATGCGGCCGCGCGGGAGGCCACGCCCGCCGAGCGCCAGGTCGAGGCTGAGCGCGCCAGTGGAGACGGCCGGGATCGGCGTGATGTTCTCGCCGTCGAGCTTCATGATCGAGCCCTTGCCGAAGGACTTTTCGATCTGGCCCATGGCGGCTTCAAGTGCCTTGAGCTTGCCCTTGGAATCGAGAGCGTTGTTGCGCGGATCGCCCGCGGAGGCATCGGACACGAAGGGCTTGGGTTCGACGGTGCGGCTGCCGGCATCGCCTGCGGCCGGTGCCTTGCCTGCGGTGGGTGCGGTGACGGATACGGTGGACGGCTTGGCCATGCTGCTCCCCTGAGTGGTGCTGCCTTCGAGGCGTGCAGGAGTGGAGGCCGACGAGGCATCCGTGCCTGCTGCGGTTCGAGTTGTAACGGCTTTCGCCTGCTCTGGCGCGCGGGTTGCGGCGCGTGCAACGGTTTCGGCGGGCTTGCTGGCGGTGGAGGGCTTGGCTGCGGTGGGGGTCGACATGGTGAGTCCTTTCACGAGGTGGTCACGGTGGGTTGGGACGAAGGGTCCGATTCCGTTCGGTATGTGTTAGGGTAAGCCGAACGCGTGTTCGGTGTCAAGCGAACGGATTGATGCGGGCAGTGTGACGGACCCAAGGCCAACATCCGGGGAACCCGCAGAAAAATCGGTGGGGATTCCTGCCCTGATTCGCGCGTGCAGGGACGTGGGCTAAGGTAGGCCCATGCCGCTTCCCACGACCCTCGCTGCCTTGGTTCTCGGACAGTTGACCCCTTGGATGGGCCAGTCGGTCCCAAGTCCGATCGTTCGTGAGGACGTTGAGCTTGCTCCGGCGCTCGCCCCGGCTGCTTCAGTCGTGCGGATCGACGCGGCCGCTTGGGCCGCCACGCGGGCCAACGATGCGCAGCGCTGGCAGGGCGTGCCCATCGCGCCCGGTCGCAACGTCGACCTCACGCTGACCCGCGTGAAGCCCTTCACCGACGATGCCACCATCGTCGACGCCCAGGGTGGCAAGGTCGAAGCGGCCATCGAGGCTCCTGCGGTCGACTGCTTCATGGGTTCCGTCGATGGCGAGCCGGGTTCGCGCGCGTACATCGCGATCAGCGAATTCGGCCACTACGGCTACGTGCTCGCGCAGGGTCGCACGTTCATCCTCTCGAGCGGGGACTTCGGCTCGAACCTGCCGACCCTCTTCTACGACCTGGGCGCGCTGCCGCCGGGCCTCGTGCCCACGCCGACCTTCACGTGCTCGGAACTCACCGTGCCCGGTGCGAAGCCTCCCGTGACCACGCCCGCCGATGGTTCGCTCGCCGGTTCGCCGTGTCGCCAGGTCCGCATCGCCGTCGAGACCGATCACGAGTACCTGCAGTCGCTCTTCGGTGGCAGCACCACGGCGGCCACCGCGTACACAGCGGTCCTCATGGGTGCCGTGAACGAGCTCTATGTGACGGCGCTCAACACGCGCATCGGCGTGAATTACCTGCGTCTGTGGAGCACGCCCAATGACCCGTGGTCCGCCACGTCGACCGGTGCGGAACTCGGTGTGTTCCGCGACTACTGGGCTGCGAACATGGGCGCGCAGCCGCGTGAACTCGCGCACTTCCTCTCGGGTCGTGGACTCGGTGGCGGCGTCGCTTGGCTGAGCGTGGTCTGCAATCCCGACTACGGCTTCGGACTCAGCGCCAACCTCGGCGGATCGTTCCCGTACCCGATCATCAACAATTCGGACGCGAACTGGGACATCATGGTCGTGGCGCACGAGATCGGCCACAACTTCGGCACCACGCACACCCACAATTTCAGCCCGCCGGTCGATGGCTGCGGCTCGAATCCGCAGGATTGCGCGGTCGCTGACCAGGATCTCGGCACCATCATGAGCTACTGCCACATCTGCCCGGGTGGCCTGGCCAATGTGCGCATGGAATTCCATCCCGTCTGCATCACGGCAATGCACGGCCACCTCGATGGGAACGGCTGCGTCGAGGAGGGCTCGTCGCGACCGCCGCAGACGATGATCGATGCGATCACCGGGCTGCCAGGCCAGCCGGTGACCTTCGACCCGCTGACCAATGACATCCCGATCAACTGCGAGGCGATCTCGCTGAGGTTCTACGCGCCGACCACCGCGCTCGGCGGCGTGGTCGAGCGCGTCGGCACGACCGGCTCCGTCCTGCGGTACACAGCGCCCGCGGGTAGCGTCGGCGACGACGTGATCGCCTACGCGATCGAAGAGGCCTCGGGCGCCACGGCGGCCGGCGAGATCCGTGTCCAGGTCAAGCCGGTGCGCGCTGCGACACCGGTCCAGGGTGATGTGGCTGCGCTCCTGGTCGACTACTACAACCTCAGCGCCGCACCGCCATCGGTCCTGCCCGACTTCACGCAGCTCACTCCGTACCGCACGTTCTTCTCGACCCAGGTCAACTACGTGTCGACAGGCGGCAACTTTGCCGACAGCCAGCGCGCCGACACCGTCGGTGCCGTGTGGACCGGCTGGATCAACGTGCCTGCGTCTGGCGAGTGGACCTTGTTCATCGAGAGCGATGACGGTTCGCGCCTGTGGATCGGCGATCAGATGCTGGCCGACAACGACGGCCTGCACGGCATGGTCGAGCGGTCGGGAACGATCGCGTTGGCGGCGGGCAAGCACCCCGTGCGGCTGGCCTTCTTCGAGAATGGCGGCGGCGCCGGCATGATCCTGCGTTGGCAGGGGCCGGGCGTGGCGAAGGCCGTGATCCCTGCATCGGCGCTCACTCGTGGCGGCACGGTGAACCGCAGCGACATCAACGTGGATGGTCGCGTGGATGGCGGCGACCTCGG
>Ga0209617_10000025_pt1 | contig 47977 bp, 43 predicted proteins | sample LakEriepJuly2011_2_FD_187459 | JGI IMG/M metagenome (GOLD analysis project Ga0209617, IMG submission 187459) | Freshwater microbial communities from dead zone in Lake Erie, Canada - CCB epilimnion July 2011 (SPAdes) (version 2) | ecosystem: Environmental > Aquatic > Freshwater > Lentic >...
GGTTCGCGGGGCCTGACTGCCAGCCTGGGCCGCCGCGGCGGCTTCAAGGCGCCATGTCGCGCCAGGTGTAGGCCTGCTGCGGCTTCTCGCACTGGAAGGGCGCGGGTTCGCCGGGCTCCAGCGGGGCCTCGCACAAAGCCTTCCAGTCTTTGGCCATGCTGTTCCTGAACTCGTACAAGCGCTGCGCCACATAGCGCGCCTTGTCGGTCTGCCCATGCTCGGCCAGTGAGCGCGCATAGGCCATCATCAGCCGCGCGTCCAACAGGTTGTGCAGGGTGCGGCGGAAGGCCTCGGGCGGCAGGCTGGGCTCGTCCTCGTCGGGGCGGTTCACCAGCGCGTAGTCGGCCTGGTAGCCCCACCACGGCATCTTCATGCTGAAGGCGATGCGTTGGTCCAGCGGACCCGCGCCCGCACGCGGCGCGTAGATGTTGGACGCGGCCCGGTAGTCCAGCGCGCACCACACGGCCAGCGCCGCCATGACCAGGCCGGGCGCTGCGCGACCCAGCCAAGGCGCGCCTGTGGCCGAGGTCAACGCGGTGCTTTCTGATGCTGTGTCGGCCGATGCCGCTGTGCGCGCCGACAAACCCAGGCCGAACGCAAAAGCCGTCGGCCACAGGAAGTAGCCGTACCACAGCGGGTACTCCAGCAGGCTGTGGAAGCCGGCGATGGCCACCATCACCGCACAGGCACCCACCGTGTGGTGGCGCAAGGCCGAGCCCTGCTCGGTGCCCTCGCGCCACGGCCGCACCAACAGCCAGAACGCCCAACTGCACAAGCCCGTCATGAGCACGGCCAGTGGCACACCGAACTCCACCGCCCACTGCAGCAAGACGTTGTGCGTGTGGTCGAAGAAGGCCACGGGCCGGGTGGGGAAGGGCGTCATCGACCAGGCGAAATTGAAGCGACCGTAGCCCACGCCCAGCCAGGGTTGTTGGCGGATCAGCTCCAGCACATTGGCCCAGATCTTGAAGCGCGAGCTGGAAATGTCGCTGCCATCGTGCAGGCGCGCTTCCGCGGCGAAGGCCACCGAGCTGTCCGCGTGCGACCACAGCCACATCCCGCCCCAGGCCAGACCGTAGATGGCGGGTGCGCCGATCAGCGTCCAGCGCAGGCTGCGCGGCAGCTGGCGGTCCAGGCAGCCCCACAGCGTCAGGAACACCATGCCGACCATGCCGGTGCGCGATGCGGTCAGCACGATGCCCACGATGAAACCGATCACGCCAAGCGCGGCCAGTCGCGCGTTCATGCGACCCTGCGCGCCCAGCCACGCTGCTGCGGCGCAGGCGAACACCAGCAGCGTGCTCAGGTGATTGGGCTGGCGCAGGTTGGCCACGGCGCGCCCGGCGATCGTCGGCACCGCGATGAACACGCCGTCGGCCCAGACTGGATGAAAAACCTGTACCAGAGACAACAGCAAACCCACGGCCCCTGCCAACGCCAACCCGCCGAAGAACAGCATGGGCAAGGTGTCTGTGCCCTTCGCCGCACTGCGGCCGACGCGCCAACCACCATGCAAAGCCAGCAAGGCACCCAGCGCCAAGCCGCCCCCCATCAGGCACAGCCCCAGCGGCACGGGCGAGGCCACGCCCGCCCACAAGGCTTGTGCGGCCTGCACCAGCAGAACCAGGCTGATGGCCACCAGGCCCAGCCAACCTGGTCCACGCTGAGTGGTGGGTGCGGCGGCGACGCCCGCGCCTGGCCCGCTGTGAACGCCCAGCCAAGCCAACCACAGGCCCCAGCCCAGCGCCGCGACGGCTTGGTTGTAGAAGGTCACAGACGGCGGATCGTGGGCGGCAATCAAGGTGGGCCCCAGCAGCGCCACGACGGCCAGGGCCCAGCCAGTGTTCAAGGTCTCGGAACGGATCGGGTTCATGGGGTGACATTGTCAGGCCTGTGTCGGGGGTCTTCCCGAGGCGCCCGACCGGTGTGTTTCAGGCGCCGTGCGGGCATAGCGCACGCTCCGCTTGCATCCGCCTGGATCCGGATACAAATACTGCTGTCATGGGCTTGTCACAGAGCCCGGAGAGGCGCACACTGGGTTCCCGGTTGATGCATCAGTGGCCCTTTTCTGCCAGTGCTTTCACAGCCTCGCAGACGAGTCTCTCAGATGAGCCTCTGGACGGCATCTGGCGTCCTTGGGCGGCCACCGCACCTTCCGGTTTGTACGTAGTGTGTGCAACGTTTCTGCTCTCGAAAGGAGGCAGTATGAATGTGACGATCAGTGGCCACCATCTCGAAGTTACCCCTTCGCTGCGTGAGTACGTCCTAACCAAGTTGGACCGTGTGACCCGCCATTTCGATCAGGTCGTGGACATCACGGTGCTGCTCTCGGTGGAAAAGCAAAAGGAAAAGGAACGTCGTCAAAAGGCTGAAGTCAATGTGCATGTGAAGGGCAAAGACATTTTCGTGGAGACCGCACATGAGGATCTCTACGCCGCCATTGATCAATTGATGGACAAGCTGGACCGCCAGGTTTGTCGCCACAAGGATCGCGTGCAGGACCACCACCATGACTCGCTGAAGCGCCAGGACGCTGTCTGGGATGTCTCGCCATGACGCTGCAGCCAGTCGCGCGCCGTCGCCTCCAGGTGACGGACACCCTCGGCGGACCCTGATTGCGGGTCGCCAGCGCAGGTAGACGCCGAGTTGACGGCCCTTCGGGGCCGTTTTTCATGGGCTGATCGGACTCGTTTTCGGTGAAAGTTGACCCATGCCGACAGACCGCATGGCTCATGCCGGGATTTCGATGTCCGCCCCCTTGCTGCGGTGCAGCACACAGTGCAGAATCCCCGGAAACAGGGTCGCGCGAGGGTTCCATGAATCCGGGCGCATCCCTATAATCCGCCCTCTGCCAGTCCGGGTGGGCTGGCTTTTTTCGTCTTCGGCCGTCGCTCACGTCTGATTAGCGTCTGAACCATGAACCGACTCTCAGCCATCCTTCCCGCCAGCCAAGTGCTGGTGGATGTGGACGCCAGCAGCAAAAAGCGCGTCTTCGAGCACGCAGGGTTGCTGTTCGAGAACCAGCACGCGATTGCCCGCGCCACGGTCACCGACAACCTGTTCGCCCGCGAGCGCCTGGGCTCCACGGGTCTGGGCCACGGCGTGGCGATCCCGCACGGCCGCATCAAGGGCCTGAAGAACCCGCTGGCCGCGGTCATCCGCCTCAGTCAGCCGATTCCGTTCGACGCCCCTGACGAGGAAGCCGTCGGCCTGCTGATTTTCCTGTTGGTGCCCGAGGCTGCCACGCAGCGCCACCTGGAAATCCTCTCGGAAATCGCCGAGTTGCTGTCCGATCGCGAACTGCGCGAGCGACTCAAGACCGAAGGCACGGCCGTCGAGGTGCACGACCTGATCGAGCGCTGGCAGCCGTTGAAGTCCGTGGCGTGACGTCTGTGAACCGCAGCCTGTGAGCCTCAAAGACCTCGCCATCATCAGCGCCGAGGCGCTGTTCGAAGCCAATCGCACCGCGCTGCGGTGGGAATGGGTGGCCGGACACGCCAACCCTGAGCGCCATTTCGACGAGGAAGCCGTGCAATCGGCGCAGTCGGCAGCCGATCTTGTCGGCTACCTGAACTACATCCACCCTTACCGCGTGCAGATTGTCGGGCGGCGCGAATCGGCTTATTTCTCCAGTTCGACCCCGGAAGACCAGGAGCGCCGCATTCAGCGCATCGTGACGCTGGAGCCGCCCGTGGTGGTCGTGGCCGATGCCCAGCCGCCGTCCGAGAAGCTCATGGCCATGTGCGGCCGTGCCGGCATCCCGCTGTTCGTCACCCAGGAGCCCGCCGGCCACGTCATCGACGTGCTGCGCAGCTACCTGACCCAGCATTTCGCCGAGCGCATCACCCGCCATGGCGTCTTCATGGACATCCTCGGCCTGGGCGTATTGCTCACCGGCGAGTCCGGCCTGGGCAAGAGCGAACTCGGCCTGGAGCTGATTTCGCGTGGCCATGGCCTGGTGGCCGACGACGCGGTGGACCTCTACCGCGTGTCGCGCACCGCCATCGAGGGCCGCTGCCCTGAGCTGCTGTTGAATTTGCTGGAAGTCCGCGGCATCGGCCTGCTGGACATCAAGGCCATCTTTGGTGAGACGGCCGTGCGCCGCAAGATGCGCCTCAAGCTCATCGTGCACCTGGTCCGCAAGGAAACCATGGAGCGCGAATTCGAGCGCCTGCCTTACGAGCCGCTGTACGAGGACGTGATGGACGTGCCCATCCGCAAGGCGGTGATCGCGGTGGACGCGGGCCGCAACCTGGCGGTGCTGGTCGAGGCCGCGGTGCGCAACACCGTGCTGCAGCTGCGTGGCATCGACACCTACAAGGAATTCATCGAGCGGCACCAGCGCGCCATGGAGCGCGGCGGCTGAGCTGGCCGTCAGCGTCTGCTTCAGCGGCCTTCGTGCTTGTCGGCGCAGCCTTCGCGGTTGCACAGCACGTACAGAGACAAGGCGTGATCCTGCAGCTTGTAGCCGCGTTCGGTGGCGATCTGCTGCTGACGGCGCTCGATTTCCGGATCGAAGAACTCCTCCACGCGGCCGCAGTTGACGCACACCAGGTGGTCGTGGTGCTGGCCTTCGTTGAGTTCGAACACGGCCTTGCCGGCTTCGAAATGGTTGCGCGACAGCAGGCCGGCCTGCTCGAACTGCATCAGCACGCGGTACACGGTGGCCAGGCCGATGTCCGAGCCTTCGTTCAACAGCACCTTGTAGACGTCTTCCGCCGTCATGTGGCGTTGCGCCGACTGCTGGAAGAGTTCGAGGATCTTGATGCGGGGCAGGGTGGCCTTCAGCCCGCTGCTCTTGAGTTCGTCGGCATTGTTCATGGGGGCTCCGCTGCGCGGAGCAACCGTGACCGGCCCCCGCTAGAATCCGCAATGATAATGATTTGGCTGTGACTCTGCCGAGACCTCCCCGATGAAATCCACCCTGAACCGCCGCGCAACCCAGATGCTGGCCTCACTCGCTTGCGGGGCATGCGTGCTTTCGCTGAGCGCCTGCAGCAGCCTGGGCCTGTCCGAGGCCAAGCCCGAAACGCTGTTCGGGCTCTTCACGCCCTACCGCGTGGACGTGGTGCAGGGCAATGTGGTCACGCAAGAGGTCATGGCGCAGATCCAGCCCGGCCTGGGCCGCATGCAAGTGCGCGAAATCCTTGGCACGCCGCTGCTGGCCGACCCGTTCCACACGGACCGCTGGGACTACGTCTTCACCATCGATCGCCAAGGCGTCCCTCCGCAAAAGCGGCGTGTCAGCGTGTTCTTCAAGAACGACGTGGTGGACCGTTTCGACACCGAGGCCTTGCCCGCCGAGCGCGAGTTCGTGGCCGCGATCGACAAGCCGCTGATCAGGCCCGAGCCTGAGATGGAAATGGCGCCCGCCCAGGTCGCCAAACTGCCGGTGCCGGCAAAAATCGACACCACCCGCAAGCTGCCCGTGGGTGCGGCACGCGAGTACCCACCACTGGAGCGCGGTCAGCGCTGAACACTCCGACATCCCACCTGGACCTCTTTGCATGAGCACCGTCACCCCCGCCGCCGATTCCCTTGCCATTGCCATCGCTGGCGCCTCCGGCCGCATGGGCCGCATGCTCATCGAGGCCGTCCAGCAGTCGCCTGACGCCCACCTGGCTGGCGCCCTGGACGTCGCCGGCAGCGCCGCCATCGGCCTGGACGCCACCGCCTTCACCGGCATCGCCAGCGGCGTGAAGATCACCGACGACCTGCGCGAAGGCCTGAAGAACGCGAAGTACCTCATCGACTTCACCCGTCCCGAGGGCACGCTGGCGCACCTGAAGGTCTGTCGCGAACTGGGCGTCAAACTGATCATCGGCACAACCGGCTTCAACGAGGCGCAGAAAGCCGAGATCGCAGACGCCGCCCGCGACATCGCCATCGTCATGGCCCCCAACATGGCCGTGGGCGTGAACGTCGTTTTCAAGCTGTTGGCGCAGGCGGCCAAGGCGCTGAACGAAGGCTATGACATCGAGATCATCGAAGCCCACCACCGCCACAAGGTCGATGCCCCCAGCGGCACCGCGCTGAAGATGGGCGAGGTCGTGGCCGATGCCCTGGGCCGCGACCTCAAGGACTGCGCCGTGTATGGCCGCGAAGGCGTGACCGGCGAGCGCGACCCCTCGACCATTGGCTTTGCCACCATCCGCGGTGGTGACATCGTGGGTGACCACACCGTGCTGTTCGCCGGCCTGGGCGAGCGCATCGAGATCACGCACAAGTCGTCGAGCCGCGTGCATTACGCCCAAGGCAGCCTGCGTGCCGCGCGATTCCTGTCGCGCCAATCGCATGGCCTGTTCGGCATGGACGACGTGCTCGGCCTGAAGTGATTCTGCAGTTCAACAAGGACACGTTGTGGACAGTTTGATCCAGTACTGGGAGCAAGGCGATGCCATCGGTCGCGCGGTGGCCATCGGGCTGCTGCTGATGTCGGTGGGCGCCTGGGTGGTGATCTTCTGGAAGGGCTGGTTGCTGCGCCGTGCGCGCCGTGACTTGATGTTGGCTTCGGCCGCGTTCTGGCGTGCGAGCGACCTCGCTGCCGGCCGCCAAGCGGTGGCCGAGATCGACCGGGAGGCCGTGTTGCTGCCCCTGATCGACGCGGCCAGCGAGCCCGTGGCCTCGGGCACGATGGAGGCCCGCGCACTGCCCGAAGCTCAGCTCACCCGCCGCTTGCGCGACAGCCTGCACGACGTGCTGATGCGCCTGCAAGCCGGTCAGGTGCTGCTGGCCTCTGTCGGTTCGGTCTCGCCCTTCGTGGGACTGTTCGGCACCGTCTGGGGCATCTACCATGCCATGATGGGCATCGCCAGCGAGGGTTCGGTCAGCATCGACAAGGTGGCTGGTCCTGTGGGCGAGGCGCTCATCATGACCGCGGCCGGCCTGGCCGTGGCGATTCCCGCTGTGCTGGCCTACAACGTCTTCGGCAAGCTGGTGTCGGCCTGCGAAGCCGACCTGGAAGGCTTCGCGCACGACCTGCGTGAGACCCTGTTGGGTGTTCAGGCTCGCTCGCGCGATTGACCCCCGAAGGACCGCACCATGGCTTTCGGACGACTGGAGCGCCCCCAAGGCAGCCAACCGATGAGCGACATCAACATGACGCCGCTCATCGACGTCATGCTGGTGCTGCTGGTCATCTTCATGCTGACCGCGCCACTCATGACATCGCGCCTCAAGCTCGACCTGCCCAAGGCCGATGCACGTGCCAATCCGCCCACGCCGCCGGCGGTGCTGGCGATTGCGCTGACGGCCGATGGCCAGACCCACCTCGATGAGCAGCTCATCACCGCCGAGGCTCTGGCCAAGCAGGTCGAGGCCCAGTCGCGCGCCAAGCCCGACACCGAGGTGCAACTGCGCGTGGACCGCGTGGTGCCCTATGAGCGCGTGGCCCAGCTGATTGGGCTGCTGCAGAAATCGGGCCTCAACCGCATCGCCTTCGTCACCGAGGCTGCGCCGCCAGGCGTCGCCGGCGACAGCGGTGTGACGCCGCCTGCCAAGCCCTGATCCCCGATGCCTGCCCCGAAGTTCCCCACGCAACGCTTTGACCAGGCCGCGCCGGCCCTGGCCTACGTCACCCAGCTCTACGACGCCCAGATTGCGCACCTGCGGCAATCGCTGCAGCGCTTCGTGGACGGCGAGCCGCTCAAGCAGGTGCGCGCCCGTTACCCCTTCGTGCGCATCCACACCGACACCGTGGCCCGTGCCGACTCGCGCTTGTCGTATGGCTTTGTGGCCGGGCCTGGCACCTACGAGACCACGCTGACGCGCCCCGACCTGTTCGCCGATTACTACCGCGAGCAGTTCGAGTTGCTGCTGGCCAACCACGGCGTGGCCATCGAGGTGGGCGTGGGCTCCGACGCCATTCCGGTGCACTTCAGCCTGGCCGAGCACCAGCACCTCGAAGGCCAGCTCACGCCTGAGCGCCGCGCCTTGTTGCCCGATGTGTTCGACCTGCCTGACCTGGCCTCGATGGACGATGGCATCGCCAACGGCACTTACGAGACGCGTGGCGGCGCTCGGCCTCTGGCCCTGTTCACGGCGCCTCGGGTGGACTATTCGCTGCACCGCCTGCGCCATTACACCGGCACGTCCCCCGAGCACTTCCAGAACTTCGTGCTCTTCACGAACTACCAGTTCTACATCGACGAATTCGTGCGCATGGGTCACGAGCTGATGCAGCGTGCGCCCGACCCGGCCAATCCGCAGGATGACGACGATTGCATCGCTTTTGTCGAGCCGGGCAACGTCATCACGCGCCGTGTGGGCGTGCCGCCCGAGGCGCTGGACGGGCTGGGCGTGGTGCCGCCACGCCTGCCGCAGATGCCGGCTTACCACCTCGTCCGCCGCACGCGCGATGGCATCACCATGGTCAACATCGGGGTGGGGCCCTCGAACGCGAAAACCATCACCGACCACATCGCGGTGCTGCGTCCCCACGCCTGGATCATGCTGGGACACTGCGCTGGCTTGCGCAACTCACAGCAATTGGGCGACTACGTGCTGGCCCACGGCTATGTGCGCGAGGATCATGTGCTCGACGAGGACCTGCCGCTGTGGGTGCCCATTCCGCCATTGGCAGAGATCCAATTGGCGCTCGAGGGGGCTGTGGCCGATGTGACGAAACTGCACGGCTATGAGCTCAAGCGCATCATGCGCACGGGCACCGTGGCGTCCACCGACAACCGCAATTGGGAGTTGTTGCCGCAGCGGGAGCCCGAGCGGCGGTTCAGCCAGAGCCGCGCGGTGGCCCTGGACATGGAAAGCGCGACCATCGCGGCCAACGGCTTCCGTTTCCGTGTGCCGTACGGCACCCTGCTGTGCGTGAGCGACAAGCCCTTGCACGGCGAACTCAAGCTGCCCGGCATGGCCAACACGTTCTACCGCGAGCGCGTGGACCAACACCTGCGCATCGGCCTGCGGGCCATCGAGCGCTTGCGGGGCAACCGCGCAGGTCAATTGCACAGTCGGAAATTGCGCAGCTTCGCCGAAGTGGCCTTCCAGTGAGGTCCTCCCGCTTGACGCGGCGCCCATTCACTGGGCAACATGTCGTGCGTGGCATGCATCGGTCAACGTCTTACCCGACCGGGTGATCACCCGTTTGGGGTGATGTGAGGAGGGCGCCCCAGGGCGGCGTGGCCGCACCCGGGGATGACACCGTCCGCTGGCGTTCAGGCGGCCAGGGCGACTTCGCGTTCGGCAGCCGACATGGTGGGCGCCGAGGTGCGGGGGGCAGCTTGTGCCGAGCTGGGGATTTCGCGGCGGATCTGGTCGCCTGCCTGTTCTTCGGCCACTTTCAGGTCGTAGGCGGTCTGCAGGTCCATCCAGTACTGCGGCGTGGTGCCGAAGAAGCGGGCCAGGCGCAGGGCGGAGTCGGGGCTGATGCCGCGGCGCTCGCGCACGATGTCGTTGACGCGGGGTGCCGGCACATGCAGGCGGATGGCCAAGCCACTGGCAGACAGTCCATGTGGTTCCATGAACTTGCTGCGGAGGATGGCGCCGGGGTGGAGTGCTTCAGAGTGGCTCATAGGACTTTCGGGTGGTGTCGTTGTCGGGTGAGCGAATCGTATGACCTTTGTCCGGATTACATTGTCAACACTCATACAATTGCACGCAGAACATCTAACCTTTTCGGGGGGTAATTATGCCCATACACGCCGCATTTGACGTTGAATGACAAGATGCACCGCCGATCCGAAGCCACACCCCTGAGTTTGCTGGCGGCCTTGCGCACCCATGTCTGGTTCGCCAGCTGCCCGGAAGCGTTCCAAGTGGCGCTGTTGGAGCGCTCCAGCCTGCTGCACCTGCAGGCCGGCGAGACACTGTTCAAGTCAGACGACTTCCGCGACGGCCTCAGTTGCGTGGTGGCGGGGGCGCTCAAGCTGGGTTCATTGAGCCCCCACGATGGCACCCAGCGCCTGACCTTGTACGTCGAGCCTTATCACTGGTTCGGGGAAATCAGCCTCATCGACCGATTGCCCCGGGCCATGCTGGCGGTGGCCGACACCCCCAGCACCGTCCTGGTGACGTCTCGGGTGCAGCTGGAGGCCTGGCTGGACGAGCACCCGCAGCATTGGCGCGACGTGGCTCGGCTGGCCGGCGGCAAGCTGCGCTTGATGACGGTGGCGCTGGAAGACACCGCATCGCTGTCACTTCACCAGCGCCTGGCGCGGCGCCTGCTGTTCTCGGCGGTCAACTTTGGCCAGGTGGTCGCGCCTTCCGGACTGCGTCGTCGGCTGCGGTTGCCGCAGGAGTACCTCGCACAAATGATGGGCGTGTCCCGGCAAACCGTGAACAAGGCCTTGCGCGACATGGAGCGCGATCGGGTGATCGCGTTGCACTACGCCGAAATCGAGATCCTCGACCTGGAGGCCTTGATGGCAAGGGTTGGGGCCATCGACCCCAACCTCATGCAAATGTTCACGGGCGTGGCGCCCGCGGGTGGGCTTCAGCCTTTGCGCTGAAGTGAAGTCGCCTTCACCACCACCTTGGCCGCCGCGGAGCGTGCTTTGGTGCGGGCGGCATCGACATCGTCGGCGGTGGCCAGGGCCACGCCCATGCGGCGCTTGACGAAGCTCTCGGGCTTGCCAAACAGGCGGATGTCGGTGCCAGGCTCGGACAGCGCGTCGGCCACGCCTTCGAACGTCACGTCTTGGGTGTCCACGCCGCCATAGATCACAGCCGATGCGCCCACGCTGCGCAGGCTGGTATCGACGGGCAGACCCAGGATGGCGCGGGCGTGCAGCTCGAACTCGCTTTGCACCTGGGTGCTCAGCGTGACCAGGCCGGTGTCGTGCGGGCGCGGGCTGACCTCGCTGAACCAGACCTGGTCGCCCTTGACGAACAGCTCCACGCCGAACAGGCCCTGGCCGCCGAGGTTGTCGGTGACGGCCTTGGAGATCTCGCGCGATTTGCGCAGGGCCTCCGGGTGCATGGGGTGGGGCTGCCAGCTCTCGACATAGTCGCCACTGACCTGCTTGTGACCGATCGGCTCGCAAAAGTGCGTGACCACTTCACCCAGCTGGGCGCCGCGACCGGCGGCGCGCACCGTCAGCTGCGTGATCTCGTAGTCGAAGTCGATGAAGCCCTCAACGATGATGCGCCCATGGCTGACGCGACCGCCCGCCATGGCGTAGTCCCAAGCCTTTTGGACATCGGCCGGACCGTCGATCTTGCTTTGGCCCTTGCCAGAGGAGCTCATCACGGGCTTGACGATGCAGGGGTAGCCGATGCTGCCGTCGATGGCAGCTTGCAACTCGGCCAGCGAATCGCAGAATTGGTAGGGGCTGGTGGGCAGGCCCAAGGTCTCGGCGGCCAGGCGGCGGATGCCTTCGCGGTCCATGGTCAGGCGGGCAGCGCGGGCCGTCGGGATGACGCGCACTTGGCCGGCGGCCTCCATCTCTTCCAACAGCGGTGTGGCGATGGCTTCGATTTCGGGCACGACGAGGTGAGGCTTTTCGGCTTCGATCAGGGCGCGCAGCTGGGCCGGATCGCTCATGGTGATCGTGCGAGCGTGGTGGGCCACCTGTTGACCCGGCGCATTGGCGTAGCGGTCCACCGCGATGGTTTCCACGCCCAGGCGCTGCAGCGCGATCAGCACTTCCTTGCCCAACTCACCGGAGCCCAGCAGCATGACGCGCACCGCCGACGGCGACAGGGGCGTGCCCAGGGTGAGGGTGGTGACGGTCTGGGAAGTGGTGCTCATGGTGTGTCGTTCCTTGGGAGGGCGGGTGCGCCGATCACGACATTGTGGCGCGAGCCTGGCCTTGCTGGGCGCCACGCAGAGGCAGCAAGACCGTGAAACGTGTGCCTTCATTCGGTGCGCTGTCCACCTCCAGGCGGCCTTCAAGGCGATCCACCAGTCGGCGCACCACTGCCAGGCCCAGACCTGTGCCTTCGGCGCGGGGCAGGCGACGGTCCTCCAAGCGCACATAAGGCTCGAAGATCTTGGCCATCGCCTCGGCAGCGATGCCAATGCCTGTGTCGTGCACGGAAAGTGCCACGGCGTCGGTGGACAGGGTTTCGTTGCCGGGGTCCCCGACGTCGGTGGCGTGGGCTTGCCGCACGGCCAGTCGCACAGTGATTTCCCCTTCGGTGGTGTATTTGAGGGCGTTGTGCAGCAAGTTGTCGAGGATCTGGCGCACCCGTGTCGGGTCGGTGTGGGTGTCGCGCAAGCAGGGGTCCCTGGCGATGTCGCACTGCAGGCGAAGGCCACGGGAGCCCGCGCGCAATTGCAGCGCCTCGCAGCTGTCCTGCACGAGCTTGGGCAGATCCACAGGCTGCAGGTGCATCTGCCAGGCTGGGTTGTCGAGCCGTGTGTACTCGGTGACGTCGCGCAGGTGGGCTTCCAACTGAGCGGCCACCAGGCGCAGGCGGTCGATGGCGCGCCGCTCGACCTGGCCACGCACTTTGAGGTCCAGCAGGTCGATGGAGCCCAGCATGGACTGCAGCGGCGTGCGAATCTCGTGGGACAGCATGGCCAGGAAGCGTTCTCGCCCTGCTTGTGCTTTCAGCTCGGCCTGGCTCAACCTGCTGTGCAGCACGCTGATGTAGGACAGCGCGAGGATGCACATCGGGTGTGTGATCAGCAACGTGAACCAGAAGTGGCCCAGCGGATCCTCATTGTGTGGAGGGGGCATGCCGAACAGGCCGAGGTAAGCGATGACCACGCCTGCGTACGTCAGCCAGCTGACCAGCGCTGCGCCACGCACCATGACCACAAAGGCCGCCATGTACAGGATGGGCATGAACTGTGCGTTAGAGGCCACTTCGTACAGCTTGTTGGGCTGGGCCGAGACCGTGGCCGAGACCAACGAGCCAATGAAGTAAATGGCCGATGCCGCTGTGCCGGATGCGGAGGCCAACTGGTGCCACTGAGGGCGCCACCACACCGCCAGGGAACTGGCGCCCAGCACTGCCGACACCATGGGCACGGTGAGGCTGGCCCATGCGCTGTTCATGCCGGCGCGTTCGTCTGCCCACCAGACCAGGAAGGTGCCGATGGCCGACAGCGCGGTGAGCCAGCGCGTGAGCGCGACGCGTGCGCCGGGGGATCCCGGCTCCCGCTGCGCAGGCTGGGGTGGCGGCACCACGTACCGGCTCATGGTTGAAGGGGTGCGGTGGCCTGCAGCCTGTCCAGGCTGCTCTGGATGGCGGCCGTCAGGACGGCTGGGCGCACCGGTTTTTCGAAGAAAGTCACGCCTTGGGTGCGCAGCATGGTCGCCAAAGTGGCCTCGGAGGCCGTGCCGTCACGCAGCTGCCCTGTGAGCAAGATGATGGGGACTTGCGCCTGCCGCTGGCGGATGCCTTCGACCACACCTTGCGACGTTTGCCCACCCGAGAGGATGAGGTCCACCACGTAGGCATCGAACTGTTTGCCTGATTGCAGGACCTGCTCCAGCGTGCCGGCGGTGGTGAAAGGCTCGGCATCGAAACCCATCTCGTGGAACCAGTCCACGAGGGTCTGCGCGGCGCAGGGGTCGTCATCGAGGACGGCGATGCGCAGGCGCGGGTGGTCGTCGGGCGATTCCAGTTGGAGCTGCTCGATGCGGTAGCAGGCCCCGGTGGGGTTGAGCGCCAGGACCCGGGCTGCGCTGCCGACCACCCAGGACTGCCCCAGGTGTGTGGCGATCAATTCTGGCGTGTCGTGGGCACTGGGGATGCATTGCGCGCCAAGGTGGATGGTGCAGGGCAGCTCCAGCGCATCGGCCAGCAAAAGCGCGGGCTGACCCGCGCGGGATTCCCCCCCGCTGGCCGAGGAGCCGACCCCCAAGGGCAGGGCACCCAAGACCGCGTGTTGCGCGAAAACGGCGTCAAGCGATTCACCGTAGTGACGGCACAGCGCCAAAATCTCTGCAAAGAGCCAAACCGCGCCGCGGAGTTTGCGTCGCGCCTGGCTGACAGATATCGCGCATATTTGCGCGATTTCAGTGGCCTGGTGCCGAGGGCTGATCCCGTGGCGTCCGAGCAAATCGGACACGCAACCGGCCATCCACCCCGCAGAGAGCTCGTCTGCCTGTGGCTGTTGGTCGGGGAGAGTGGAAGCGTCCATGCGGGAAAGTGTGACCGAATTGCCAGCGGGCTCACGCACGGCTGAACCCTTGGTGACATCTCAATACGTAACAGTGCGTCAAAAATGATCGTATCAGGCATTCCTGCTCACTACAATGGTCTCCGACGCGCTGAACAAACAACATGTTCGATCACAACAGAACAAGGCGCTGCTCAGGGAACATTCAGAACCGTGTCGTTGCGCTCGCGGCGACACACAGCGACAGGCTCCAGCAGCCTGACCGTTGGTGCCACTGGCTTTCAAAACCGCCCTCTGGGTGGTTTTTTTTTGTGCAGATGCGGGAAGATGGCTGGCATGCACAACGTCCTTGAGCCACGCGTCGCCCTCACCAACACCGTCGGTCCCATCGGCATCATGGCCGCGATGCCGCAAGAGCTCCAAGCCCTGCTTGACCTGATGCCCGACGAATCCCGCGCCCATCGCGGCGGGCGCGATTTCTGGCGCGGTCACCTGGGTGGTCGCGAGGTGGTGGCCGTGCTCTCGGGCATCGGCAAGGTGGCGGCAGCCACCACCGCGACCTTGCTGGCCGATGCGTTCGGCGTGTCCCAGCTGTGGTTCACCGGCGTGGCGGGCGGCTTGGGTGCCGACGTGCGCGTGGGCGACGTGGTGGTGGCCAGCGCCTTGTTGCAGCACGACCTGGATGCATCACCCTTGTTCCCGCGCCACGAGGTGCCGGGCCTGGGCGTCAGCCGCTTGCACCCGCCCGCGGCCCTGGTCACGCAGGTGAGCGACGCGGTGGCCGAGGCCTTGTCGCCGCAAGCGCTCGCGCCGGGCGGTCCGCTGTCGCACATCCACCTGGGCACACTGGGCTTGCACGCCCCGCGTGTGCACACGGGCCTGATCGTCAGCGGTGACCAGTTCGTCAACAGCGCCGAGGATGCCGACACGCTGCGTCACCACCTGCCCGATGTGCTGGCGGTGGAGATGGAGGGGGCGGCGGTGGCGCAGGTCTGCGTGGCATTCGGGTTGCCATATGCCGTTGTCCGGACCATCTCTGACCGCGCCGATGCCTCTGCGCACGTGGACTTTGAGCGCTTCGTGCGCAGCGTGGCCAGTCCTTATTCATTGGCCATCGCGATGGCTTTGTTGAGGGTCGTGCCGGATGGTGCCGTGCCTGCGCCACAGGCACATTCCTGAGCCATGGACCGCTACACCTCCTTCCGAGACTTCTACCCGTTCTACCTGTCCCAGCATCAGGACCGCACCTGCCGGCGCCTGCACGTGGTGGGCTCGCTGACGGTGCTGGCCCTGCTGGCGTATGCCGTGGGCACGCAGCAATGGCTGGCGCTGTGGGGCTTGCCGGTGGTGGGCTATGGCTTCGCCTGGGTGGGGCACTTCCGCTTTGAGCGCAACCGTCCGGCCACTTTCACCTACCCGCTCTACAGCTTGATGGGCGACTGGGTGATGTTTTGGCACACGCTCACAGGCAAGCTGCCCTGGTGAGTTGGGGCTGACTTGGTTTGAAGGACGCGCTTCAGGCGTCGTCGGGCGGGTTGGTGGGCCATTGCGCAGGCCAGTGCATCGCGATGGCCGCACCTGACAAGGCAGGGTCGGACAGGTCTGGTGCCAGGATCTTCAGACGTCCGCCGTGGGTGCGGGCGACCATGTCGGCCAGGGTGAGGCCCAGGCCCAAGCCTTCTTGTGGCCCTTGGGCATCGAGCGCTTGTTGCAGCCGCTCGCGCTGGTCTGGCGGGATGCCGCTGCCGTTGTCGCGCAGTGTGAGCTGCACCTGGGCGCCGTCGAGGCTGGCATGAACGTGGATGCGCCGCGCGCCATGCCGCACCGCGTTGTCCAGCAGGTTGGAGAGGGCAGCGCTCAGCAGGTCGGAGTCGCAGGGCAGGATGTCGGCGCCGCTGGCCTCCACGACCGCATCCTGCAGGGGCAAGCGCTGCAAAAGGGCCGACACGGAGGTGTCTTGCCAATGCAGTTCGCCGCCAGTGCGGAAGAGGGTGATGAGGGCGGTGACGACCCGGCGCAGGCGGGCGGCGGCCTCTCGCGTCTGGGTCAAGCGCGGTTGCAGCTGGGGGGGCGCTTCCTTGAGGGCCACAGCCAATTGGGCGTCCATGCCGGCCAAAGGTGTGCGCAGGGCGTGGGCTGCGTGGGCAGCCAGGGCGCGTTCGTGCGCCACACGCTGGGCCAGTCGCTGGGTCAGACCCTCGATGGCGTCCACCAGGGGCTGCAGTTCGGTGCGGGTGGCGGCCAAGCCGGGCGTCTGCGGGTGCAGGGGGTCGAGTTCAGCCACTTCGCTGGACAGGTCGAGCAGGGGCTGCAGTTCGCGGCGCAGGCCGCGGTTGAGCCACCAGGCGGCGCACAGGCCCAGCAGCAGGGTCAGGCCGACCGAGGTGCCCATGGCCAGCCACATCGTGGCCCGGCGGGTGTCTTCGCGCTGGGCCACGTGCAGCACGCTGTGGCCGTTGCGCATGGGCAAGGTGAAGACGTGCCACAGGCCCAGTGCCTCGCTGGTGAAGCCTTCGGTCTGGCGCTCGGTCAGGCGGGATTCTGGCGCCTTGTGCGATCTCAGCACCACGCGGCCTTGCATGTCCACGAGCTGCCAGACGAGGTTCTCCTGGTGGGGTGGGGCGGGCAGCATGCCTTCGGGGGCGGGGTTGCTGTCGCGGTCGGCCACGGCGACCAGGCCGTAGAGGATTTCGGCCGATTCGCGCAGCGCGCCGTCCAGCAAGTCGTCGAGCACCTGATGCGTCAGCCAACCCACGCCTGCGGTCATGCCCAGGCCCCAAACGATGGCGATGCCGCCCAGCACACGGCTCAGGCGCTGGCGCATGGAGGGCAGGGCGCGCATGGTCATCCTTCAACAGGGATGCGGTAGCCCAGGCCGCGCACGGTTTCGATCAGGTTGCGCCCAAGCTTGCGACGAAGGTTGGCGATGTGCACCTCGATGACGTTGCTCTGCGCATGACCATCGCCGCCGACCAGCGCTTCCAGCGTCGCCTTGTCGACGATGCGGCCACTGCGGTTGACCAGCGCCTCCAGCAATTGCCACTCACGCGCCGTGAGTTCGACACGGAGCGGGCGATCGTTCTGGCGCAACCAAGCGCTGCGGGCTTGCAGGTCGATGTCGATGTCGCCCACGCGCTTGCGTCCGCTGGGCGCACCTGCGGCGCGGCGCTGCACAGCGTGGAGGCGCGCGAGCATTTCTTCGGGCTCGAAAGGCTTGACGAGGTAGTCGTCGGCGCCAGATTCCAGGCCAGTGATTCGGTCCTTGAGCAGGTCGCGCGCGGTCAGCATCAAGATGGGGCGGTTGTCCTGCTGGCGCCTGAGGCTGCGCACCCAGTCCAGGCCTGAGCCGTCTGGCAGCTGCCAATCCACCAGCAAGGCGTCGTGATGCGCGCTCACCATGCAGCGTGCGTCCAGCAGGCGCTGGGCCCAGTCCACGGTGTGCCCTTCGGCCCTCAGGAAATCGCGCAGGCCTTCGCCCAGGATTGGGTCATCTTCCAGCAGGAGCAATTGCATGCCCAAACGTTAGCATGGGGGGCTGCCGGCAGTGTTCAGCTTGGCTTCATGTTGCGGCGAGACACTGTGAGCGATCCATCAAAAGGTGATCCCATGTTCCCAATGTTGAGGCATACCCTGGCCGCGGCGCTCGCGGCCGCTGCGGTGGCTGCTGTGGCTGCAGCGCCCGCTGAAGTGCTGAACCTCACGGCCCAGCAGGTATCGGCGCTCGGGGTGGTGTCTGTGCCGCTGTCCCAGGCTGCCCAGGCCGGTGCGACCGTGTCTGCGCAGTTGCGCTTGCCTGCCCAACAGCAGCAGGTCGTGGCGGCCCCGGTGTCGGGTTTGGTCACCGCCATTCAGGCTGACACGGGTGCTTCTGTTCGCCAGGGGCAGTGGTTGGTGCGCATGCGCAGCACCCAGGCCCAGGCCTTGCGGCGCGATGCCTTGCAAGCGGGCAGCCAGCAGGAGTTGGCCGAGCGCAGCCTGAAGCGCGATGAACTGTTGATGTCCGAGGGCCTGATCGCGCAATCGCGCCTGGACCAGAGCCGCACCCAAGCGCGCGTGGCCCGCTTGACGGCGCAACAGCAGCAACAGGCGCTCGGTCAGGCCTTGGGTTCTGCCCATGTCTCACCCAATGGCGAGATCACGCTGGTGGCGCCAATGAGCGGCCAGCTCGCCGAGCTGATGGTCAGTGTTGGCCAGCGCGTCGAGGAGGCTGCACCCCTGCTGAAGCTGGCCAACCTCCAGGAGCTCTCAGTGGAATTGCAAGTGCCGGTGCAGCAGGTTCAGGGCCTGCAGGTGGGGCAGACCGTGCAGGTGCTGCCAACAGGCGGCAACGTGGCGTCCGGTTCGGGGGCCTTGGCTGCCACGGTGGTGTCCATCGCGCCTTTGCTGGACGAGCGAACCCAAAGCGTGACGGTGCGTGCCCGCCTGCGCCAGACGGCGTCCGGTAGCCTGCGTCCTGGGCAGTGGGTGCAGGCCCGCCTGCAAACCAGCAGTGACTTGCCTTTGCTGCCAGAGTCGGCCATCGTGACCCTGTCGGCGTCGGGTGAACAGGCCGTGTTCATCGAAGAAGCGCCAGGGCGCTACCGCTTGCAAAAGGTGAAGACGTCGGGGCGCCAGGGCAGCGACATGGTCGTGCAGGGCCTGCCCGAGGCCACGGCCGGTGCGGCGCCACTGCGCATCGTGACCCGGGGCACCGCTGCGCTCAAGGCGCTGCTCAAGCCTTGAGCCGCGGGAGCCGCTTGTGAATGCACTCATCGAGTTTTCGCTGCGCCAGCGCCTGCTGACGCTGATCCTGGTGGCCATGATGGCCGGCGCGGGCGTGTTCGCCTGGAGCAAGTTGCCCATCGACGCCTTCCCCGATGTGTCGGGCACGCAGGTCAAGGTCATCGTCAAGGCGCCGGGCCTCACGCCCGAGGAGGTCGAGGCCCGCATCACCGTGCCCATCGAGCAGGAGCTGCTGGGCATCCCCAAGCAAAAGATGCTGCGCTCGACCTCGAAGTACGCCCTGGCCGACATCACCCTGGACTTCGACGACGGCACCGACATCTACTGGGCCCGCCAACAGGTCAACGAGCGCCTGAGCGGCGTCATGAAAGACCTGCCCGACACGGCCTCGGGCGGCCTCGCGCCCATCACCACGCCTTTGGGCGAGATGTTCATGTTCACCATCGAGGGGCCGCAGACGCTGGAGGAGCGCCGCCGTCTGCTCGACTGGGTGATCCGGCCCGCGCTGCGCACCATCCCCGGCGTGGCCGACGTCAACAGCCTGGGCGGCCGCGTGCGCACCTTCGAGGTCGTGCCCGACCCGGCCGCGCTGCAGGCGCAGGGCGTCAGCCTCAACCAGTTGCAAGAGGCCATCGTGGCCAGCCACCGCAACGACGGTGCTGGCCGCCTCACGCAGGGCGAAGAGGCCCTGATCGTGCGGGCCGAGGGCGCGCTGCAAACGCTCGACGATGTGCGCAACACCGTGGTGCGCAGCGAAGCCGGCCGCGTCACGCGGGTGGCCGACGTGGCCGAGGTGCGCTTCGGCGAGCTGACGCGCTACGGCGCCGTCACGAAAGATGGCAAGGGTGAAGCCGTCGAAGGCCTGGTGCTGGGCCTGCGCGGTGCCAATGCCCGCGAGGTGGTCGCTGGTGTGAAAACTCGCTTGGAGGTGCTGCAACCCACCTTGCCCAAGGGCACGGTGATCGATGTGTTCTACGACCGCAGCAATCTGGTGGACCGCGCCGTGCACACGGTCGGCAAGGCCTTGCTGGAGGCCGTGGTGCTGGTCGTGTTGCTGCTGCTGGCCTTCCTGGGGCAGGTACGCCCGGCTTTGGTGGTGGCACTGATGCTGCCGCTGGCCGCATTGGGCACCTTCGTGCTCATGCACTGGTTTGGCCTGTCGGCCAACCTCATGAGCCTGGGGGGGCTCGCCATCGCCATCGGCATGCTGGTGGACGGCGCTGTGGTGGTGGTCGAAAACGTCGAGGCCCACCTTGCCAAGGGCGATGCTGCCAAGCACCCGATCCTGCAGGTGGTGGCGCGCGCTGCCCGCGAGGTCGTGATGCCGGTGACCTCGGGCATCGCCATCATCATCATCGTGTTCCTGCCCCTGCTCAGCCTGGAAGGTCTGGAGGGCAAGCTGTTCGGACCGGTGGCGCTGACCATCGTGTTCGCCCTCGGCGTGTCCTTGCTGCTGTCGCTGAGCCTGGTGCCGGTGCTGGCCTCGTGGTTGCTGAAAGCTGGCCACACGCAAGAGCCCTGGCTGATGCGCAAGCTGCACGCCGCTTACCTGCCCCTGTTGCGCTGGGCGCTGGCCAACCCCAAGACCCTGATGGGCGGCGCCGGTGCGGCCTTGCTGGGCGCGGTGCTGCTGTTCACGCAGGTGGGCAAGACCTTCATGCCCACGCTGGACGAAGGCGACCTCATCCTGCAGCTGGAGAAGCTGCCTTCCATCGGCCTGGACGCGACCGCCGCCGTGGACCTGCGCGTGCAGCAAGAGATCTTGAAGCGCGTGCCCGAGGTGAAAGGCATTGTCGCGCGCAGCGGTGCCGACGAACTGGGCCTGGACCCGATGGGCCTGAACCAGACCGACACCTTCCTGGTGCTCAAGCCGCACGAGACCTGGCGCAACCCCGACAAGGAATGGTTGATCGGCCAGTTGCGCGAGGTCATGGAGAGCTTCCCCGGCGTGGATTCGACCTTCACCCAACCGATCGACATGCGCGTCTCGGAGATGCTGACGGGCGTGCGCGGCGACGTCGCCGTCAAGATCTACGGCACGAGCCTGAAGGAGCTCAACGCCATGGCGCTGAAGGTCGAGGCCTTGATCGCGCAAATTCCAGGGGCGACCGACACGCTCACGCTGCGCAACGACGGCGTGGCCTACCTGCAGGTGCAGATCGACAGGCAGGCAGCCGGTCGCCTGGGCCTGCACGCGCAGGACATCCAGGCCGACCTGCGCCGCTGGATCGAGGGTCAGCCCATTGGCCTGATCCAAGAGCCCGGCCGGCGCACACCGCTGGTGATCCGTGGCAGCGAGAAGCTGCGCCAGTCGCCCGCCGATTTCGAAGCCTTGCGCATCGTCACGCCCGACGGGCAGTCGCTGCCGCTGTCCGCCGTGGCGCGCCTCACGCGCACCGATGGCCCGGTCAAGATCGACCGCGAGCAAGCGCAGCGCTATGTGGTGGTGCAGACCAATGTGCGTGGCCGCGACCTGGTCGGGTTCGTCGAAGAAGCCCGTGCCAAGGTGACGCAGGCTGTGCCTCTGGCCGAGGGCTACAGCATCACCTGGGGCGGCCAGTTCGAGAACCAGCAGCGCGCAGCCCAACGCCTGGGCCTGGTGGTGCCAGTGGCCCTGCTGTTGATCTTCTTCCTGCTGTTCTCGACCTTCGGCTCGGTGCGACAGGCAGCGCTGGTGCTGTCCAACGTGCCCTTGGCGCTGATCGGTGGCATCGCGGCGCTGGCCGTCACCGGCGAGTACCTGTCGGTGCCGGCTTCGGTGGGCTTCATTGCGTTGTTGGGCATCGCGGTGCTCAATGGCGTCGTGATGGTGAGCTGCTTCAACCAGCTGATCGAAGAGGGCCTCTCGCCGCGTGATGCAGTGTGGGAGGGCGCCCAGCGCCGCCTGCGGCCGGTGCTGATGACGGCGGCCATCACGGCGGGCGGTTTGATCCCGCTGCTGTTCGCCACGGGGCCGGGCTCGGAAATCCAGAAACCCCTGGCCATTGTGGTGACAGGTGGCTTGCTCAGCTCCACGGCCTTGACCCTGCTGTTGTTGCCGATGGCCTATGAGCGATTCGGTGTGCGCAAGGAGGATGCGGCATGAAAGAAGGTCTGGATCGGTTCCTGGGAGGGGCGGCGGACCGTCTGATGCGCGTGGCACGCGACTTGGCATTGGCGGCCCTTGTGGCGGCCGCGGCGGTCGTGTTGATGCTGGTGTTCATGCAGGCCCAAGCCCATGCCGAGGAGGTCACCAAGCTGCCACCCGATGCCGCGGTGACCGAGGCTTTGCAACGCTCTCCTGCCTGGCGTGCGGCCCTGCAGCGCCAACAGGCCGAGCGCGCCCGTGGCGCAGCGGTGGTTGCCAACCCGAACGACTGGACACCCTCGGCAAGCTGGGCGCAGCGCCAAGCCCGTGCCGATGCTGGCGCAGCCAGCCCCGCCGGCGGCGATGTGCGCACGCGCGAGTGGTCGGTTGGTTTGTCACGTGGCTTGCGCTTGCCGGCGAAAGCCGAGGCGGCGTTTGCGGCAGGCCAAGGCCAGCAGGCGCGTGCCGATGCGCAACTGGCCATGGCCTGGCACGAGCTGACGCGCAGCTGGCTGGAAGATGCCGTTGGTGTGCTGCAGGCATCTCGCCAGGCGCAACTGCTGGCCGCCCAGCTCCGGCTGTGGGAGCAGCAGCACCAGGCCGCAGCGCGTCGGCATGCACTGGGCGATGCCGCTCGCCAGGAGCTGGTGCTGTTGGATGCTGCACGTGCTCAGGCCCAGTCACAGTGGCTGCAAGCGCAGCAGCGCTGGCAGGCTGCGCAAGGCGTGTGGCGCAGCCGTTACCCAGGCCTGCCCCTGCCGCAAGCCGGCATGCCATCTGAGGCGATGCCTCTCATGGCAGACTTGCCGGCCTCCGCGCCGGTGGCCGCTGAGACTGGTGAGCCAGCTGAGGCGGCTTGGCTGGAGTCGCACCCGCAGGGGCGGCTGGCGCGCCTGGAGGCCGATGCCGCCGAGGCTCAGGCTCGTTTGGCCGAAGCCGAGCGCCAGCCCGATCCCACTGTGGGCGTGCAACTGGGCCGTGAGCGCAGCGGCGCAGAGCGCATCCTCGGCGTCAACGTGTCTTGGCCTTTGGGCAGTGCGGCCCGCACTTTGCAGTCGCAAGCCCAATGGGCCGATGCCCAAGCGGCACGTGCCCAGGAGCTTGAGGTGCGGCGCGAGCTGCAGCGCAGCCTGGCCTTGTGGCGCGCCGAATGGCGGTCTGGCCAGCAGGTGTGGCAGGCGGCCGAGCAGGCGCAAGCGCAGACCCGCCAGGCCGCGCTGGCTGTGCGCAAGGGCTACGAGTTGGGCGAGGGCTCGCTCAGCGAGGTCTTGCTGTTGCAGCGCCAGTGGCTGGACCAGCAGCAAGCTGCGTCCAACGCCGAGTTGGAGGCGTTGCGCGCGCGCTGGCGTTGGGAGCTGGAGACTGGCGCCCGCTGGGCATGGGCGCCTGAGATTGCGCGCTGAGGCTTGGCCTCAGGCGCTTCGTCACATCGACCAGGGCAGCGCTGTCAGAAGGGGATGTCGTCGTCCATGTCGTCAAAACCCGTGGCGGATTTCGCCGCTGGGGCCGGGGCAGGGCGTGGCGCGGGGGCCGGGCGAGCTGCCGGACGGCTGGCCTGTGCCGGCGCCTCCTGGCTGAAGTCGTCACCGCCGCCTTGCTGGCCGTAGCCACCGCCGCCGCCGCCGCCCATTCCGCCGCCTTCACGGCCACCCAGCAGTTGCATCTGCTCGGCCACGATTTCGGTCGTGTAGTTGTCCTTGCCGTCCTTGTCCTGCCACTTGCGGGTCTTCAGGCGGCCTTCGACATAGACCGAGCGGCCCTTTTTCAGGTACTCACCGGCGATTTCGGCCAGGCGGTCGTAGAACACAACACGGTGCCATTCGGTCTCTTCGACCTTGTCACCCGAATTTTTGTCCTTCCAATTGCGCGTGGTGGCAATGGACACGTTGCAGACGGCGGCGCCGTTGGGCGTGTAGCGGACTTCGGGGTCGCGGCCCAGGTTGCCGATGAGGGTGACTTTGTTGACAGAAGCCATGGATGCGTTCCAGACAAGAGATGGTTGGTTGAAAAGGGTGCCGTTTGTTAGCCCCGCCATTATCGCGCGGCCCCCTCGTTTCGCCAGCCCCCAGACGCCCGCTTGCGAGGGCCCCCTGATGGGGGTGGCGCGTGCTGGGGCCTACACTCCCGCATCCCCCCTCGACCGCGGAGTTCACCATGTGCCAGTTGCTGGGCATGAACTGCAACACCCCCACCGACATCGTCTTCAGCTTTTCGGGCTTCGCCCAGCGCGCCTGCGAGCACGCCGATGGCTTTGGCATCGCCTTTTTCGAGGGCCGGGGCCTGCGGCACTTCGTGGATCACCTCTCTGCGGAGAACTCGCCGGTGGCCGAGCTCATCCAACGCTACCCCATCCAGAGCAAGCAGGTGATCGCGCACATCCGCAAGGCCACGCAAGGCCGCGTGGCGCTGGAGAACTGCCACCCCTTTGTGCGCGAACTCTGGGGCCACTACTGGGTGTTCGCGCACAACGGCAACCTGGTGGATTTCCACCCGCGCCTGCACGCCGCGTTCAGGCCCGTGGGCGACACCGACAGCGAGCGCGCCTTTTGCTGGCTGATGCAAGAGCTGGCCAAGAGCCACGCGGCCATGCCCTCGGTGGACGAGCTCACGCGGACGCTGTCCGAGCTGATGCCGCAGGTGGCGCGCCATGGCACGTTCAACTGCATGCTCAGCCAGGGCGATGCGCTGTGGGCGCATTGCAGCACCCACCTGCACCACCTGGTGCGCCAGCACCCCTTCGGTGTGGCCCGCCTGCACGACCAGGACGTCGAAGTGGATTTTGCGGAACTCGCGCAGCCCGGTGACCGCGTGGCCGTCATCGCCACGCAGCCGCTCACGGTGGGTGAGCCCTGGGTCGCGATGCAGCCGGGTCAGTTGCTGGCTTTTGTGGACGGCTTGCCGCGACCTTGAACCGCGGCGCTGGTCGTGGGTGAGGGCGGGTTGGCTGGGCCCAAGCCTGAAGCCTGCAGCACCGCGCTGGCCAGGGCCTCCTGCGTGCCGGTCTGTCCGAAGAAGCTGAGCTGGCCTTCCAGCAGGAGGTGGCTCAGTCCGTGGACCAGGCTCCAACGTGCCAGCGCGCGCAGCATGGTGGCCTCGTCGATGGGGCCGCTGTGCCCGGCGGCGCGGGAATCGTCCAGCAATTGTCCGAAGGCGGCCATCGCGGCTTCCTGAAGCTCGGCGCTGTCGCAGGCCCGGGTGAAGCGGCCGAACATGAGCCGGAACAGGGCCGGGTGGGCCTGGGCGAAGCGCACATAGCCCAAACCCGTGGCAACCGGGTCCGTGTGGGATGCGGCCTGCGCATCGCGTTGGGCCTGCGCGAAGCGGCGGAAACCCTCGGCCGCCACGGCGCTGAGCAGGGCGTCCTTGTCGGCGAAGTGCCGGTACACGGCGTTGGCCGACACGCCCAGCTCCCGCGCCAGCGCGCGCAGGCTCAGCTCCGACGCGTCGTGGGCTTCGAGTGCGGCCAGGCCTGCTTCGATGAGGGCGTTGCGCAGGTCACCGTGGTGGTAGGCGCGGTCGGGATTGCTGGAAACCATGATGTTGACATTGTCCACATTCCGTGGTGTCATGCGCATGTTCACGCTGTCAACATGTCATCAGCTTGAGGAGACCCCACCATGTCCCTGACCTTGCCCTGGACCGGCTCGCGCCCGGTCGATGCCACCCAGCCCACTTTCCTGGACGATGTGTTCGCTCCCGTGCCCAGCGAGTCGGAAACCACCGCCTTGCGCGTGGACGGTGTGTTGCCCGAGGCGCTGAGCGGCCTGTACGCCCGCATCGGCCCCAACCCGATCAAGCCCCAGCCCAAGCGCTACCACTGGTTCACCGGCGACGGCATGGTGCACGGCCTGCGCCTGCACGCGGGTCGGGCCGAGTGGTACCGCAGCCGCTACGTGGGCAGCAACAGCGCGCACAAGGCCCTGGGGCGGCCGCTGCTGCCGGGGCTGCGACATGGCCCTGGTGATGTTGTCAACACCAACGTTTATGCCCATGCCGGTCGGGTCTGGGCCTCGGTCGAGGCGGGCATGCTGCCGGTGCAGCTCGATGCCAGGCTGGACAGCGTGCGCCATGGCACTTTTGACAGCCCCCGCAAGCAGCCTTTCACCGCCCACCCGCACCGCGACCCCCGCACGGGCGAGCTCCATGCCATCTGCTACGACGCGATGGTGCGCCACAAGCTGCAGTACGTGCGCGTGTCGCCGCAGGGTGAGGTCAGCCGCGTGGTGGACATCCCTGTGCAGCACGGCCCGATGGTCCACGACTGCGCCATCACCCGCCGCTTTGTGGTGGTGCTGGACCTGCCAGTGACCTTCTCGTTCAAGCGCCTGCTGACGCGGGCGGCCTTCCCCTATGCCTGGAACGACCGCCACGCAGCGCGCGTGGGCCTGCTGCCCAAGGATGGCGATGCGGCGGACATCCGCTGGCACGAGGTCGACCCCTGCTTTGTCTTCCACCCCTGCAATGCCTTTGACTTGCCCGACGGCGGCGTGGTGATGGACGTGGTGGCGCACCGCCGCATGTTCGACCGCTCGCGCAGCGGGCCGGAGATGGATTCCGGGGCGCGTTTCGAGCGCTGGACGATGCCAGCCAATGGCGGACGTGTCGTGCGCGAGGTGCTCCACGAGGTCCCGCAGGAGTTTCCGCGCTTGGACGAGCGCCTGACGGGCGAGCCCTATCGTTACGCTTACGCCGTGGGCATCGGCGAGGGTTTGGGCGACGATGGCCGGCGCGGAGGTTTGCCGCTGTTCCGCCACGATCTGCAAACCCGCACGACGGCGCAGCACGATTTCGGACCCCACGCCGTGCCGGGGGAGTTCGTGTTCGTGCCCCGGGTGGCCGGGCTGGCCGATCGTGAAGAAGACGGCTGGCTGATCGGTTTCGTGCACAACCGCCAGAGCGGCTGCGCCGAGTGCCACATCGTCAACGCCGACGACTTCACCGGTCCGCCGCAGGCGGTGGTGCACATCCCCATGCGCATACCGGCGGGCTTCCACGGGAACTGGATCGCCGACACCGAGCTGCGCGCATGAAAAAAGCGCCCCGCAGGGCGCTCTGAGGAACAGGCTTCGCTCAGTGAGCGGCTTGGTACAGCGCAGCGCCAGCCACCATCGGGTCGCCGGTGCGGTCGTAGGCTTCGACCCAAGCGTCGTAGTTGTGGATGGCTTCTTGTTGCCAGGGGTGGAAGCCCGGCTTGAAGTAGGCGAACAGCGTGCCCAGGTGGCTGGAGATGATGCCCTTGTAGCCGAACAACCACCAGCGGCACTTGACCATCATCCACATGCGCTTGCCGAAGGAGAAACCGTCGTTCTTGAGCAGGCGGTTGGTGAAGCGGATGGTCAGGTAGCTCAGGAACAGCGTGACGTGGATCATGGCCAAGCAGCGGGTGAAGTAGCCCACCTTGGCGACCTTCTGCATCACGTCATAGGCCACGGCCTTGTGCTCCATCTCTTCCACGGCATGCCACGCCATCATGGCGCGCAGCTTGGGGTCTGCGTTCTCCATGGTGTCTTTGCGCACGAAGAAGATCTCGGCCAGCATGGCGGTGAAATGCTCGAAAGCAGACGTCAGCGCCAGGTTGTATTCCTTCGAGAAGTGCTTCGTGTGGAAGCTGTTGTTGCTGTTGATGAAATCAACGATGGCATCAATGTCCATGCCTTGTTCGCGCAGGCGCTGGTTGTACTGCGAGTGGACGATGCCGTGCTGGCCTTCCTGGCGCATGAAGGTCTTGATTTCGGCCAGCAGGGCGGGGTCAGTGGTTTGCTCGCGGAAGGCGCGCACGCACGAGATGAAGTAACGCTCACCATCGGGGAAAGCGGCTTGCAGCGCGTCCACCAGGCGCGACTTGTACGGATTGTTCTCGTACCACCAGCGCGGCAACTCGCCGTCCAGGCCGAAATCGAGTTTCTCGCGGGCAACGAGTGCTTTGGCGTTGTGCAGGGCTTGCTGGCTCATGGTGTCTCCGTGTCGCCGGTCTCTGGGAACCGTCAGATTTGATCTGGGTTGGATGCTAGAGGGGCCGCGGCCACCCGCGAGGCACCGTGTGCGACACGAGGGCTGTCTGTGCGTCATGTCGCGGACTTGACTTGCATCAGGCCCGGACGGGTCTTAGGCGGGCAGGGGTTTGTGGTCCGAAAGGCGAGGCAATGACATCCTAGGGATGGGCGCGGTGGTGCGGTCAGCCTACGCTGGACTCCTTCAAACTTCAGGAGGTGTCACATGACGTTCCGCCCTTCCTTGCACGCGTTCGCGGCCGTGGCCACGGCTTTGGCTTTGGTCACGCAGGCCCAGGCCTACACCGAATACACCGACCGCGCCAGCTTCACAGCCGCGCAGCCTTCGCAATACCTCTACACCTTTGCCGCGCCGAACATCGTGTCCATCCTGTCGTCTGCGCAGGGTGATCTGGCCGATGTCAGCACGGTGGGTGGCGATGCCTACGGCCAGGCCCAGGGCAGCAATGTCGGGGGCTCCAGTGGCGGCGGCATCGACAACTTCAAGCCGCTGCGCTTCGACTTCCTGCAGCCCGTCTATGGCTTTGCCTTCGATGATTTCGACCTGACGCTGGACGAGTCTCCGGTGGTGTCGGTGTCGTTCGCCGATGGCAGCAGCTTCACGCACGTGCTGGGCACGGTGAGCACGGCCTTCACGCCCTTGTTTTACGGGGTGAGCTCCGCCGTGGCCCTGTCCCGGGTCGAGGTGTTCTCGTCCGACGCAGGCTTCAACTACCAGCCTGGCAACCGTGCCAACCTGTTGGGCAACGTGACGCTGGGCGTCACGGCGGTGCCCGAGCCCTCGAGCCTGGCCCTGGGGGCCGCAGGGTTGGCCATGGGCCTCATCGCCACGGCGCGTCGCCGTCGCTCGGGTCACGGCGCAGTGAACTGAGCCGCTCGGCGCTCAGGCCGTCTCGGCGAACAGCTCCCGCCCGATCAGCATGCGGCGGATCTCGCTGGTGCCCGCGCCGATCTCGTAGAGCTTGGCGTCGCGCCACAGGCGGCCCAGCGGGTAGTCGTTGATGTAGCCGTTGCCGCCAAAGATCTGGATGCCCTCACCGGCCATCCAGGTGGCCTTCTCGGCGGTCCACAAAATCAAGGCGGCGCAGTCCTTGCGCACATGGCGGGCGTGCTGCGTGCCCAGCGCATCGAGGTTCTTGGCCACGGTGTAGGCCAGGGCGCGCGCCGCCTGCTGCACGGTGTACATGTCGGCCAGTTTGCCTTGCAGCAGCTGGAATTCGCCGATGGCCTGGCCGAACTGCTTGCGCTCGTGCACGTAGGGGATGACGTTGTCCATCACCGCCTGCATGACGCCCAGTGGCCCGCCTGAGAGCACGGCGCGTTCGTAGTCCAGCCCGCTCATCAGCACCCGAGCGCCATTGCCCACGCCGCCCAGCACGTTCTCTGCGGGTACCTCGCAGTCCTCGAAGAACAAGGGGTAGGTGTTGGAGCCGCGCATGCCCAGCTTGTCGAGGTGCGGGCCCTTGCTGAAGCCCTTCATGCCCTTCTCGATGAGGAAGGCGGTCATGCCCTTGGCGCCAGCTTGTGGCTCGGTCTTGGCATAGACGACCAGCACATCGGCGTCGCCGCCATTGGTGATCCACATCTTGCTGCCGTTGAGCACGTAGCGATCACCACCGACGCCAGGCTTGAGCTCGGCGCGCAGCGTCATGCTCACCACGTCGGAGCCCGCATTGGGCTCGCTCATGGCCAGCGCGCCGATGTATTCGCCGCTGATCAGCTTGGGCAGGTACTGGCGCTTTTGCGCCTCGCTGCCGTTGCGGTGGATCTGGTTGACGCACAGGTTGGAGTGCGCGCCGTAGCTCAAGCCCACAGACGCGCTGCCGCGGCTGACCTCTTCCATGGCCACCATGTGGGCCAGGTAGCCCAGGTTGGTGCCGCCGTATTCCTCCGAGACCGTCAAGCCATGCAAGCCCAGCTCACCGAGCTTGCGCCACATGTCGGCGGGGAAGAGGTTGTCCTGGTCGATCTGGGCGGCGCGCGGCGCCAGCTCGCGCTGCACAAAGGCGCGCACGGCTTCGCGCAGGGCGTCGATGTCGTCACCGAGTTGGTGGTCGAGTCCGGGCAGGGTCATCGTTCGTCTCCTTCAGGGGTTTTCGGCGGCGTGCGCAGGGGTTCAGTGAGCGGTGCGTTTGGCCAGCAGGGCATTGGCCACGCGCGAGACCGGCTTGCGGCCGAGTGCGCCCGAGATGAAAGCGCCGGCGTCCACCAGCGCGTCCAGGTCGATGCCGGTGTGGATGCCCAGGCCGTGCAGCAAATAGACGACGTCTTCCGTGGCCACGTTGCCGGTGGCGCCTTTGGCGTAGGGGCAGCCGCCCAGGCCGGCCACGCTGGCATCGAAGGTGTGGATGCCCAGTTGCAAGCAGGCATGGATGTTGGTGAGCGCCTGGCCGTAGGTGTCGTGGAAGTGGCCGCTGAGCTCGGCCAGGGGCACGTGCTTCAGCGTGGCCTCCATCACTGCGCTGACGCGCCCAGCCGTGCCCACGCCGATGGTGTCGGCGATGCCGATGTGGTGGGCGCCGATGTCGAGCAGGCGCTGGGCCACATCGACCACGGCGTCGATGCCGACCTCGCCCTGGTAGGGACAGCCCAGCGCGCACGACACCGCGGCGCGCACGCGCAGGCCATGGGCGCGCGCAGCTTCGGCCACCGGACGGAAGCGCTCGATGGACTCGGCGATCGAGCAGTTGATGTTGCGCTGGCTGAAGGCTTCGGAGGCTGCGGCGAAGATGACGACCTCGTCGGCACCCGCGGCCAATGCGCCTTCGAAGCCCTTCATGTTGGGTGTGAGCACGCTGTGGCGCACGCCAGCCGGGCGCTGGATGCCGGCCATGACCTCGGCGTTGTCGGCCATCTGCGGCACCCACTTGGGGCTGACGAAGCTGGTGACTTCGATGTGCTTCAGGCCGGCGGTCTGCAGGCGGTGCACGAGCGCGATCTTGTCGGCGGCAGGCACGGGTTGTGCCTCGTTCTGCAGGCCATCGCGGGGGCCGACATCGACCAGGGTGACGTGGGTGGGGAGCATCGCGTTCATTCCAATCGCAGCAGTTCGACGCCTTCGGCCACCTGGTCGCCAACGCTGCACAGCAGCTCGGCCACGGTGCCATCTCGCGGGGCGGTGAGGCTGTGTTCCATCTTCATGGCTTCGGTGATGAGCAGCACCTGACCGGCCTTCACCGCATCGCCTGCCGCCACGAGCACGGCGATCACTTTGCCCGGCATGGGCGCGGTGACCCGGCCGCTGCCGACCTGCTGAGTGCTTGGCGCGGTCAGCGGGTCCAGCCAGTGCAGGGTGGTGTGGCCCGCGGGGGTGAAGATGTCGAAGGCGTCGAAAGCGTCGTTGCGGTCCACATGGGCCGACCATGGCTGGCCGTCCACCTGTGCCAGGAGGCGGTCGGGCTCGGGGCGGTGCAGGCCTTGCACGGTCGCGGTCACATCGCCCCACAGCAGGCGCAGGCCGCCGTCGCGCGCTTGTTGCACCTGCACGGTCACGGTCTGATCGCCGCCAGGCTGGGGCCAACGCCACTGCAGCACGCGCTGGTTGTGGCCGTGCAAGGCCCAGCCGTCGCTGCGTGACCAGGGGTCTGTCGATGTGATGGGGACAGCGTCCAGCCACCAGCGCAGCGTCGCACCCAGCAGGGCATCGCGCAGGTGCTGTTGCTGCGCATGCGCCTGTGGTGCGCCGAACAGGGCCTCGTGTTCGCGCTCGATGAGGGCGGTGTCCAGCTGCGCTTGGGCAAAGGCGTCGGTGCGCACCAGGCGGCGCAGGAAGCCCACGTTGTGCTGCAGACCGGTGATGTGCAGGGCGCTCAGGGCCTCGTCCAGGCAGGCCAGCGCGGCCTCGCGCGTGTCGCCATGCACGATGAGCTTGGCGATCATGGCGTCGTAGTGCGGCGAGATGGCATCGCCCGCGGCCACGCCGCTGTCCATGCGCACGGTGCCCGGCGTGAAGCGTGTGGCCTCGGGGGTGCGCAGCGTGCGCAAGGTGCCGGTGGATGGCAGGAAGCCTTGGGCGGGGTTTTCGGCGCAGATGCGCGCTTCGATCGCATGGCCGCGCAGCGGGATCTGGTCTTGCGTCAAGGGCAGGGGCTCGCCGGCGGCCACGCGCAACTGCCACTCGACCAGGTCGAGGCTGGTGATGGCCTCGGTGACGGGGTGCTCGACCTGCAGGCGGGTGTTCATCTCCATGAAATAGAAGCGACCACCTTGGGGCCCGTCTGCTTCGCAGATGAACTCCACCGTGCCGGCGCCCACATAGCCCACGCTGCGCGCGGCGGCCACGGCGGCGGCGCCCATCTCGGCGCGGCGCTCGGGCGTCATGCCAGGCGCCGGGGCCTCTTCCAGCACCTTCTGGTGGCGGCGCTGCACCGAGCAGTCGCGCTCGAACAGGTGGATGACGTGGCCCAGTGTGTCCGCGAAGACCTGCACCTCGATGTGGCGGGGGCGCTGCAAGTAGCGCTCGACCAGCACCTGGGCGCTGCCGAAGCTGGCCTCGGCCTCGCGCTGGCACGAGGCCAGGGCGGCGGTGAAATCTTCCGAGCGCTGGACGATGCGCATGCCCTTGCCGCCGCCGCCCGCGCTGGCTTTGATGAGCACGGGAAAGCCGATGGCCTCGGCCTGCGCGCGCAGGAAGTCGGGCTCCTGGCGAGCACCGTGGTAGCCGGGCACCAGGGGCACGCCGGCGCCTTCCATCAGCGCCTTGGCCGCCGACTTGCTGCCCATGGCGGCGATGGCCGATGGCGGTGGGCCGATGAAGGCGATGCCCGCGTCCACGCAGGCCTGGGCGAAGTCTTCGTTCTCGGACAGGAAGCCGTAGCCGGGGTGAACGGCCTGGGCGCCGGTGGCCAGGGCGGCGGCGAGGATGCGGTCGGCGCGCAGGTAGCTGTCGCGCGGGCTGGCCCCGCCGATGTGCACAGCCTCGTCACAGGCTTGCACGTGCAGGGCGTGGGCGTCGGCATCCGAGAACACGGCCACGGTGCGGATGCCCATGCGGCGCGCGGTGGCGGCCACGCGGCAGGCGATTTCGCCTCGGTTGGCGATGAGGATTTTTTGGAACATGGTGGTTCGGCTCAATCCGGCTGGGTGGTGGACATCACCCAGGGCGGCGTACTGCGCGCCAGGAAGGCGCCGATGCCCGCCTTGCCTTCGTCACTGGCGCGGATGTCGGCGATGCTCCGCGCCGTCACGTCGCGCAGCTCGTGGGTGATGGGCGTCTGGCCGATGTCGCGCACCAGTTGCTTGCAGGCGCGCACCGCCAGCGGACCGTTGCGCAGCACCTGGTCGACCACGCTTTGCACAGTCGATGTCAGTGCGTCGGCCGCCACCACCTCGTGCACCAGGCCCAGCAGTTGCGCGCGCTCGGCCGAGAAGCGCTCCGCCGTCACGAAGTAGCGCCGCGCGGCACGCTCGCCAATCGCATGGATGACGTAGGGGCTGATGGTGGCTGGGATCAGGCCCAGCTTGGCCTCGGAGAGGCAGAACTGTGCCGACGCCGCCGCCACGACCACATCGCAGCACGACACCAGGCCCACGCCGCCGCCATAGCAGTCGCCCTGCACCTCGCCGATCACGGGCACCGGGCAGCGCTGCAGCGTCCACAGCATGTTGGCCAGGCGTGAGGCGTCGCGGTGGTTGTCCACCCAGCTGTAGTCGGCGGTCTGGCGCATCCAGTTCAGGTCGGCGCCGGCGCAAAACGCCGTGCCGCTCGAGGCCAGCACGACCGCGCGAAGTCCGTCGTCTCGCGACAGTGCGGTGAAGACCTCGGTCAGCTCGGTGATGGTGTCGGCATGGAAGGCATTGCGCACCTCGGGCCGGTTCAGGCGCACGGTGGCGACCGCGCCATCGCGCGTCAGTTGCAGCTGCTTCATCGTGGCGGTGTTGGGGGGCGTGCTCATGCCGGGCTCCTCACATGCGGAAGACGCCAAAGCGCGTCTCGGGGATGGGCGCGTTGAGGCTGGCGCTCAAGGCCAGGCCGAGCACGCGGCGGGTGTCGGTGGGGCGGATGAGGCCGTCGTCCCACAGGCGGGCGGTGGCGTGGTAGGGGTGGCCTTGCGCCTCGTACTGATCGCGGATGGGCGCCTTGAAAGCTTCCTCTTCCGCGCTGGACCACGTCCCCCCTTTGCCTTCGATGCCATCGCGCTTGACGGTCGCCAGCACCGATGCCGCCTGCTCACCGCCCATCACGCTGATGCGCGCGTTGGGCCACATCCAGACGAAGCGCGGGTCGAAGGCGCGGCCGCACATGCCGTAGTTGCCCGCCCCGAAGCTGCCGCCGATGATGACGGTGAACTTGGGTACCTGCGCGCAAGACACGGCGGTCACCATCTTGGCGCCGGCTCTCGCGATGCCTTCGTTCTCGACCTTGCGGCCCACCATGAAGCCGGTGATGTTCTGCAGAAAGACCAGCGGGACCTTGCGCTGGCAGCACAGCTCGATGAAGTGCGCGCCCTTGTTGGCCGACTCTGAAAACAGGATGCCGTTGTTGGCGACGATGCCCACCGGCATGCCCTCGATGTGGGCGAAGCCGCAGACCAGGGTGCTGCCGTAGCGGGCCTTGAATTCGTCGAACTCGGAGCCATCGACGGTGCGGGCGATGACCTCGCGCACATCGAAGGGCTTGCGCGTGTCGGTGGGGATGACGCCCATCAGCTCCGCCTCGTCCAGCAGAGGCGGGCGGGGTGTGGTCAGTGCCACCTCGGGTGCCTTGCGCCAGTTCAGCCTGGCCACGCATTGCCGCGCGATGGCCAGCGCATGCACGTCGTCGCGGGCCAGGTGGTCGGCCACGCCGGACAAGCGCGTGTGCACGTCGCCGCCGCCCAGGTCCTCGGCCGTGACTTCCTCGCCGGTGGCCGCCTTCACCAGGGGCGGTCCACCCAGGAAGATGGTGCCCTGGTCGGCGACGATGACGGTCTCGTCGCTCATGGCTGGCACGTAGGCGCCACCGGCCGTGCACGAGCCCATCACCACGGCGATCTGCGGGATGCCGGCGGCGCTCATGTTGGCCTGGTTGTAGAAGATGCGGCCGAAGTGGTCGCGGTCCGGGAAGACCTCGTCCTGGTTGGGCAGGTTGGCGCCGCCCGAGTCCACCAGGTAGATGCAGGGCAGGCGGTTGGCCCAGGCGATTTCCTGCGCCCGCAGGTGCTTCTTCACGGTGAGCGGGTAGTAGGTGCCGCCCTTCACGGTGGCGTCGTTGCACACCACCATGCATTCCACACCGGCCACACGCCCGATGCCGGCGATCACCCCGGCGCAAGGCGCGGCGTTGTCATAGACGTTGAGGGCGGCCAGCGGCGCGACTTCGAGGAAAGGCGAACCGGGGTCGAGCAGCTGGGCCACGCGGTCGCGCGGCAGCAGCTTGCCGCGGGCCAGGTGCTTGGCGCGCGGGGCCTCGCCGCCGCCCAGGGCCACGCGGGCGAGTTGCGCGTCGAGGTCATCGACCAGGATCTGCATGGCCGCGGCGTTGGCCTTGAACGCCTCGCTGCGGGGCTGGAGTTGGGTGCTCAGGATGGGCATGTGGCTCAGCGTGAATGGGCGTCGGGGTGGTTGTCGGTGTGTGCGACGGCGTGTCAGGGTGCGGCGGCGTGGCGCAGCGCCTGCGTCACCTCGTCGCGCAGGCGCATCAGCGCGCTCAGCGAGGCGTCGCGCGGGGCGATGGCGCTCCAGATCAGCTCGGTGAGCTGCTCGGCCGTGGTGTCGATGCGCGGGCGCTTCAAGGTGGTGATGGCGTCCCACAGCACGTGCTCCATCGCGCCATAGACCAGGTCGCGCAGCAAGCGCAGCGGCATGTCCTGGCGCACCAGGCCCTGAGCCTGACCCTCGGCCAGCGCGTGCATCAACGGGGCGGTGTAGCGGCGCTTGCAGTCGGCAATGACTTGGGCGAGTTCGGGCTCGGCCGCACGGCCCTCGCTGAGCACCAGGGCGCACAGGCCCGAGCCATCGGCCAGCAGGGTGACGAGGTGAGCGCGCACCACGTGGGCCAGCTTGGCGTGCACGCCGGGCAGCTGCGGCACGTCGCGCTCCAGCTCGGCCGAGATCTCGCCATACCAGTCGGTGATGACCTGGATGCACAGTTCGCGCTTGCCCGCGAAGTAGGTGAACACCGTGGCTTCCGAGACCCCGGCGGCCTGCGCGATCAGGGCCGTCGTGGCGCCCTGGTAGCCGTGCTCGGAGAACACCCGGCGCGCCGCGGCCAGCAGGTCCTGGACGCGGTGGGCGGTGCTGGCGCGGCGTGGCGTGGTGCGCTGGAGGGCGGTGCTGGGCGAAGGCATCTGGAAATTGAGTGTCACTCAGATATGGGATTCATCATGCCAGCTGATGCCTGGCCTTGTCACTGCCTGAGACTCAGGGTTTGACCTGAGTTGTGCTCAAGGCATCGGAGGCCTTCGGCCAGGCCTGAGGCACCGCCATGGCATGATGGCGCCCTGCCTCGCCTGCCCCGACACCTCCTGCACCATGTCTGCCGACCTCCCCTGGGACCGCCCCCAGCCCCACACGCTGGACGTGGTCGTGTCGCCCGAGCACATCGACCTCATGCGCCACACCAACAACGTGGTGTACCTGCAGTGGCTGGAAGACGTGGCCTGGGCGCATTCCTCGGCGCTGGGCTTGGGCCCCGCCCAGTACGAGGCCCTGGGGCACGGCATGGTGGTGCGCCAGCACGAGCTCAACTACCTGCAGGCCACCCGCCTGGGCGAGCGCCTGGTGCTGGGCACCTGGCTGACGGGCGCCGACAAGCTCACCCTGCAGCGTCACTACCAGTTCATCCGCCGCGACGATGGTCAGACCGTCTTCCGCGGTCGCAGCGAGTTCGTCTGCGTGGACATCGCTCAGGGCCGCGTGCGCCGCATGCCACCCGAGTTCGCGCAGGCCTACAGCGGCGCGCTGGTGCTGGATGCGCCCTGACTGATGCTCGCTGACATCCTCCACGAGGTCTTTGGCTACAGCGCCTTCCGCGGCCAGCAGGCCGACATCGTTGCGCACGTGGCGTCCGGACACGATGCCCTGGTGCTCATGCCCACGGGCGGCGGCAAGAGCCTGTGCTACCAAGTGCCGGCGATTGCGCGGCATCGCGAAGGCAAGGGCGTCACCATCGTCGTCTCGCCGCTGATTGCGCTGATGCACGACCAGGTCGGAGCGCTCGAAGAAGTCGGTGTGCACGCTGCCTTCCTCAACAGCACCCTGAGCAGCGAAGACGCCCAGCGCATCGAGCGCGAGATGATGGCCGGCCGCCTGGTGATGCTGTACGTGGCACCCGAACGCGTCACCCACCCGCGCTTCCAGGCCCAGCTGGCCAGCCTGCACGAGCGTGGCCTGCTCAGCCTCTTCGCCATCGACGAAGCGCACTGCGTCAGCCAGTGGGGCCACGACTTCCGCGAAGACTACCTGCAGCTCTCGATGCTGCACGAGCGCTACCCCGACGTGCCCCGCGTGGCGCTGACGGCCACCGCCGACGACCAGACCCGCGCCGACATGATCGAGCGCCTGCAACTGCAGGACGCCCGCGTCTTCATCAGCAGCTTCGACCGCCCCAACATCCGCTACACCCTGGTCGAGAAGGACAACCCGCGTCAGCAGCTCTTGCGCTTCATCCGCCGTGAGCACGAGGGCGATGCCGGCATCGTGTACTGCCAGAGCCGCAAGAAGGTCGAAGACACGGCCGAGTGGCTGAGCGAGCAGGGCATTCCCGCTTTGCCCTACCACGCCGGCCTGGACGCGGGCGTGCGCCAGCGTCACCAGGACCGCTTCCTGCGCGAAGACGGCTTGGTCATGGTGGCCACCGTGGCCTTCGGCATGGGCATCGACAAGCCCGATGTGCGCTTCGTGGCCCACCTCGACCTGCCCAAGAACATCGAGGCCTACTACCAGGAGACGGGCCGTGCCGGCCGCGATGGCGCCGATGCCGAGGCCTGGCTGGCCTATGGTCTGGCCGATGTCGTCAACCAGCGCCGCATGATCGACGAGAGCCCCGCGCACGACGATTTCAAGCGCGTGCAGCGCGGCAAGCTCGACGCCCTGCTCGCCCTGGCCGAGGCCCACGACTGCCGGCGCGTGCGCCTGCTGGCCTACTTCGGCGAAGACAGCACCCCCTGCGGCAATTGCGACAACTGCCTGAACCCGCCCCAGACCTGGGATGGCACCGAGGCCGCGCGCAAGCTGCTCAGTGGCATCTACCGCTTCTGGCAGCACGGCCAGCAGCGCTTTGGCGCGGGCCACCTCATCGACGTGCTGCGCGGCCGCTTGACGGACAAGGTCACACAGTACGGCCACCAGAGCTTGAGCACCTTCGGCATTGGCGCGGACCTCAGCGAGCACCAATGGCGTGCGGTGCTGCGCCAACTCGTGGCTTTGGGCCATGTGGTGGCCGAGGGCGAGTTCAACACCCTGGGGCTGAGCCCGAGTGCGCGCGCGGTGCTCAAAGGCGAGCAGGCCATCGTGCTCAAGGTGGCCGCCGAGGCCTTGCCCCGCACCAAGCTGGCGCGACCGAAGGGCGGTGCAGGCAGTGCACCGCCCGTGCCATTGGAAGCCGATGCGCTGGCCCGCTACGAGGCCCTGAAGGCCTGGCGTGCCGAGGTCGCCCGTGAGCACAACCTGCCAGCCTACGTCGTCTTCCACGACGCCACCCTGGCGGAGATGGCCCGCACGGCGCCGTCCACCCTGGACGAACTCGCCACCATCAGCGGCGTGGGCACCAAAAAGCTGCAGGCCTACGGCGAGCAGATCCTGGCGGTGTGGCGCGCCTGAGCGTCCGCCCCTGCACCGTGCCTGCCGGCATACGTCAAATGACGTATGCGCCGCAAAGTTGTCACGTTTATTGCTCATGCAGACGCAGCGGCCCTCACGGGTCCTTCCGTCCCTGAACCCATCCTGTTAGGAGCAAGAGCGATGTCTGCAAACAAGAAGCTGGTGGCCGTGGCCGCCCTCACGCTGGTCTCTGGTCTGGCCCATGCCCAGTCCCAACTCAAGGTTTACGGCTACCTTGAAACAGCCATCGGCTCGTTCAAGCCGGTGGGCGAGCAGTCCGTCACCAAGGTGCAGAGCGGTGACATGATGACCAGCTTCCTCGGCTTTGCCGGCACGGAAGACCTGGGCGGTGGCCTCAAGGCGGAATTCGCGCTGGAGACCTTCATCGGCGTGGACAACGGCGCCAACATCCAGAACCAGGCCGGCCAATACTGGAGCCGCACTTCCTGGGTCGGCCTGAGCGGCAGCCTGGGCAAGATTGCACTCGGCCAGTACGACACGCCTCTGTTCACCGCCGGCCTGAGCTACAACCCGTTTGGCAGCTCGATGACGTACTCGCCCACGATGCGTCACTTCTACAACCTGGGCTCGACCCAGTCGTCCAAGCTGACCAACCTGTCGCAGACCGACACTGGCTGGATCAACTCGATCACCTACGAAACCCCGACCTACGGCGGCTTCTCCGGCACCGTCCAGTTCTCGCCGAAAGAAAGCGCCAACGCGCAGAACAGCAACAGCTACAGCGTCGGTGGCGCCTACAACGGCGGTCCGCTCAGCCTGATGGCCGTGTACGTGGACGCTGGCACCTCGCCCAAGATTGGCAATGCAACGTTGTCGGCCTACCCCACGGAATTCCGTGCCGCCAACTTCAACGCCAGCTATGACTTCGGCGTGCTCAAAGCCTTTGGTCAGTACACCCGCTTCAAGTACTACAACAACGCACCTCTGAGCGTCGGCACCCTGACCGGCGTGACCAAGGCCAATGTGTGGCAGATTGGTGTGAGCGTGCCGGTCACTGCCTCTGGCACGGTGCTGGCGTCGTATGGCGCGGCCAAGTACAAGCAAGTGGGCGACGACAGCAGCGACAAGATCCTGTCGCTGGGCTACGACCATGCCCTGTCCAAGCGCACGGGTCTGTACGCCGCGTTCACCACGGAAAAACTCACCGATTTCAAGGGCGGCCGCGCACTGGCATTGGGCGTCAAGCACAGCTTCTGAGCACCTTTCACGGTGTCATGCAAAAGCGCCCTGCGGGGCGCTTTTTTCATGGGTCTGCCCGACCTGCCGAACGTGACAAAACACCGTCCAATCCGTGTCTCGATGCGCACTGTTGGCACGCTTCATGCTCAATAGACAGTGGGTCTGATGCAGATTTTGGAGCGTCACCGACGAGGTGAAGCGACACAGTCGGCGGAGGGGGCCCGTGACTGCGAAGTCACCTTTGTTTGACCAGAGCGTTCAAGGCGCCCCCTTCGCGGGGGGCGCCTCTTTTTTTGTCCGGTTGAGTCGCTTGAGACGCCTCAGGCGCGCTCGAACTTGAACACCGCGGTGCTGGCCATCAGGTTGGGCCATAGCCGCACTTCGTGGCCCTCGTGCCAGCCGAAAGACTCGATGATGCGCAGGCCATTCTTGCCCGACAGGATCTCGAAGTCCGCGAAGGTGGCCACGCGGATGTTGGGCGTGTCGTACCACTGGTAGGGCAGGCTGCGAGACACCGGCATGCGTCCACGCAACACACTGAAACGGTGCGGCCAATGCGCGAAATTGGGGAAGCTCACCAGGCCGATGCGCCCAATGCGTGCGGTCTCGCGCAGCATGTCCTCGGTGTTGCGCAGGTGCTGGAGCGTGTCGAGTTGCAGCACCACGTCGAAGCTGTTGTCTTCGAAGATGCTCAGGCCCTCTTCGAGGTTGCGCTGGATGACGTTGACGCCGCGGGCCACGCAGGCTTCGACCTTGGCGTCGTCCAGCTCGATGCCATAGCCGGTGCACTGGCGTGCGTCGCGCAGCAATGCCAGCAGCGCGCCATCGCCGCAACCGAGGTCGAGCACGCGCGACCCCGGCGGGATCAGCGACGCGATGACGTGGTGGAAGGGGTTGTGCGTCTGGACCGGACTCATGCCTTCAGCTCCCGTGCGATGCGCTCGAAGTAGGCGCGTACCACGCCGTGGTATCGCGGGTCATCGAGCAGGAAGGCATCGTGGCCATGGGGCGCGTCGATCTCGGCATAGCTGACGTCGTGGCGGTTGTCCACCAGCGCCTTGACGATCTCACGTGAGCGGGCCGGCGAGAAGCGCCAGTCGGTGGTGAAGCTGATGACGAGGAACTTGGCCAGCGCCTGGGCCATCGCTGCCGACAGATTGCCGCCGTGCGTGCGTGCCGGATCAAAGTAATCGAGCGCCCGCGTGATCAGCAGGTAGGTGTTCGCATCGAAGTAGTCGCTGAACTTGTCGCCTTGGTAGCGCAGGTAACTCTCGACCTGGAACTCGATGTCCTGGGTGCTGTAGCTGGGCGCATCACCGAGGTCGCGCCCGACCAGCTCGCGGCCGAACTTGGCTTCCATCACGTCGTCAGACAAGTAGGTGATGTGGCCGATCATGCGCGCCACGCGCAGGCCGCGTCGCGGCACCACGCCGTGCTCGTAGAAGTGACCCCCGTGGAAGTCGGGGTCGGTGACGATGGCGCGGCGCGCAACCTCGTTGAAAGCGATGTTCTGCGCCGACAGGTTCGGTGCGGTGGCCACTGCCACGCAATGGCGCACGCGGGTGGGGTGTTGCAGCGTCCAGCTCAGGGCTTGCATGCCGCCCAGGCTGCCGCCGAGCACCGCGGCCAGTTGCTGGATGCCCAGGGCATCGAGCACACGGGCCTGCGCGTTGACCCAGTCTTCCACCGTGACCACGGGGAAGTCGGCGCCATAGGGCTTGCCGGTGTCGGGGTTGGTGTGCGTCGGGCCGGTGGAGCCGAAGCACGAGCCCGGGTTGTTGATGCCGATGACGAAAAACTTGTCGGTGTCCAGCGGCTTGCCCGGGCCGATCATGTTGTCCCACCAGCCTTCGCTTTTCGGTAGGGGCTGGCCGTCGGCTCCGGCGTGAAGGCCGGCCACGTGGTGCGATGCATTGAGTGCGTGGCACACCAGCACGGCATTGCTGCGCGCTGCATTGAGCTGGCCGTAGGTCTCATATGCGAGCGTGTAGTCGCGCAGTTGGGCGCCGCTCTGCAGCGACAGCGGTGTCGCGAAGTGCAGGGTGGCGGGCGTGACGATCCCGAGGGACATGGTGGCGTGATCCAGAAAAAAACAAACCGGCCGCGCATGAAGCAGGGGCCGGTGTCATCGACCTCTTTAGCGGCATTTTTAAAGCGCCCGCAATTCGGAACGGTCAGGGTGATGCTGGCAAATGCTGCCCGCACTCCCGACGGCAAATCGGCGCTGTGGCCGAGTGTAGCCGCAATTCCCTCTGTCGTGGGGCAGCAACAACCTGGCCGAGATGGACCCCGCGCCGGTTGCGTGTCAAACGCATCACAGCGATGTACTGGGTGCGACAAGGCGTTCAAATGCCACGAACGGCCTTGGCCCGATTCGCTACATTGAACCTGCGAGCCGCTCCCGGCTGCGCAGGAGAAAACCATGCCGAGATGGTTGATTCGACTCAACGCGCACATTCCCATCCGCTACGCAGCCTGGCTGGGTGCGGTGTTGGCCTTGTTGTATGGGCTGTGGCTGTGGGTGACCGAGGGTGGTCACCATGGCTGGGTGCTGGCGTTGAGTGGCGCCGCCTTGGCGGTCCTGGGTCTGAGCGACATGCGCCAGGCGCCGCGCTCCTTGTTGCGCAACTACCCGGTCATCGGGCACCTGCGATACCTCATGGAGTTCATCCGCCCTGAGATCCGCCAGTACTTCATCGAAAGCGACAACGAGGCCGCACCCTTCTCGCGCCAGCAACGCTCTCTGGTTTACCAGCGTGCCAAAGGCGAGCCCGACAAGCGTCCCTTCGGCACGCAGAAGGACGTGGGCGCCACCGGTTACGAGTGGCTCAGTCATTCCGTCGCGCCCAGCGATGTGCCTTCGCACGATTTCCGCGTCACCATCGGTGCGGGTGGTTCGTCATGCACCCAGCCTTACAGCGCCAGCATCTTCAACATCTCGGCGATGAGTTTCGGGGCACTGAGCGCCAACGCCGTTCTGGCGTTGAACTCTGGCGCGCGCAAGGGCCGTTTTGCGCACGACACCGGCGAGGGCTCCATCAGTCGCTATCACCGTGAGCCTGGCGGCGACCTGATTTGGGAGATCGGCTCGGGATACTTCGGCTGTCGCAACGACGCCGGCCAGTTCGATGCCGACAAGTTCGTCGCCAACGCGCGCGAGCCGCAGGTCAAGCTGATCGAGCTCAAGCTCAGCCAGGGCGCCAAACCCGGTCATGGCGGCGTGCTGCCAGGCCCCAAGGTCACGCCGGAGATCGCCGCCGCGCGCGGGGTGCCTGAAGGCGTGGACTGCGTTTCACCGGCCAGCCACAGCGCCTTCTCCACGCCCATCGAGATGCTCCAGTTCATCGAGCGCCTGCGTCAGCTCTCCGGCGGCAAGCCGGTCGGCTTCAAGTTCTGCGTGGGCCATGCCTGGGAGTGGTTCGCCATGGCCAAGGCCATGCGCGAGACAGGCATCTGGCCCGATTTCATCGTGGTGGATGGCGCCGAGGGTGGCACGGGCGCTGCGCCCCTGGAGTTCACCGACCACGTCGGCGCGCCACTGCAAGAAGGCTTGCTGTTGGTGCACAACACCCTGGTAGGTCTGGGCGAGCGTCACCGCGTGAAGCTCGGCTGTGCGGGCAAGGTGATCAGCGCCTTTGACATCGCGCGGATGATGGCGCTGGGCGCGGACTGGTGCAACTCGGCGCGCGGTTTCATGTTCGCGCTGGGCTGCATCCAGGCGCAAAGCTGTCACACAGGCCATTGCCCCACGGGCGTCACGTCTCAGGAGCCCTTGCGTGCGCGGGCGCTGGTGGTGCCCGACAAGGCCGAGCGGGTTTACCGCTTCCATCACAACACCCTGCACGCCTTGAAGGAGCTGGTCCAGGCAGCTGGCTTGCATCACCCCAACGACATCAGCGCCGACCACATCGTGCGGCGGGTGTCGGGCTTCGAGGTGCGGCGTTTGTCGAACCTGCTTCCCTACCTGAAACCCGGTGAGCTGTTGGCCGCCGAGCGCGGCGAGTTGCCCTGGAGCCAGCCTGCCTTTGAGCAGTACTGGCTGCGGGCGCAGGCCGACTCTTTCAGCCTGCAGGACTGAAAGCGTCAGGCCCTCAGGCGGCCGGCGGTGCCGTGTCGATGAAACTCTGGCGTTGCGAGAGCTTTTCGAACAGGCGTGCCAGGTTGGGATGGGTGTCCCGCCAATCGATGTCGGCGAAGCGGAAATCGAGGTAGCCCAGGGCGCAGCCCGTGGCGATGTCGGCCAGGCTGTGGTGGTTGCCTGTGCACCAGGGGCGCTCGCCCAGGCCCTGGCTCATGGCCTTGAGGCTGGTGTGGATCTTGGCGATCTGGCGGTCGATCCAGGCCTGGCTGCGCTGGGCCTCGGTTCGGCCTGGCCAGGTGGCTTCCAGGCGCGCCAGGATGGCGGCGTCCAGCAGGCCGTCGGCCAGGGCTTCCCAGGTTCGCACTTCCACGCGCTCGCGGCCGCTCAAGGGGATGAGCTTGCCCACGGGCGAGAGGGTGTCCACATACTCGACGATCACGCGCGAGTCGAAGATGGCTTCGCCGCCTTCCATCACCAGGCAAGGCACCTTGCCCAGGGGGTTGGACGCCGAGATGGCGGTGTCGGCAGCCCACACGTCCTCCACGTCGAACTTGTAGTCGAGCTTTTTCTCGGCCAGCACCATGCGCACCTTGCGGACGTAAGGGCTGGTCAGGGATCCGATCAGTTTCATTCTGTGTCGTCGTGTGTGTACGTGGCGGATTTTATCTGCCCCCCGGGACTTGCGTCTGCGGTGCCCGTCATCCCCTGCCGATCCACCTGTTTCGGGGGAGTTGCGCCGTGTGCGGGGGATGCATCCCATTACATTTGATGCCGAAATGAACAGATACGGCGCCCGCTCTCCTGCGCGCGCTTTCCGGTTGACCCCTGTCGGACGTTGGTCTTCGGCCCTGAGGGCCGTGGGCGAAGCCTTGTCTGTGCAGGCCGTGCCCGACCGGCCCGCGCAGGCATGGACCTGGCCCGACCCGATTGGCTCGCGTCGGGCCGCAGGTGTTGGTGCGACATCGCAGCACCCGGGGAGCGCGGCCGACGCGGGTGCGCCTGCGCCGGTGGCGCCTCCCGTGCTGACCCAGGCTGTGCCCTGGCGTGCCACCGAGGCCTTGCCGCGCTTGCCGGACGGCGCCATCGACACCTGGCCGATCGCTTTCACCGGGACCGACGCCGCCTACGCGCGACTGTGGTTCCAGGGCCTTTTGCTGACCTTGCTGACGCTGGGCGCTTACCTGCCGTGGGCACGCATCGCGTGTCGGCGTTACCTGTTGCAGCACACCCGCGTGGCCGGCCAGCCGCTGGACGACCTTCGCTCGCCTTGGGCCCTGCTGGTGCGTCAGTGCCTGCTCCTGGGTTTGCTCGGCGGCGTGGCGCTGGCGACCGCGGGGTCGGTCCTGATGGGGCTGTTGGCGGCCACGCTGGCGCTGGCCGTGTGGCCCATGCTCAAGCTGGTGGGCCTCAGTCAAGGCCTGCAGCGCACCACCTGGGCGCGCCGCCCGATGGCCTTCGAGGCAGGGTTGCTTGACATCTACCAGGCGCTGGGCTTGCCCTTGGTCGGTGTGGTGGTGCTGGCCTGGTCGTGGTTGGTGGTGGCCTGGTGGGGGCATGCCGTGGGCTGGGTGCTGTGGGGCATGGCCCTGGGTGGGTGGCTGCTGGCGGTGCCGACCTGGTGCTGGGCTTGGCTGCATTTTCGCCAGTCGCACCTGCGTTTGGGCCCGCTGCGTGCGCGCTGGCGTCTCGGCCCGGGGGCCATCTCCAGCCTGGCGCTGCAGGCGCTGGGGGCGGCCTTGCTGCTGCTGGCGTTCAACCTCGGGCTGGCCAGCGTGTGCCTGGGCGGGCTGCTGTGGTGGCAGACGGCGGTGGGGCAAGGGCCCCTGCCGCCTTGGTGGCTGGCCGTCTTGCTGGCCGCCAGCGTGGGGGTGTCGGTCGGACTCATCTGGCCGCAGGCCCATGCCCGCGCGCTCAAGCTGGTGTGGAACCGCACGGGCAACCGCTACCTGCGTGTGCGCTGCCGCCTGCGCGTGCCGGCCATTGTGCGCATGCAGCGCCGCCATGGCCTGTTGCTGGTCTTGACGCTGGGTTTGTACTGGCCCTGGGCCCAGATACAGACGCGCAGGGCGCGACTGAATGCCACCGTTCTGCAGTCGCGTGTGGGGGTGGCGGTGCTGGCCGCGCACTGGCCGGTAAAATAGCGGGTTGCCTGTTTGATCCGTTGTTTGATCCGGAAGAGCCCGCCATGAACCTCTCTGCACTGTCTGCCCTGTCGCCGCTGGACGGCCGTTACGCCTCCAAGGTCGCCGCCCTGCGCCCGCTGCTGTCGGAGTACGGCCTGATGCACCGCCGCGTGCAGGTCGAGGTCGAGTGGTTCATCGCCTTGTCGGACGCCGGCCTGCCCGAGTTTCCGCCCCTGTCTGACGCCGCCCGCAGCCACCTGCGCGGTCTGGTGTCGCGCTTCTCCGAGGTCGATGCCCAAGCCATCAAGGACATCGAGAAGACCACCAACCACGACGTCAAGGCCGTGGAGTACTGGATCAAGCAGCGCTTCGCAGGTCATGCCGAGCTGGACAAGGCCGGTGAGTTCGTGCACTTCGCCTGCACCTCGGAAGACATCAACAACACCAGCCACGGCCTGATGCTCAAGGCCGCGCGCGAGCAGGTCGTGCTGCCGGCCATCGACGGCCTGATCGGCACCTTGAGCGGCATGGCCCACCAGTTCGCCGCCATCCCGATGCTCAGCCGCACGCACGGCCAGACGGCATCGCCCACCACCGTGGGCAAGGAAATCGCCAACGTGGTGGCCCGCCTGGCCACGGCACGCGAGCGCATCGCCGAGGTCAAGCTGCTGGCCAAGATGAACGGCGCCGTGGGCAACTACAACGCTCACCTCTCGGCCTACCCCCACACCGATTGGGAAGGTTTCAGCCAGGCCGTGATCGAGAAACAACTGGGCTTGACGTTCAACCCCTACACCATCCAGATCGAGCCGCACGACTACATGGCCGAGCTGTTCGATGCGGTCACGCGCACAAACACCATCCTGATCGACTGGTCGCGCGACGTCTGGGGCTACATCAGCCTGGGCTATTTCAAGCAGCGCACCAAGGCCGGCGAAATCGGCTCCAGCACGATGCCGCACAAGGTCAACCCCATCGACTTCGAGAACGCCGAAGGCAACCTGGGCCTGGCCAACGCCGTGTTGACCCACCTGAGCCAGAAGCTGCCCATCAGCCGCTGGCAGCGCGACCTGACCGACTCCACCGTGCTGCGCAACATGGGCGTGGGCCTGGGTTATGCCCTGCTGGCCTACGACAGCCTGGCGCGTGGCCTGGGCAAGCTCGAAGTCAACCCGCAAGCTTTGGCCGATGACCTCGATGCCGCCTGGGAAGTGCTGGCCGAGCCCATCCAGACCGTGATGCGCCGCCACGCCCTGCCCAACCCCTACGAGCGCCTGAAGGAGCTGACCCGCGGCAAGGCCATCACGAAGGAATCCATCCAGGCCTTCGTGCAGACGCTGGAGCTGCCCGAGGACGACAAGGCCCGCCTGCTGGCCATGACGCCGGGCAACTACATCGGCAAGGCCGTCGCGCTGGCCGAGCGCATCTGAGCGCAGGCGATGCCTGCTTGATGCGCATCTGACGCACTGCGCCATCCGCGTGTGGTGCGTCAAGACGCCCTTGAGGGTGTGATCGAAACGCCGAATCGAGCTTGCGCGTGCGAGGCTGCGCGCTATCGTGGGCGCACACATCACACACCACAGGGAACCCCCATGACTTGCTCACGCGCATGCCGCGTCGCGTCGTGTCGTGTCTTTTTGGGCTGGGTGCTGGGCGTACACGTGCTCCATGCCACCGCGGCAGAGGCCTCGATCACTGCGGCTCCCAAACCAGAGTGTCCGAAGCCGAGCAACGTCGCTGGGGTGGATGCGACGGGCTCGTTCTAGTGCAATGACAGGATGAGCAAGAACATGCGATCAAACATCATTCATCCCGACTACCGATGGGTGTGCGACTGGGGTGCACGCAGCCAAACAGCCCAGGAAATCGCACACGATGTGATGCGGTTTTCGCAGCGGCTGCTGGATGCGTGCCCGCAGTTCGGGGCCTGGCATTACCTGGGCCCACGTGACAAGCTGATGCCCTTGCCTGACACCGTCGATGAGGTCAGGCTCAAGGTGCTGT